>Ga0214921_10008420_pt1 | contig 13372 bp, 3 predicted proteins | sample LL1505_MetaG_FD_177992 | JGI IMG/M metagenome (GOLD analysis project Ga0214921, IMG submission 177992) | Freshwater microbial communities from Lake Lanier, Atlanta, Georgia, United States - LL-1505 | ecosystem: Environmental > Aquatic > Freshwater > Lake | place: USA: Georgia | collected 2015-05-28 | reverse complement strand
ACATTGGTTACATACAATACCGCAGTTTGCGCCTGATAATTGTGTTGTACAGAATGTGCAATAGGTAAAGCAGCAGTATGCTGAAGTACCTGTTGAGCAAATTGATGTGCCTCCACGACCGCCTTGGGCACACATACAACCGCCCATATAGCCACAAAGGTCTCGAGCACAACCCCAACGTACATACGTTGGTACACCGCAGCCATCAAAGCATAATGAGCCTGCAGGACATGCTTGTCCTGGGCAACCGCAAATGTAGCTTCCTGGCCACACTGCAATAGTTTTCTTTGAGTAGCCAGGTGCGTTACCTGGGAGTCCAAATCCGCAGCAGCACATTCTTGAGCCACTGCCAGCCGCACCCCATGCTTCGATCGTTAGTGTTCCGCAGCCTGGTGCAAGCCAACAATACATATGATCAGAACGAATACAGGAGTACATGCTACCGGATGCGACTACCCAGACCTTACCTTTTTCAAGGTTAGTTTGGTTCATCGTGATTTCACGAGTAGACAATAGGTCAGATAGTTTAGCCATTTATATTTTCCTAATTATGGTCCAATAAAGACCCAACCAAAGGTTGCGCCTGAATAGATCATCGTTATTGCAGCATTGTTTAGATTTAAAATTAAATCTTCTGCTAAGTTCTGTATTTTTAATCCGTTTCTAGCAACAGTCACGTTGTTGATCGAGAATACACCTGCCACATCAATAATTTGCACTGTGTCACCTACGTTAGGTGCACCTGGCAAAGTGACTGTGAATGCTGCTGTTGTTGCATTAGCAAACAGTCTTTCACCTGCGTTGATGTTATAGTTGGCAGTTGCATTTACGTTTGCAACGCTGTCTGTTCCGAAGGATGATACTTGACGTCCCATTTTATATTTCTCCTGTTATTCTTACACTGAAGTTTCAATGCCAAACACACTCACTGAAACGCTCGTTCCGCTAGTGTAAAGCACAATTTGTTTGCCTGCGCCAGCCATTAAACCTGTTCTTTCAAGTACACCCTGTGGACCAATTTGTGCATCAAACTCTAGGTATTCTGCGTTGGTCGGTGTTGCGCTAGCTGATATCGACATTCTAACAGTAACAGTGGTCGAACCACGGTTACATACACTGATACCAAATACTGCAAAATAGCCTGTTGGCACGGTGTATACCGTAGTATTGGTTGTCGCTGACAGTGCTGACTGTCCTAATAAACCTGTTGCCATTATCTAATCTCCATCAATTATTTTGTAAAAAGTAGTTTAATACAAGGGCATCGCCAGTTATACCACCTTTGAAATTTACCTTTGTATTTATGTTGATTGCCACATTTGTAGTTGTGGTAATCGTTTGTCCCGCAATGTATACAACACCTGCTGTCAGCGTATTTACGTTCAATTGTGAACCACCGCCACCAATTTGTGATGTAATGTATGCTTTGATTGCTCGCTGTGTAGGTACTACAGCATCCGAGTTTTGTGTAAAATACGGATCTGTTGAGAATTCAGTGATTTTAGCACCAGTTCCACCCAACGCCACTGAACCCAAGCTCAATTCGTTCAATCCTGCAATGTTAAATGCGTCAGCATTTAGAGTTGCAACACCAGTTGACTGTTCAACGTTGAACAATCCACCAACTCGGAAGTTACCGTCTTGGTCAGTACTTGTGTAGAACACACGACCGCCACCGTAATTCTTTGTTTCTGTCGCAGGAGTTGCATCGTAGATCGGAGTTCCTGGATAGTTAGTTGTAATAACGTTTCCTGTACCAATGCTCAAGAAGTCATGTCCTGTTAGACGAACTTGTGAATATCTACGTCTAATTGTGGTTGCTGTCAAGTGCTCTGGGGATTCAGCTACGCCAAACTTTGGACTTACCTGCAATTGTGCAGAGTATAGGCCTGTTGTTGCGCTTTGAGCAATAGCAGTTACCGTTACTAGTCTGTACCAAATCTTGTCAATTCCTGCAATTTGTACGTTAGAACCTGCAACTGGAATTGATGTCAATCCAGTCATTGCAATATAGTTACCAATTTGGTAATTATCTGCATATCCGTCGCCTGTAATACTTGCAGTAGACGCAGTATAGTTAGTTCCACGACTGCTGTAGTTTGGTTGAGCCAATGCACCGTTACCAATTCTTACTGTTACCGGAGCATCTGAGCCTGTATTATTAGGATCTACAATGGTCATCGTTGGAGCAGCGGCATAGAATGAACCAGGTTCATTGATCCATACGGTTGATAACTTAGCACCACTTACATAAGCTCTTGCTTTGGTTGTTGCGCCAGGTGTTACCAATAGTTGTTTCTGTGTACCTGAACCAATCAACAACATTTTTGGTGTTGCAACAAATGTGCTGCCTCTTGCAGTCATTGATGAAGTCCAGAACTTACTTGCACTAGCTGGCATTGAACCGCTGGCTGTGCTCATAACAGTGTTTGAGCCGCCTCTAGTTGTGCTAACAGTAAACTGTGTACTACTGAATACAGAAGTTACATAGTAAGTAGTGTAGTTGTTTAATGTGCCAATCGGTGAAGTAAACTTGATAGGATCTCCTACATCTAGGCCACTAGTTGCTGCCACAGAACATGATAGCAAGTTTGTATCTAACAAGAAGTTGATACTTGCGCTGCCGTTTGTTCCGCCAGTTGCCAATGCCACGTATGTGCTTGAACCATATGCTGCGGCAGTCCAGTTACGAGTCGTTGGCAATGTTGGACCTTCAACCCATGTAATACCATCTGTAGAATAAGCAGTTCTTGTGCTGTTATACGCAAACGCTGTAAATGCGCCGCCACCAAAAGTAATTTTATTCCATCTTGCTGCTGCACCTGGCATAGTTGCTGCTACCCAAGTACCTGCGGCAGTTGAGTAGGCTGCTTTTGTTGTTGTTGTAGTTGCATTACCTGCTACTGCAACAAAACGACTGTTACCGTAAGCTACAGAACTCCATAGATCTGCACTTGGCATTTGACTACCAGCAGTCCATGTGATACCATCTGTAGAATATGCACTAACTTGTGATGTACCTGTTAGACCTGCTGTAACCACATAGTATGCTGTTGCACCTAGTAGACCGTATGCAATACCAGTGTACTCTGTTGCTGATGCACTGATTGAACCAGTAGTCCAGTTTACACCGTCTGTTGAGTAAGAAGTTCTGTTTTGTGCAGAACTTACCATGACATATTTGCCGCCACCGTAGACCATATCTGCCCATGAACCTGTTGTAGGTAGGGCATTGATTGTGCCAACGAATGTAATACCGTCTGTTGATGTTGCAATGTGACGTGTATCTTGAATCACTGCAATGTACTGGTTAGATCCGTTCCATGCAATAGCAGAGTAAGTGTATGCTCCACTAACGTTAGGAAGTGTTCCTGCATTCCAAGTTTGACCATTGGCGCTATAGGCTGCGTAAGCAACTGATGCGTTATCATGGCCAATTGCAACAAATTGTGCTCCAGACCACATTACATCAGTCCAGTAGGCTGTTGATGGCAATGTTCTAGCAGTATATGATCCTGGGTTAGTGTCTTTAGCTGTTGATGTAACAGTTAAAGATGCTGTAGTTACGTCACGTTGTATCCAGTTGATACCGTCTTGTGAGCTTGCTGCAACGCCAACTGTAGCATTCGCACCACGACCGTGTGCAAAGAATACGCCGTTACTGTAGTGAACGCCGGCCCAATCAGTGTATGCTGGCAGTTGTCCACCTACCCAAGTGGTTGAGCCATCTATCACATAGGCTGTGTTACCCATTGATGTGCTAGAAATCGCCACAAATTTACCGTTACCGTAGGTAACGTCTACCCAGTTAGAAGTAGATGGTAATGTCATTGACACCCATGTAATACCGTCTGTTGAGTACAATGCATTTGTACTACCAGCTGCTGCTGTTTCAACAGTAACAAATCTGTTATTACCGTATGCCACTGCTGCTGCGTCGATGTTTACAGTTAAAGTACCAGCTGTCCATGATTGGCCACCGTTTACAGAATGTGCTCTGTAAGCGGTTCCTGTTGTTTTCTGAGAAACAATTACAAATCGTCCGTTACCGTATGCAACGTCAGTCCATAGTGCTGAAGTACCAATTGATGATGCTGTCCATGTAATACCATCTGTTGACCAAGCAGTATTTCCACTGTTGTTCATTACGGCTACATAGTAACCAACGTTTGCAACCACACCATATGCAACACCAATCCAGTTACCACTTGCTGGCAGAGTTGATGCAGTCCATGTAGTACCACCGTCTGTAGAATAACCACCAACGTTGGTTCCGCCACCTGCTACTGCCACTATTTTTGGTGTTACCGCAGTACCTGTTGCAGTAAATGTTGCAATAGAACCGCTAGGTGAATTTACAGTATTGATTGTGATTGTTAGGTTGTTGGCAACGGTACCACCTAATGAAGTTCCTAGAACTGTTAGGGTGTTACCTGCTGCATATAATACTCCTGGCACGTTTAATGTTACTGCATAAACACCATTTCTACGAATAATATCAAAAGTTGCCAGTGAACCAGCACCACCTGTAGCTGATACACCGGTGTATGAACCATAGCCATCACCGTAGGCAATGTCGTTCCAGTTTTGTGAGCTGGCCATTGATACTGAAGCGGTTGTATAAGTTGGTGCAGTGAAACTCAATCTTGGAGTAATCACATAGTTACTTGTGATACTCAATGAACTTTGAATTGCTGTACCTGAAACGATGTGATCCCAACCGGCTGCATACAATGTTGATGTACCTGTAGCAGTTGATAATGTAGCTGCCGTACTTCCTGCCGGAGTAGTTTTTACAGTAATCTTGCTATCTGGTGCTACTTTACCTGATGTTGCTGCCACTTGAGTAATTGTACCCGATGTGCTTGATGTGTAAGTGAATGTTGTTGCATCTACTTTGGTAATAACTTTTGCAGAGTCGCCGTCTAACTGAGTTCCAGTATATTGAATAGAAACTGTATGACCTGTAGCCATACCGTGTGGAACACTGGTTACGACTGTGGCAAGAGTCACGCTTCTAGCAACCGTAGCAATTGGAATTTGTGTGCTTACAGGCACATCCAACACATAGTAAATTGTTGGAGCTGCCGACAAGCCACCAATTGCGGTGTCAAGTGTAATTGCTTGACCAGTAGTTAGTGTTGTAAAGCTGCTCACTGTAACCAAGTTAGTGGTAATTGCTGTAGCTGTTACAGTCAATGGAACAAAAGAGTCTTTAGTTACTGTTGCTAGTTTGCTACCTGCGTTGTATGTGATAATGTTTGCGTATTGACCGGCACCTGTACCAGCTGTAATATAAACACTCATGCCTACATAAGCTGCTGAACTTTGTTGATCGGATACAGCCAATGAAATTGCAGTTGCTGAGCCACCCTGACCAGTATTAGACTGTGTCAAGTAGTTTGCACCACCACCGCCTGTAGAGTCGCCTGGATCAACCATACGAACTTGATAGACTGAACCGTCGCGGAATTCATTTTCTCTTGTAAGTGCGCCTGTACCTGAACCAGAAATTGCGTATGTTGCATTATAGTATGCAGTACCTGCGTTAGCATATTCCATTGCTAGAATATTGTTGCCGTCAACAATCACGTTGGCAATGTTTGCTGGACTTGCACGGTTGTTTACAAAACCGGTCACTGGAGTTTCTGTAACGTCAATGTATTCTGACACAGAACCAAAAGAACCATAAGAGTTGTTACCGTTAGTAGCACGAATCTTGCCGCCGTTTTCTGCTAGATAACCAATATAGTTATAGTATGTGAACACAGAAACAAGTTCTGCACGACCTAAGTTCAATACCCATGCACCAATACCATCACTCAATACTTGTGTAAAGTCGTTGGACACAATAGAATCGTTTCCGCCAGCGTGTAATGAACCGTCAATTTTCTGTCCAACGCAAGCTGTACCAAATGTTGTTACGTTTTGTACGTATGTTGATTTGCTAGAAACCCATACACGTTCATCTTGTGGACCCCAACCTGGATCAAGAGAAACATAAGCACCTGCTAAAGGACGTTTTGTTCCGTATGCATTGGCCGCTGTAAATCCTGACGCTGTTCCAGCGCCTGCTGTGTTACCATCGGATGTGCCGTCTAATCCTGTTGTAGTTTGATTGCGTAATCCACAACCGTTTCTTACATAATACATGTCTTCAAGTTTAGAACCTGTCAATGCATTTCTATAATATCTTGCTGCTAGTACAGATTTGTAATTTCCTGTGTAGACCATATCGTAGACAATTGCCTCAATATAGTTTTTAACGTCATTTTGACAGCGAGCTGCACTGTAGTAATAAGTTACAGTCATTGAACCGGAAGCATTTGATAGATCAACTGCTGTGCCGCCTGGTGTTAGGGCCACTTTAAATGATGTTGATGTTAGGCCTGATGCTAGAATATAGTATGTAACACCTGTGCTGACTCCTCCAAATGGAGTTCCTGTAAATCTTACAGCATCGCCTGCTACCATCCAGGTTTGTGTACCGCAAGTGTATGTGTCAGTTGCGCCGCCTGTTGATGCGGTAACTGTTGACTTGTAAGTATTGTTGATATAGGCAGTTGCTTCTGCTTGCATAAATGCAGTGTTCAAAGCAAGAATCTTAGCACCGTTGATTAGATCTGTATCTTCTGATGGGCTGTTATCGCCTACAACAATTGGACGTGTGCCTGTGTTTACATAGGCGATAATATCAGTCCATAGTTTATCAGCAAGCACGGTAGCACCGCCTGCTACCACGTAAGCTGCTTTTACACCAAGGTATGTCCATGTGTCAAGAGTTGCCTGTTTCTGATTGGCCAATACATACGCTGCCGATGTTGTTGCTCTGCGATATGCTCTACCTGATAATATTGACAAATAGTTAGATCCAAACATTAGATCGTAACCTAGGTTATCGATAACATATCCAACGTCACGATCACATGTAGTTTTATTATAAACTAATGTTGGATATTGTGTATCAATATATGATGTTGTACTATTTTTAATTGCAGTTTTCTTTGCTACTAATAATGTTCTAGAAGTAACCAATGCAGTTGCCACCCAAGCTGTGCTAGGAGCAATTGTGGTAGGGGTTGTACCAGTGTTGATTGTATCATATACTTCTTGTACACGATCTTGTGCAAATGATCCAGCTGTTGAGCTGCCAGCAGTACCGCTAACATCTTGAGTGGCTGCGTTACCTGCAGTCTTAGTCCAACTTGCTGTGTTACCTTGAGCAATAAATGAAATAATTGCTTTGATACGTGCTTGGGTTCCTAGAGCTGCTGTTTTTTCTGTTGAAGGTTCAACAAAAACTCCGGCACTGTAGTATGAACGAGCAGTAATTTGTGTTGCTAGGTTACAGCCGCTGGTTTCACCATAGGTTAAATCGTATACTAGTCCGTCAATTTCATAACCAATATCACGAACACATGTGGCCGCGTCATAGGCAAATACTTTCATCACAGGCGATGGGCTTGCTACAGTAGTTAAATCTACTGGAGTTGATGATGTTGAAGTTGAAGCAACTTTAAATGCAGTAGTTGTTAGTCCAGCTGCAAGAACATAATATGTTACGCCTTGTGTAACACCGCCTTGTGTACTGCTGAATCCAACTTTAGCACCAGCTGTTAGACCGTGTGCTGTTCCAGTATTAAACAATTCACCAGTTCCATCAATGCTGGTAACTGACGTACCATAGGTAAACGGAACAAATGCACTGACTTCTGCTTGTATGAATGCCTTATTAGCAAGAATTAGTCGACGAGCATTTGAAAATCCTGAACCATAACCTGAAGGATCTGGGTATACAAATGAGCTGACTGTTCCAGTGTTGATGATATTTTTAATTTCTGTAATATTGTTGTTTACAGATGTAACTGCCGTTGCACTTCCAACATTTCCTGCTTTCTGTAAAGCAGTATACTGAGTGGCGCTGTTACCAGTAGTCGGAGTTACTGAGGTATTTGTGATAATGTTTGCTGTGATAGCTTGCAATCTTGTCAATGCTGCTACAGATTTGGCTTTATCATTAGTTGAAGTAATCTTTCCTGCTGGGCTAACTCTAGTACTACGTAATTCGTCACCTACTACAGATACTCCTGCTGGAATAATCATAGGCAACACTTCATAGAATTGACCTGTTTTAACAAATAATGTTACGTTTGGAGAATCAAGTACTGGTAAACTGTTAGTGTTACCAGCTGTGATAGCATCAGTTACAATGGTTGCTAGTGTTGTACAAGTAGCATTGGCAGTAGATTCTGCTGTGTAGCTTCCGTTGATTATTTGTAAAATTCTGTTAGGAGCACTAATGCCATTTAGCGCCTGATAGTTACTTGATGGTGCTGTATTTGCTAATACATTACCAACTAGTGTTTTCATATAATTCAATGCTGCGGCACATAATTCCGGGCTTGGCAAATATGAAACACCAAGTGCTGTAAAGAATGAACGTGCTGATGCAACTGATTTTTCATTTCCTGTATGAGTCAAATCATATAATACGGCATCTAGAACTAAGCCAGTATCACGTTGAGATTTGGCTTTGTCATAAGTTGACCCAGAAGTAAATGGTGCAATGTTGTTGGTCTTTTGATAATCCATCCACTCAACAACTTCTTTCTGAATGAATGCTCTGTTTTGATCAAGAAGATACTTTGCATTTGGGTTTTCTGTACCTTCTCTAATTTGTTCTAGACCGTAACGTACACTGGCCCATGGTTGATCTACAGTTAAACCGTATGTTGGTGCTGGGCTATTAGTTCCGTTTGGCCCAACATAAAATACCTTACTTACTCTTCCAAAATAAGTCCATGACGGTAGGCCGCTACGAACAGTTAGAACCTGTCCCTCAACGCCCACTGGTAGACGTGTAGCACCTGCGCCACCATAGTATACCAAGTCACCTGTTGTTGTTAGTACATCATTTTCATTACCTGATGTCAACAAGTTCCAATAGGTTCCGCTGATATCAGTGTCTGGTCTATTTCCAGAGGATGAAGAATGTCCTGCTATACAAATATAGCTGATAGGACCATATTTTACAGAGTCGCCTAATTCATAGGTTGTCGATGTAGCCCAAGTGCCTTTCCATTTGATGCCTTCGTTTAACTTTGTCCAGTAGGTAACATTTGGTGGTTTTTGTCCAGTACTATCAGCAGCCGCAACATAAGTGAATCCGCCATTGCGTACAACTTCACCGATCTTGTATGCTGTTCCAACTAGCCAGTCACCTGCTACTCTGAAGCCTTGAGAAAATAATGCCCAGTCTGTAGTGTTTGTTGGAGGGGGGCTACCAGCACTACTAATGTGATTAGTCTTGCTAAAATATGAATTACCGCCGTAACGAATAATGTCGCCGGACTGATATGTTGTTGAGCTGCCGCTCCAATCACCGTCAAACTGTACGCCTTCTACAAATGTATTCCATCTAGCGTTGTCTGTTGAAAAGTCTGCTGATGCTGTATGATTGGTAACGCAGATAAATGTGCCACCGCCGTTTTTAACAACATCGTTTACTTTGTATCGTGTTGCAGTAACCCAAGTGCCTTTGTAATCTAGGCCTTGGTTGAAATAATCCCACTTGCTTTGATCTGCTTCTAGACCCAAAGCCACTGTGGCTGCTGAAGTGTGATATTGATTACATACGTAGGTTGTTCCGCCGTATTTTATCAAGTCGCCAACTTTATATCTTGCGCCAGTTGTCCATGCGCCTTTCCAATCAAAACCTTTTGAGAATAAGTCCCACTTGCTTTGATCTGCTTCTAGACCCAAAGCCACTGTAGCTGCTGAAGTGTGGGCAGTTTTTGCCGTATAAACATATCCGCCGTATTTTACAAGATCATTGACTTTGTAAGTAGTACCAGTGGCCCAATTGTTTGTCCAATTTAAACCTTCTGCAAACAAGTCCCAGTTGCTTTGGCTGAGTTCTAATGTTGCCTGTGTAGTATGGCCGTTTTTACAGATGTAAACATATCCACCGTATTTTACAATATCGTTTTCTTTGTATACAGTTGGGCCGTTGGTCCAGTCACCTTTCCATTGGGTGCCGTCTGCAAACAAGTTCCAGCGAGTTGGCAGATTATCTACATCTGTATAAAAGTCAGCGGCAGCGGTGTGCCCAACCACACAAAGATACGTCTTACCACCGTATGCGACGATGTCGTCTTTATAGTATGTTGTGCCAGTTGTCCACTGATCTTTCCATACAAATCTAATTCTACCTAATTTAAATTCAGCCATCTAAAGCTCCGTTTATGCGTTTAGTAATATTTATCTTCCCAAAAGTTTCCTGCCGGAAGATGTCGTAAAAGTTGACATAAAATATGCCGATATCAAGAAATCTCCGTCAACACCTTTTGTGAAGTTGACCTTGGCACCAAATTGTACTTCGCTGCCATCTGTTGTGTCGATATTTGCTGGTCCAATTTTAACTAGACCTGCAATTACCTGCCCCGTTACAGCATCTGCCCCACCGCCCGACACCCTACGTTGTATGTAGGTTTTAATTGCTTTTTGTGTCGGTACTACGTTATTAGAATCTGCTGTAAACAATACGTCTGTTGAAAATTCTCTAATAACTACCCCTGTACCACCTACTGTAACACCACCAAGTTTCAATTCGCTCAATCCTTGTAGAGAGAAGAATTGTGAACTTAGTGTAACAATACCAGTTGATTGTTCAACTGAGAACAACTCACCGACTCGGAAGTTACCATCTTGGTCAGTTGATGTATAGAACACACGACCACCGTTGTATTGATTTACTTCGTTCTCTGGTGAAGGAACAGTACCGTTTGGATATAATGTCAATGGATAATTTGTTTGAACAAAGTTTCCAAGGCCGACATCCAAGAAATCGTGTCCTGTTAAACGAACCTGACTATACTTCTGTCTAATCGACACAGCAGTTCCGTGATCTGGACTTTCGTCTCTGTTTAGATCTTTTGCAATTTTTAACAATGCTGTATAGTTTCCAGCAGTACCGCCTAAAATTGTTGTGGACAACAATTTGTAAGTGTAATCATCAATACCAGAAATTACCACGTTGTCACCTGGTCCTGGAATTCTAGTCAAATTGCTTACCACTAGATTGGTTCCAAGTTGATATGCATCTTTATAACCGTCACCAACTAGGGTAGCGGATGTATTGGTTGTTTGATATCCAGTACCAGCATTTGCAATCGTAGGCTGTGCTAGTACACCATTGCCAATTCTAACACTGTATGTTACACTTGAACTCTTGTTAGGATCAATAATGGTTAGTACTGGAGCTGTTTGATAGTTTGCACCTGGATCGTATAGATAAAATGCTGATACTTTATTGGCAACAACTTTTGCTCTTACTTTAGCTGTACAACCAACTTGCAACAATGATGCTACGTTGGTGTTTGTGGAAATTCCTGCAATTGCCAAGAACTTTTTAGCGCCAGCACCATAGGTAATTCCGCACCACGGTGCAGTTGCACTTAGGTTCTGATATGTCCAAGTAATGCCATCACCGGATACTGCTAGTTTATTTGAATCTCTAGCAACAGCAACAAACACACCCTGTGCATAATTTATTGCTTGGTAGTTGTTTGCGGTAACAGATCTTGTGGTCCAAGTAATACCATCTAAGCTGTAATAGGCTGCGGCAGCACCTGCATATCCACCAGCCATTGCCACGAATCTATTGTTTCCGTATGCAAGATCAATACAGCCACCGCTGATAGATCCCAGTGTCCATGTTGCTCCGTTATTGGTACTGTAGGCCACTGCTGCCGCTGTAGAGTCACTTTGAGCAACAGTAACAAATTTACCTTTGCCATATTCAATGGCATTCCAGTCAGCACCTTCGGGCAATGTTAAATCTGAGAATGTTATACCATTTGTTGATCTAACTGCCAGTGTTCCTTCGGCCGCTACTGCGATATAGTAACCATTACCATAGGTAATGTCTCTCCAATCTCGTACAGTAGTGCTTAGTGTTATTGTAGCCCAGGTAATACCGTCTTGCGATCTTGCAGCATATTGAGTATTTTGTGCCAGTGCATAGAACCAGCCATTGACATACTTTACCTTATTCCATAATGCTGAAATTGGCAATGTACCTGGAGTCCAGCTAGAGCCGTTAGGTGAATAGTATGCTAGATTAGTTGCATAACCAACTGCCACATAAATTGAGTTGTTGGCAGCAACACTGGACCACTGAATGGTTGCTGGTAATACTGCTGCCGTTGAAGTGTATCCTGGAGCACTGACTAGCACCCTAGATTCAATTGTATAGGTTGTGCTGGTATCTAAAGCGGCAATAATTGCAATTCCGGGGGTTATATGTTCCCATCCTAGGGTGTGGACCCCCATTGTGCCTGTGGCATTTAGCAACGAGAATGTTGTTGACAAATTAGCCAATGCGCTAATGGTTATTTGATTTGCATTAGTGTCAATGGTTTTAACATAGTAAATTGTGTTATCTTGTACGTTACCAAACTTAGTACCGGTAAACATAATTGGGTCGCCAACTGTTAGATTGGCCACGCTGTTTACATTGATTAGGTTACCGCCTGCTGGATTGTATGTGCGAGTTGCTGTGGTAGCTGTTACTGATTCTCTACCTACATAGGCAACTTTGCCAGTAAAGTCATATTCGGCAATGTAACCAATTTGTCCAACTCCAGTACCTTGTGTAATTATAATACGTAAACCTCTGTAGTAGGCCGCAGTATTGATATCTGAACCTGCTAGAATTATTGAAGTTGCTGTACCGCCTTGGGATGTGTTAGTATTAAATGAGTATGATGCTCCACCTGCTGCACTAGAATCACCGGGATCAGTAATTCTAATTTCAGTTACACCGCCATCTCTAAAATCATCTTGAACCAAAGAAGCATTTAGTCCTGCTGCTGTAAGAGTATATGTTGCGTTTGTGTAATTTACACCTGCATTAGTATAGAATAACTTTTGAATACCGTAGGCGTTATCACACAATACTTGTGCAACATCTGCTTCGTAATATCTATTATTGACTGACGCTGTAATAGGTGCTTCAGAAATATTATAACCTTCTGATACTGCTCCCCATTCACCGTACGAACTATTTCCGTTAGTGCCGCGAATCTTTCCACCAAATGTGCATAGGTAACTGATATGATTATAATAGGTAAACACAGAAACTGCTTCAGTTCTACCTGCACCGTTACACCATACACCGATGCCGTCACTTAGGATCTGTGTAAAGTCGTTGGACACAATAGTTTGATTACCACCGGCATGTAGGTCGCCGTCAATTTTAAGACCCACGCAGGCAGTACCAAAAGTTGTTACGTTCTGTACATACGGAGATTTAGTTCCTACCCATGCTGAGGTGTCTGTTGGTCCAAATCCTGGATCTAAACTGGCGTAG
>Ga0214921_10008419_pt1 | contig 13372 bp, 19 predicted proteins | sample LL1505_MetaG_FD_177992 | JGI IMG/M metagenome (GOLD analysis project Ga0214921, IMG submission 177992) | Freshwater microbial communities from Lake Lanier, Atlanta, Georgia, United States - LL-1505 | ecosystem: Environmental > Aquatic > Freshwater > Lake | place: USA: Georgia | collected... | reverse complement strand
AATGTCAAATAACCACCGTTTGCAGCATTTGAGTTAAAACCTCCATATTGGGCTGCGGAACCAGAGCTAACAAAAAGTCTTGCGCTAGGACTCGTCGTCCCAATCCCCACATTCCCGCTCGAATCAATTCGGAGGCGTTCTGTAGCGTTTCCAGATGTATTTGGGGTTGCTACAATTAAGTTTGCTCTTGTTGCGCTATTTCCTGTGCTGGACAATCCAATATAACTTTGAGCAACATTTGTTGCATTGTCTTGCCTAAACCTAATTCCTGTAAGATTGCCACTTGTGTCTGATGCTGTATTTGTAATGGAAACAGCTTGCGTTGCCGAATCAATATCTGTTTGAGATGTTGATTTTACAACATGAATATTTGCGCTTGGCGAAGAAGTCCCAATTCCAACATTTCCACTCGAATCAATGCGGAGGCGTTCTGTAAGACTTCCACCGCCTAGCGTTGATATGACCATTCCACCATTAGATCCATCCGTCATGGCTAGGCCAATCGCCGCATTTGTTGATCCATTTGCGTTTAGGCACAAAAGTCTTTGCACTAATCCAGAAGAGTTCCCATAGTTAATCAAAACACCTGCATTACCAGATGCGTCAGACGATGGGCCAATAAAGCTACCTTGCCCATTAACTGCAAGTTTATATCCAGAAACAGGCGAGGATCCGATCCCAACATTTCCACTCGAATCAATCGTAAGAGCTTGATTACTGCTGGTCAGATTTGACCTAGCAACAACAAATGTCATAGATCCAGTTGTAGAGGCATCTGATCCAAGACCCCAAATTTGCGCCTGACCAGATGAGTTTGCAATTAGTGTTGAGTTTGCAAGTCCACCAGAAACAGTGCCTTGAATATAGGTCTGCCCATTTACATGAAGTTTTCCCGCAGGACTCGCAGTCCCCACTCCCACATTTCCACTCGAATCAATCCTCATCGACTCAGTACCGCCTTCAGCAAACGCAATCGTGTCGGCGGCGGGGAAATAAATTCCGGTGTTGGAATCGCCTGTCGGGCTGATGGCTGGGGCGGAGGCGGAGCCTGCTTGAGTTGTTAAAACACCAGAAGTGATGGATGGGCTGGTTAGAGATGGGCTGGTTAGCGTCTTGTTTGTTATGGTCTGGGTGTCATCCGTGGTAACGAGCGTCTTTGTGCTGGGGATCGTGGTTCCGTTGATTGTGGATGAAGCCGTGATTGCCCCTGTAACCGCCAAAGTCCCGCCAACCGAAGTGTTTCCAGAAAGCGTGGAGGCCCCAGTTACTCCTAGCGTTCCGCCAATGGTAGCATTGCCAGTAATCGGAAAATTTGAGGCAGTTCCGGCCTTTATTAAGTCGGACGGGGTAACTTTCTTTAGGGCGGTTGCCGAGGCATCATACATCAAAAGCAAATCATTTGCCTGATCCACGGTGGTTTCCGCCGATCTATTGGTAATGGCCTCCGGCTGAACCGAGGCGTTGGCCTGAATGTTGTTTAGCTTCGTTGCCGTTACTGTGTCGCCATCCGAAAAGCTCTGTGTTGTGGTGATTTCTGCCATAAATTAACTCCTAATTCGATGTAAGGCGGGTTTTGAGCCAGTCAAAAAGAAAAGAAAAAATAATTCCTATGACAGTTGCCCCGCCCAAGATTTTTGCCCAGATATTCTCTATCGCACTGACCCTCATGGATATGCGCTCAACCCATTCCCCGAGGTTGGATGCCTGCTTCTCCACGATGTCGCAAATATGTTTTTGCCGCTCCTGCATGGCCCTCTGAACTTCCTCAAGCCTTGCAAGACGTTCCTTCATTTCCACGATTGCATCCACCATGTCGATCCCCATAACACTAAGCATCCTTGCGGCCATGCCCCTCCAAGTAAGAGACCGCCACTGCAATGTGAATGATCGCCCCAGTTAGTGTTTCCGGCTCTCCAAGATCCTTCCTGACCTTGGCATAGCTTATTAAATGCTTTGTGCGTGGATCGTATCCCAACTCTCCGGCATCTAGGTTATGATCCTTGGCAAGCTTGATGGCTCTCTCGAGGATCTGGGAGTTAAGCCTGCCGAGAAATAGCTTGGCCCAAAGCCAGAAAAGGAGCTTCTGAAAAACAGTCATTTATTTCCCCAAGCGGGTTTCTTCCACCAGTCGGAAGGATCTTCAACTATTTTGGCCTTAATCGCTTTTTGGGCATCCTTTAGGTCTGTGGCTAAAAAGATTGCAGGCTCACCGTCTCGATAGCCCAATACCAGAAAGCCCTCCCGATAAAGGTAGTCTATGGCTTTGAGGGCCTCGGTTTCTGGGATTTTCATGCTAGAAAAACAAGGCCAAGGTTTTATCCAAGGCCAAGGCCGTTTCGCCGAAGCTACTGCGGGTTTTCAAATTCACATCCCCTCCGGCACGGGAGGGACTAGGAACTGGACGGCATCAGCCTCGTCCCGTGTGCTTGCTAAAAGTCGTGCCTTGTAGTCGTGGTATGCGGAGCGCAGGTTTGCGATAAACTCACGGCCTTGCTCAACCTCAAGATTGGTCAATACGCCCAAAGCGGCGTTTCGTTGCCAAACCTCATCATACCCAGCCTCAGTGATCTTGGCCGTCACAAGCTCACGGATGCGGGTTAGGTTCTCTTCGTGAGCTTCCTCGATGGTGCGGGTGTCCTCGAAGAATGAGGTTCCGTCTAAATAATGATGAAGTGTTTTGTGTCCCATATATTAAACGTATTGAAATGACATACATGGAAACATTGTGTTTGCTGGTGCTCCCACATTAAATGTTTCGTGAGTTGTCTGGTTATATGTTGTAGCTGTATAATAAAATGTATATCTGCTTCCCTGCCCAGCCACTGAGCTTGAGCCAACAAAACTTTCAAGAAATAACGGTTGTGAGGACGTTCTTATTGTTACGTTTGTTTGTGTTTCTGCCGTCAATGAAAGATAATAAAATCCACGAACTATATTTGTTGCAGTAACAGAAACATCAATAGTTGTGTTTGCCGCTGTTCCTGTTGAGCCTGTTCCTCCTATTACATAAGTGGATGGTATTCCGTCCTCACCACATTCCCACATTGCAATATGACAATTAACGGCTGGGGTTCCTGCTCCTGCAACATAATAGCTTAGTTTATCGACTTGCCCTGCTGATGGAACATAAACTGGCATAAAGTTTCTAACTTTTGTCCCACTATATCCACCACCGTTATTTTGATATGGATTCCACATCCCTATATATGCGCCAGTTGCAGTATTCTTATATTGAGGGAAAAGCGGAATTTCTGCAAAAGAAGCATCGCTAAACAACGCTCTTGTGTTCTTTCCAGCGGCGGGGGCGGGAACTAATCCCGCCGTTCCTCCACTAGAAGTCGTGGCTCCGACTAAGTTCGATGAACTGCCGCCTCCAATAAATCCCATTCCTTAACCCTCCCAAGCCACAAAAGCCTTACCAGTCGTGGCGCATAATACGTTGATGGCTTGCGTAGGAATGAAACTGGTCTCAAAAACGATTCCACCCCCGTTTGCAGAAAGAAGCAATCCAGTGGTGGTGGTTGGCGTATATCCGATCCCAAGATACATCGCAGTGTCAGAGATGTTCTGAATTACAAAATACTTTCTGGACGAGTTGGATGCGGCCACCTGCTGAGATGTTCCGCCAGTCGTGATGGTGGACGAACGGGTTGTGATGTTACCAGTGGAAGAAAGCGCAGTGACACTCCCGCTTACTGGCTGAGTGGATTGCCAGAATGTTCCGCTTACTGGCACAGTTCCATTTACATTTACGTTTGGCCTTCCGCTTGAATCCACGCTAACCGCACGGAGATTAGTGCCATCTGATCCTCCGTAAAGATTTGCGGAAGTCGGGGCTGTTGATCCAACCGTACCAGCAGAAGAAAGATTAACGTCTAACCTGCGAGCGGAGCCAAATACAGTAGAGGTGATTGCGTTTCCAGATCCGTCCCTTACGTCACAAAGAACTCCGTTGGCTATGTCAGCTTTGATTAAGGCTATATCCGCCTGAGTTGTGGCAAGAAGCGATTCCAGCCCGTCCGTATTGACGTTGATGCTGTCCGCATCAATCTTTACGTCCTGAAGCTTCTCGTAGAGCTCTTTGATGCTAGGCATCGAATTAGGCCTTGTAAGCTACAACCTTGCCGCTCGTCAGGGTGAATGCGGTGAACTTTCCGTAAATCGTTGCTCCCTTGGGCAAGGGCAGAGATCCAGTGCTATCCCCGTCCCAATTCGAGGCAGTGAGAAGAGAAAACACGCTGTCCTCCAAGGCCGTAATCGACCCGAAATTCCCCGTCACGGCGGTTGTTCCGCTCTCGTAGGTGGCCCCGTTGGAGCCGCCCTGCCTTGTATCTTTGCATAATTCCTTGATTGAACTCATTTTTTTCTAGCTCCAATTCCAAATTTTTTTGATCCGGCTTTTGGAAAATTTCCGGCTTTTAAGTTTTCCTTTTTCCTCGAACTCCCGATAAAACCTTTTTGCGCCTGCCTCCGAAGAATCAGGATCGACAATGCTTCGGTGGATATAGGGGGCGGAAGGAACTCTCCTGAGCCCCTTCCGCTTGTCCCTATCCTCAACAGAGACGATCTCCTGAACGATTTTCCCATCTTTGTTTTCATACAAGTAGATGGGCATAATCAATCAGGCATTGCCTTCGTTGTCGGCTTCTTGCGCCATGGCTCGGATGTCATCCTCGCTCTTTTCCTCATCGCCCTCATCGGGTGTAAGGTTGGCTTCAAAGATTTCGATGGTTGCGCCTTTGTCGTCCAGCTTCGAGACGGTTCCCTTCAGGGCAACATAATCGCCCTGCTTGGCTCCTTCAGGAAGTTTGTCTGCGGGTACATCCAAAGACAGGCCCAAACCCTCTTTCTCCGAAGAATAATCGGAGCCTTCAGATTCGGGCTTGGGGGAGCCACCCATTTCTGAGCGGCCCCCCTTTGCCTCGGGACTAGCTATGATAAGCAGTCCTTTATTCATCTATTTAGGCGAAACGGCTCTTGGACTTGATGACCACGGCCCGTTTAGCGTTCAACAGTTTGGCGGCGTAGAATGACTTCCAGCCAGCCACAATGGTCTGATTCAACGGATCAGCCTTGTCAGCCTGATTGTTCAGGATGACACGGGGGCTGAAGGGCGAATCACCAGCAATTCTCACCACGCCGAAGGCATTGGCTCCGAGAACCACAGTGCTGTAAATCGAACCAGCAGAGTTGTAGGTTCCGGCAGTCGTGCCTTCGATGAAGGGGTTAGTGTGCTCGCTAATGCGTACCCCGTAAAAACTCCCAAGAGTTCCGGCGGGGAACGATCCCACTTTGGTTTCAGGATTGCGATAGACCGTGTTCAGGAAGTCCGTATCACGGAACAAGTCCCGACTGATCTGAGGCGGAACGAGCGCAGTATATTGGCCGTTCAGGGGGTTAGCCTTGTTCGCCTTGAGCGCAGTCACCGCATCCATCAGATCCTCGGCATCCAGATAGGCGGAAGCCGCCGCAGTGGAATTGAGGGTGCTGAAGTCAGCGATGCCCTGACCATACCGCTTCGTGGTGGCGTTGCCGCCAACGTCAGTGCCAGTCACCAACTGGTCACGGGAGAGGTCGTCAGCCTTGAGAGCCGCTTCCTCGCCCATCGCCGACACCGATTCTTTGAGAACGTCAAAGAGGGAAGTCATTGATAATACGTCACTTATCTTCACAGCTTCCCCATATTGTGTGAGCGACACGGAGACGCTGTTCAGGCCAACTTCACGGAAGGTGCTGATCGGCGTTCCTTCGGTGAGGGTCTGGACGTTGGACGAAGCCGGAACGGTGTCGTACTGGAAGAACTTAACGGAAGCAGATCCGATGTTCTTCGGCAGGTCAACCTGTTGGGCGTAGTCGTTTAGTTTGAGGGTTTCTTTAATGCGATCAACCAACTGCTTGCTCAGGAAAGCCTGAAAATAGCTTCCGAGGGTTGCAGGGTTGCTACGAGTCATAGTAGCCATGATTTTTAATCTCCTATGAGGACTCCGGCATCAGAATCCACCGCCATACTGCGAAGGAAGGCCTCCTGCTGACGGGAATCCATCTCATCGAAGGATTTCCGCTTGGCAGGCTTTTGACTCCCACTGGCAGATAGCGAGGTCTTTTTCCGAAGCTCCCCGTTTTCTTTTCTTAAAGATTCAATTTCAGTCCTCAACGCTTCCGACTCCTCCGCCGCCTTTTGCATCTTGGCAATCTGGGTGGCATAGATGAATCCATTGGGCGTTGAATTGATGAGGTTGCGAAGTTCGGCATCCTCGCTCTTGAGAAGAGAGATCACCCTCTTCCCGAGATCGGAGGACTCGTCCTTCAGTTCGGGATGCTCTTGGATCATTCGATTGACGCTTGCGCTCCAATTCTCGTTGAACTCCCGAATTTTTCTCTCGCTCCGCTCGGCATCTTTTCTGATCTTTTCCTCAAGCTTGTCAGCCTGAATCCTTGCGGCCTTGGCGAGATCATCCTTGCCCTCTTCCTCCCACTCACGGGCGAACTTGCGTAGCTCCTCAGGCTTGGCCGGACTGGTCGGATCGGAGGCTTTTTCAGCTTCCTCTGCTTTCCTCTGCAGTTCCGCCTGAATCGCCCGAACTTGGGCTTTCTCGGCTTCCAGCTTTTTCCAGCTTTCGGCCAAACGAGCCTCTTCCTTCACCCGCTTGACATCCTTCGTTTCAGGCTTGTCCGAGGTTTCGGAGGCGTTGAGAGACTTATCAGAATCACTCGATTCTGCTTTTGAATCTTCTTTTGTTTCCTTGGAGGATTCGACTGGCTCATCCGAGCCTTTCTCCCCCTCCTTGTTTTCTGGTTTTTCCGAGGCCTCTTGGCTCTGCTTGGCGATGGCAGACGATTCCGCCTTCGGTTTGTAGGGAACTCCGTCAGCCTGCGCCGCAAGCTCACGGATCATCTCCTCGTTCACCGATTCAACCTTGAGGGAGTCGGCTGGCCCCACGGCCTGCTCAACTCCGATGTTGCTCTCCTCAATCATGGTTTGTCAGGTATCCTTCCCGTTAAGTTTAAGGCCGTAGTTTTTCGAGGAGTTCAGAGACGGCCTCGGGCTCCGATTCCTCGTTAAATTCTTCAATCTCGGCGGAAGCCAGCCATTCGATAAAGACCAGTGCTTCCCGAAATCCAACCGCCTTGCCGGACTCGAACAATCCCCCTCCTTTGAAAACTGCGCTTATATCTTTTCTAGTGGCCGCATTTCGCAGACAGGTGATGAACCGCTTGCCGGAGGCAGAATCAAAGAACAACTTGGTATTGGCCGTGTCTGACTGCTTCCAGTCAACCGAGGCCTCTCCAAGTTCTTTCCAGAGCCGTAAGACGAGTTTGAGTTTATGCAACATAATAATGCTTATTACACTTTTCAGCCCTGAGGCATGGTTTGGGTTGAAGTCATTCCGTCCTGAGGCTGGGCCTGAGCCTGCATCTGGCTCTGCATATCCTGAGCCTGCTTTCTGAGCATGGCCCGAATCTGCCTCTCGGCATTCTTGTCGGTCTGACCCAAGCCCTGAAGATGTCCCTCGAGGTGCTGGGAGTATAGCTGTTGAGCCTGCTGAGATCCCCCGCCCTGCTGGGTAAGAAGCTGAATCCGGCCAAGCAAAACCTCAATATGAGCCTTGTGGTCATCCTGCGGCTTCACCTGAACTGGGAAGCCGCTCTCCATAATCAGGTTTTCCTTGGCCTGCTCTTCCCTCTCGTCCTGCCCCTTCAGATTGGGGTCAGTCAGGAGTTTCCCGACCAAAGCCGGATCATCAATCTCAAGAACTGAGCGAACCAAGGAGGGCTGATCCACGAAAGGATTCCCAGCTAATAGTTGCATCCGGCTAAAGGCCTTCTGGTATTGGACGGCCTTGTTGATGCCATCTGCCGAGCCCGAAGGATGAATTGCATATTCAACCTGCAAGGCTTCGGGCGGGATAGTCCCAAAGGCCTGATTGAAATAATAAGAAAGTGATTTCTTTCCGAACTGGCAAAGAACCGAGTAGGCCTGCCGATAGACGTAGCCAAGCGAGATTCGGAAGATTCGAGCCCGAAGATCCGTGGATTGACCCATCAAAGCCCCGATCTGGGAAATCTCGGTGGCAGTACGGGCATTCTTCATTCCCTGCTGTTGGCCCATCCCAAAGTCAGGCATGGAGGTCAGGTACTCGGAAATCATCCTCTGGTTAATCATTTCTTGGTCAAAGCTGATCGGAGGTTGGGGCATGGTCACGGGAGACACACCCACGGGAAGAATCGTAGCGGGGCCGAACTTCAAATTGTTGGAGTTGGGAATGTCCTGCTCGCAACGGAAAAGAGGGCGATTATATAGGGTCATCGCATCGGCCTTCTCGTTCATCAGCTTGCACATATAGCTCTCAAACGGAGCCACGATCTCGCAGATTCCCCGACTGGAATAAACGCCCTTATCCTTGATCTCCATGACAAACGGAACAAAAGGCATCTGACCATGCTTATAGGGCAACTCAAACGAAGGCCTGATGTCGTCCTCGGGGGAAAGAGGGCTGAACGTGTGAACGAATATCTTGCCCTCCTCATCCCGCTCATAAACCTCCCAAACGATAACCTGATCCTCCTCGGCCCCCACGGTGATCCCCTCCCGCCGGAACTTAATGTTCTCGAGCGTGGAGAGGCGGGTTCCCTCGCCTGTCCTGCCTTTGATCTTGCGGATCAGTTCCTCGTCCTGATTGTAAAGCTTGTTGGACTTATATTGGTTCAGGCTGAGTTGGATGACATGACAGAGCCGATCACAGCTACGGATGTCCCGAGTGTAGTGAGGGACAATGGCAAACACGGGGTCAACGGAATCAAACCGCACCGACTTTGTGTCCTCGTCCCAAGAAATCTTCAGCAGGTTCAACCCGCTCATCAGGGTATGGTCAATGGCCGTCAGGATCTCGCTCTCAAAATTGCTTTCCTGCTTGATGCAGTAATCAAACCAACGGGAGATCCCCTGCGTGATTCCTTCGGTCTGGGGGGTCGAAGGAACAAACGAGGCAATCACCTCATTGGAAAAAACCTGCTGATAGTAAAAAGGCTTGAGCTTGTTGATGATTGAATCGGCAAGCGGGTAGTGAAGATCGGCCTGCCAAGGCAATTTCTTTTTCCGGCGGAGCCCCGAATGCCGCATCTCATACCAAATCCTCTGCCGCTCCTCCCAGCCAGTACGGGCCTTCAGATCATCGAGCAAGGCCTTGAAGAGATCGTTGCGTTCCATCATTTGCTTCTGGCCTCGTATTCCAAATCATTCACCGCATGGAGGGCTTCCGAGGCCCACCGCTTCACCTGAGGATTGGATTCCCTGACTTCCTTGTATTCCGGCATCTTCATCAATCTCTCCACATTCCCGTTAGTTCTTGCGATTGGCTGAGTCGTTACGCACCCACCAAGCATCACAGTTAAGATCAGCGTCAATGGCTTCGTTATTCCGCTTCCACTGAGCCCGATTCGCCGATTCCTCAATTTCACTTCGGTTGGGAAGCAAACCAAGGATCTTCGATATAATCTGCAAGATGGCGGCAAGGATTCCCACTTAGTCGATTTTGAGGCCGAGCCCCTTGAGGAAATTCACAATCTTTTCGAGGAAGGAATCGTCCGCCGGAGTTGGGGTCAGCTTCACAATGATCCGGCTTGCGAGAACAATCCCGCCCACAGCCGCCACAATTTGAGTCCAGTTTTCCGTGATCCAAGTCCATGCTTGCATTTATTTCATCCTCCAATATCGAAGCCAGCACACACAGGTTCCCCTTCCGAGTATTCCTGCATCTCGCTCCATTGATCTGACCCCGTATTGCCGGAATCAAACACTGCAAGACTATTTTCAGCCCTAACGCAACAAACCCCGCAAACGGCATCCCCCCGATCCGGCGAGCATACCCCCCGCCTCCGCATCTCGTCCTTGGACTCCAATCCCAGCTTGCCGGAGGAGGCTATCTTAGCCTTACGGGAGCATAATTGGGCATCTAGAAGCTCGTCAGTAGGTAGGATGATTTCAGCCCTCTCCACCTGCCTAGCCGTCTCCCACCAGATTTCAGAGCTCCTATTGACGTAGTTCTCAGAGTAAGCCCTAGCCCCAAAGTTCACCCTTTTGATAGCCCACCCCTGCTCCCGCATCCTATCGTTCATAGGCTTCCCAAGTCCCCCATCATCAGCCCAAACATCAGAAGGCCTTAAATTAGCCTTCTTTAGCTCTATAATGGCCTTGCCTACGCTTCTCATGGTATCCGAGTCCTTCCACCCTATAAGCGGCTCTATCGTGTTTCCCCGCCTTATAGCGATCACCGTCTCGTCCCCACCCCCTGCCCAATCTATAAAAGCCACTGGATTGCCCTCCTGCTTCTTGGGAGGATTGTTTCGGCAATTAAGAATTTTAGAGAAAGTGAAGGGGGAGATCCCGTCATCCTCTCCCATAAACTCGCTGAATATCATACTGCGGATAAAAGGGTTATCTCGCCCATGCTGTTCTATCTGCATATCAATCCACTCTTTCTTAATATGGGGGCAGTCATAGGCCGATACAGAGTAGTTTTTCCAATACTTGCGCTTCCCTAGGAAGCATTGAGCAAACTCCCCGTCCATACCTCCCGTACTGGACATGGCTAACCAAGCGGAAGGCTGACACCTTTCGGCGGCTCGCCAGATGTCAGTAGGGATGGATTTCGCCTCGTCAAAGATCATCAGGAGTTTGTCGTTATGCCAGCCCTCAAATCTGTTAGGTTCGTCAGTGGAGAACCCGATAGCCTTAGATCCGTTAGGGGCAGTTAGGTCAGTAGCGTTAAGAGTCCAGCCTTTGAGCTTGTCCCGCCATCCAGCCAGCCTTTGCCAAAGCTGTTCCTTAACCTGACGATAGACCCCCGCCGTAGTGACGACCTGACTTTGCGGATAGACCGTGCACCACCAGAGGACTAACGGAGCCGCCAAACAGGAGGTCTTGCCAGAGCCGTTGGCGGCTTTCAGAGCAACCCGATTGCATAGGCCAACATCGAGAAAAACTTTGGCCTGCCAAGGATGGAGATCTATGCCAAGAAGTTTGGAGAAGCCAAGGGGGGTTGCTAAAAGTTGCTCTTGCGTCAGGTTAGCCGGAAGTTGGGAGGGGTCGGATATAGGCATTAGAGAGGAGGTTGAGTTTTTTGAAATTTTTCTGAAAGGGGGATATAATTAAACATGGGGGCCGGAGGGGGGTGGTGCGGGGGGCGTGTCGGCGGTCTGGGGATTCTTCCTCGGATACTTCCTAGGCCTCCCAAGTCTTTTCGGCTTAACATGTTCCACCGATTGCACCGCCTCAGGCTCACCCCCTCCCCCCACCTCTTCCGCCTCGACCTCGACTTGTTTTATCTCTGTAGGTGGTGCTGATACTTCATTACAATTATTAGGTAACAGAGTAGAAGTGGTGGTCGTGTCGGGATTTTGTAGGGATGCGGATTGATTGCCCAACAAAGACCCCCAAGCCCCCATAAGTTTCCCGATTGCATCGTCACCTAACGCTAACACTTGAACAGTTCCATTGGCTCCATTGGACACATAGGCAGGTGAAAACTCCTCCTTAGCTCTACGCTCTAGGAGCCACTGCGAAGGCTTTTCGCTAATCTTGCTATGTTTTTCGATGTTCTCAACTTGGCTCTTAACAAAAAAAGAATGAGCCTCCTCCATCATGGGGCCAAACTCAGGATGCTCCGCCACCCACTCTTTGCTTGTGTTATATGGAATCCCGCACAACGGGGAGGCATACCGCAACGGCAACCCCCTTTTAATTTGATTACATATTTGCCTAGCTTTAGCCATCGACCATCTAGAAGGTCTCCCACCCCTTCCCCTAACCTTGTGAGGTTCGACATTCACCAAACCCTTCCCGTATTACCAAAAAAAAACTTGTCAAACATTGAAACGGCACTACGGGCAAAACTGGAATCACGGGGAGGACACAAAGCCCCAATGGATTCCAGCAAGTCCCATCCTTGGATGACAGAGGGGAAACCCGCCAAGCGTACACGGCCTTCAATCGGTGCTAGGCTCGCCCCCTAGCTTAAAAAGAGGTTCACCACCTGCGATTGCCCACCCCCGCTAAAGAGGGATAGTTCCTTACTGGCTTACCGAGGACACAGGGCAAACTACACCACGCAAACCAATCGCTCCCCAACAGGGCGAAAACTGCCCACACACTTTCCGTAGATTATATTCCTTCTTATATATTCAAACAACCTACGAGCCCCCCGTAAGGTTGCATCATGTAAGTCCTCACCTTCGCTCTCTCTTCCCCTTATCCTCCGTGGCTCGCTGTTCGGGGAAGTCTTAGGCTTGCCGTTAATTGCTCCCGCCTTTTTCTTTTTTAGGTTTTTTTCTTTTTGGTTAGTTCGTTAAAATCTTCCGTTTATTCAAAGCCCCCGCAAAAATAAATCCTCCCTGTTCCATTAGCTTTCCTAATTCAAAAAGGCCTTTTCCCCTCGGGAGGTTGCATTTAGTTAATTAAAGCCCATTAGCTGATCTTATTCCTACTTAGAGCATATTGACTGAATCGGTTGCTAAGTGTAACAAGGCTACATGACAAACATTGAGAAACAAAACAAGACAAGCCACAATCATCTTATCGGCGGGGCTACTTGGTTTGAGGCCTTGGCCGATATCCACAAAAACAATTTAGCAAAAAGGGAGCTTTTCAACGAAATAGCCAAAGCCCTGCGCCACTATGACGACAAGCTAGGCCGAGAACTTGCAAGGCTGAAAGGAGTGGAAGCCCATGACTAAACAAGAAGCAATCGAAGCAAAGAAAGCAAAGATGCGGGAGCTTGCGGATATGTTCTCGAAGCTTTCTGAGGCCGAGCGGGTGGAACTTTCCAACCAGCTTGGGAGCCTTAGAACCATTGAGGGTCGTCCCCTATCCTTCAAGAACTCCGCCCTGCTTTACTTCCAACGCAAGGGGGTCTCCATCGTGGGAGGATTCCAACAATGGAAGAAGGCGGGAAGGATCGTCAGGAAAGGCGAGAAGTCCCTCCTGATCTTCTGCCCCGCAACCAAAAAGCCCAAGGAAGGCGAGGTCTCGGAGGATTCTCCCCTCTTCTTTTTCTCGGGGAATGTCTTCGACATCTCCCAAACCGAACCCCTTACCTCAGCCGAAACCCAAACCCGTTCCCTTGTCGGGAATGCGTAATAAGCAAACTTAGAACCAAAGGAGAACCAACCATGAACCCAACCCAAGCCCTTAAACTTATCTGCGATGGGATCATCCAATCGCTCAAAACCAACCCAACCGGAACCCCCGAGGGCTCCCTCTATGCCGTCCTGATGACGCAGGGATGCACCCTCGAGCAGTTCACCGCCATCATCGGAGCCCTCTGCGATGCGGGAATGATCCGCAAAGAAGGCCACCTCCTCTTCGCCTAACCTC
>Ga0214921_10008418_pt1 | contig 13373 bp, 9 predicted proteins | sample LL1505_MetaG_FD_177992 | JGI IMG/M metagenome (GOLD analysis project Ga0214921, IMG submission 177992) | Freshwater microbial communities from Lake Lanier, Atlanta, Georgia, United States - LL-1505 | ecosystem: Environmental > Aquatic > Freshwater > Lake | place: USA: Georgia | collected 2015-05-28 | reverse complement strand
CGTCGTGCACCACCGCCCCGCAATGCCGACGAAGATCCGCGAGAGTTGCGCGATTCGGCCGACAACAACGCGAGTTTTCCAATCGACATATGAGCGCTCGTTTCGCACTCGGCACGATCGATGCTGCGCTTGCCGTCGCGAGTGACGGGATCTTGCGATCTTGCGCGCGTTCGATCCTGCACGCGGATGTCAACGATCCGGTGCGATTCGGCACGGATGCGCAGCACCAGCGCCGCCTGTATCCGGCCACGATTTCCACTACGCACTGGCGCGAACGCCGTGTCGATCTGATACGGGCGGAATTGCGCAGTCGGCTCTGGCCGTATCGCGGCGGCGACTTCGCAACGCCTTTCGACATCCGGATCGGAGTGTCCGCGCAAATCGATTCCGCCGGTTTGTCGATCCTGCTCGCCGCGGCGCGTGCGGAGGGTCTGCGGGTTTTGGGCTTTTACGATGCTGCGGCGTTGTCTGTCGCGGCCGTCGGCTTGAGCGGCACGGTCCTCGTGCTGGAAGTGGGCTTGCATCATGTCGCGGCGACACGCGTGCTGGCGGATCACCTGGAGGCTCGACGCCGGGCGAGCGCCGTGCGCCACGGCCATGGACTCCTCGAGTTGCATGATGCATGGATGGCGATGTCGCGCGATGCACTCGTGCGGCGCAATCGTTACGACCCGTTGTACGACGCCTCGGCGGAGCAGCGGCTCGAAGACACCTTGTTGCCCGCTGCAAGTGAAGCCGCACGAGTCGGAGTGGCGCACCTTGAAATACCGACGGCACACGACGTGGCGCGCATTTCTCTGACTCGCGATCAATTCGGCGCGAGCGGCGCGGCGGTGCTGCGCAAAATCACTGCGGTGCTGCGTGAAGTAAGACCGCCGGGCCGCGATCTGACCTTGCTCGCACCCGAGTGGGTCTGGGAGCTGCCGGGTATCGCAGCGGCGTTCACGGAGTTCTCGGCATGTCGCTGGGTGTCCATGCCCACCGGTTTGAGCGCACGATTCGCCTCGTCGCTGGATGATGATCCTGAATCGGGCGATACCGTGATCTTCCATCGCAGCGTCCCGCTGCATCGCCCGATCGAGGAGCCGCGCGAGGCGTCGCGCGAGTCGGTCGTGGACCTGCGTCCCAAGATCGCGCCGACGCACGTGCAGCATGCCGGCGTCGCGTTGCCGCTGACTTTGGAGACCGATCTGCCCATCGGTCGCGAGCCCGGCGAGGGCGGTTTGCGCTTGCCGGATGATTTGGCGGGCGTCTCGCGCTTGCATTGCAGTTTGCGCCGCGACGGACAAGTCGTGACGCTGGTCGACCACTCGCGTTACGGCACGCTCGTCAACGGCGAGCGCGTGATCGATCGCCTGACCGTACTCGCGGGCGATCGCATTCGCATCGGCGATCCGGGCGTCGAATTGTCGCTGCTCGCCGTCGGGGAGCGCGATGGCGCGCCGTAGTTTCGAGGTCTTCAGTCTCTCGTTTCTCGACGTGATTTGCTGCGGCTTCGGCGCAGTGATCTTGTTCTATACCATCGTCAGCGCGCAAAGCGGGCTGCAGAACTCGCGGCGCAACGATGTACTCGCCGCGCAAGTGGCGAAATTGGACGAAGAAGTGACGCAGGGTCGCGAACGCCTCGTCTTGTTGCGCAATGCGATCCGCAAGACCGAAAGCGAAACCGCCAGCGCAAGCTCGCGCGCCAGCGTCCTGATCGAGCAGTTGCGCACGTCGAAAGAAGAAAGTTCCTCGTACGATCAGACGACACTCGCCAAGCGCGAGCGCATCGAAAAGCTGAAAACGGACGTCAGGGCCTTGCAGGAGAACTCGCGGCGCCTCGAAGCGAGCGCAAAAGTCGCTTCTGCGCAGCGCGGCGATCGCGTCGGATCCGGCAAAAATCTGGTCGGCCGCCGCTACATCACGGGGCTTGCGCTCAAAGGTCGGCGCGTACTCGTACTGCTTGATCGGTCCGGCAGCATGCTGGATGACGATTTGGTGAACATCATTCGTCTGCGCAACATGCCGAGCGCGGCACAGTTGTCCGCGCCGAAGTGGCGTCGCGCCGTCGACATCACGAGTTGGGTGATCTCGGAACTGCCGGCGGGCGCGCAGTATCAGGTGTACGGCTTCAACACCGCGGCAGCACCGGTGCTCGCCGGTACGGCGGGTCAATGGCTGTCGGTCGATGATGACGCGCAGCGTGCAAAAGTGCTCGATGGCCTCGGTGCACTGGTGCCGCGCGAGGGTACGAGTCTGTTCAACGCCTTGAAAGCGATTCGCGAGATGCAATTGCCGCCGGATCAGGTTTTGCTGATCACCGATGGCTTGCCAACGCAGGGCGCCACGCCGCCAGCCTTGCGACGGACCGTCGACGCGGCGGGACGAGTGCGACTGTTCGACGAGGCGGTGCGCGGCATCAATCGCAATCTGCCGATCGACGTCGTGCTGTTGCCCATGAAAGGCGATGTGCAGGCGGCGCACCGCTTCTGGGGCTTGGCAAGACTCACCAAGGGCTCGTTCGTCATGCCCTCGCCGGATTGGCCATGAGAATCAAGCGTCGCGAAACCGAAATTTTCAGTCTGTCGTTCCTGGACGTCGTTTGCTGCGGTTTCGGGGCGATCATCCTGTTGCTCGTGCTCACCGAGTTCGGGCGTCCCGTGCAGATCGAGGTCTCGCGCGAGAATATGAACCAGCAGCTCAAGCGGCTGCAGGAGGAGCTGTTCGTGATCCGCGGCGACTCCGATCGCCTCGAGCGCGAGCTGCGCGGTCGTACCGAGCAGCTGACCCGCGAACGTCTGAACCTCGCCCGCGCTGCCGGCGAACTCTCGGCGCTCGGTGGGCAGTTCAAAGCTTCGAAGCAAAACGCGGCGGTCAGCAACATTCTGGAGAACGAACTGCTCACCGCCTATCAGGAACTCGAAGAGCAAAACAAAAAGTTGCTGCAGGTGTCGCGCAGCCGCAAGCGCATCTCCACCGAGGCCGTCGGCGGCATTCCGGTCGATTCCGATTACGTGATTTTCCTGATCGACACCTCGGGCAGCATGCAGGGTGGTCACTGGGATACCGCGCAAGCCGTGATGCGCGAAATCCTCGACATTTACCCCAAGCTGAAAGGGGTGCAAATCATCGACGACAACGGCAAGGAGATGTTTTCGGGTACGCGGGGGACATGGCTCACGGATTCGGCCAGCCTGCGTACGCAAATCGTGCAGCGTATGAAAGACTGGCGCGCATTCAGCGATTCGAATCCCGTCGACGGTCTGGAGTTGGCCATTCGCAACTATTGGTCCGCCGAACGTCGGATCAGCATTTACGTGCTCGGCGACGAGTTCACGGGTGAATCGATCCAGGCCGCACTCGATTCGATCGATCGCATCAACAAACCCGACCAGAGCGGGCGTCGTCGCGTACGGATCCACGCCATCGGCTTCCCGGAAGCGCCGGGCATGACGCCGTTTACAAATATCCGGTTTTCCGCCCTAATGCGGCAGGTGGTCGAGCGCAATGACGGTACGTTCGTCGGCATCACCAACGAAAAGACCTGCGCCGTCAGCATGAACATCGGAGGCATCAACACGTGCATGGGTGGCAGCGACTGATGGCGGCGAGTGTCGCATCGGCGGCACTCGCGGCGTGCGGCGGGGTGACGATAGCGCCGGAGCCCGTGTTGCCGCGCGCACTCGTGCAACCGATCGGCGCCGACGTCGGCTACGTACTCACGAGCGAGCAGCGCAACTACGTGCACTCGGAAACTCGTGCCGGAGTGCCGTGGAAGGTCTCGCTCGGCGCCGGACATCAAAAGTTGATGCGCGAAATCTTCACTGCCGAGTTCCGTCAGGCAAGTGAATTCCCCGACTTCGAAGCTGCCCGCAAGGCCGAGAACCTGCAGGCGGTGTTCGAGCCAAAAATCGAACAGTATTCGTTCGCCACGGCGAGCGAGACCGGCGGCATGTACGTGGCCGTGACGATCCGCTACCGCATCGACGTGCATACGCCGGAGGGCGCACGCTTCGATTCATTGACGCTCACGGGTTACGGCGCAAGTTTGGTCGATGGTATCGGCAGTGAAGAGCCGATGGCCATCGCGACGCGCAACGCGATGCGCGACGCGGCGGCGAAGTTCCTCGCCCAGTTCCAGGGTCAGCCTTTGGCCGAGCAGCTGGCCAAAGGCGAAAAGCTGGTCGCCGCATCGGTGCCCGCAGGCGCGGTCGCTGCGGCGGTTACGGCGATCGAGGCGGTGCCGATCCGGCCGTCGCGTCGTCGGTCGCTGGCGTCGCTGCAGGCTTCGCCTTCGACTTGACGATCACTCGATCTTCGAACGGCACGCCGTCCACTTCGATCGGCTCACCGTCGGCGATCGCCGGCGAGAATCGTGCGCGTCGGGCTGCGGTCATCACCGGTCGACTCGCCGCTTCCGCAATGCTGTCGTCGGCCGTTTTCACCGCGATCACTTTGCCGTCGCGTCCAACCTTCAGGGCGAGTCGCACGTCGACGATTTCGTGAGCGTCGTCGTCCGTCGCGCCTGATCGTTTCGCGGAGATGGACGGCGGCTTGTAAGCGAGAAGTCGAGGCTTGCGCAACGATGCGAGCGCTGCTTCGCCGAGGGGTGCGACTTCTGTCCAGGCGCGCTTGTATTCGGCGGCGGCACGCGACAAAGAGCCGCCGATCAAATACCAATTGCCGAGTTGCACGAAGGTGTCGGCGCGCGTACGTCGATCGAGGGGCTGCCCGTTGCCGAGTACCTCGAGCGCATATTTGAGGGCGCGTTCGCCGTCGGGATTGAGGCGGCCTTGCTCGACTGCCGGCATGCCGAACGGATCGCGCGGTTTGATTTCCGCGGCTTCGTCGCCGCCTTCCGGACCGACGATCACTTCGAACAAATAGGTGCGTGCAAGTCCGCGCAACGCCGGAACCCCGAGCACGGGTCGCGCCGTCGCGTACTGCTCGACGATTTGCAAGGCGCGCGCGTGCAGACCGCGGGCGGTCGCATAGCGATCGTTGGCCTCGTGCCAGGCGGCAAGTCGATCGAGTGCCTCGATCATCCGCAAATCGTTTTTGCCGAAAGCCGCTTCGGCGACTCGAAATCCGTATTGGTGTTCTTTGTCGGCATCCGCTTTTTGACCGAGGGCCACGTAGCACTCGAGCAGCGGATCGAGAATGTCGAGCTGTTCCGGATTGAACAAACCGTCGAGATTGCGCGAGAGGTCGAGCGCGCGCTTGAGCGCCGCTGCACCCTCGAAGAACTTGCGCTCGGCGAGGTAGGTTTCACCGAGGCCCGTCAGTGGTCGCAACAACACCCGGTCGGCCCCGGCTTCGCGCCCGTCGACGATGCGTATCGCCCGCAAGTAATGTTTCTCGGCGAGCGCGTAGTCACCGCGACGATAGGCGACGGTGCCCAGATTGGTGAGGGGCGCCACGAGCTCTCGTGCATCCTGGCCGAACTGCCGTTCGGTGCTGGCGACCAGCTCCTCGCCACTCAGTCGCGCGCCCACGAGATCGTTCGCATCGAGAGCCGCTTTGAACTTCAAAAACGATTCGCCACGCTCGCGCACGGCGGCATCGGCAGCGGGTGCACCCGCGGGCGTTTGCGCGTTCGCCACGCCCGCCCAGAGCAGGGTGGTGGTGGCGATCAGCGCTTTTCGAAAAGATAGTGTGAAACCAGCCATTCGCGTCCGCTCCGATAGCCGAACAGTTCCGCGCAAGACATGAAGAACACGCGCCAGTATACCCACCATTTCACGGCTTGATCGGCGCCGTACGCGCTCACCAAAGTCGGAAACACAGCCGCCCGGTTGGCGTCCATTTTCTGCAGCCAAGCTTCGGAGGTGAGCTGATAGTGACGACCGTCGACCTGCCAGTGATCGCGCAGTCGCAGGTCCTTCTGGAAATACAGCAGCAGGTCGTCGCTGGGCATGATGCCGCCGGTGAAGAAGTATCGCGCCATCCAGTCGGATTCGTCGCGTACCAAAAACGGGTAGGCGTATTCATGATGGGTGAAGATATGCACGAACAAGGTGGCGTTGGCGTTCATCCACGACGCGACTCTGCCCAGCAGCGTTTCATAGTTGCGCATGTGCTCGAACATCTCGACCGACACCACGCGGTCGAAGCGCGTATCGGCGGGGAACTCGAGACGGTTGACATCGCAGGTGACGATTTCGAGGTTGTGCAAACCGCGCTCGGCGGCACGGGCATCGATATGCAGCTTCTGCGTGCGCGAATTCGACACGGCGGTGATGCGTGAATTCGGATAATGCGCTGCCATCCACAGCGACAGCGACCCCCAGCCGCAGCCGAGTTCGAGGATGCGATCGCCGTCGCGCAGTCCGGCGCGCTCGCAGGTGAGGGCGAGCATGCGTGCTTCCGCCGCGTCGAGGTTCGTCGCTGCGCGCGTGATGTCGAAATCGTCGTAGTAGCAGCTCGAGTACTTCAGATGCTTGCCGAGCACGTGCAGATAGAAGTCAGTCGGCACTTCGTAGTGTTGCTCGTTGGCTTCGGCGGTGTGAATCGCAATCGGACTCTCGCGCAGACTGCGCACCAGATCCATCAAGTGCGCTTGCTGGCGCTCGGGATCGCCGCGATCTTCTTCACGCAGCCGTTGTGCCAGCAAGGCGCGAATCCGATTCCGGATCAGCCAGTCCGGCACCCGATCCGCTTCGAGTAGTCGCATCGCGAGAGATTGGGATGCAGTCGAGTTCGAATTCATGTCGAGCTTCCGGAAAAACGCAGGGCGAGTTTGGTGAGCAACGGCGTCAGCGACAAATGGAGCAGCCAGATGCCGATCGGTGCCACGAGTAGCCAGCCTATCGTGGCGTGGACGATCGCATCCCACAAGGTGACGATGGCATGCAGCACGCCGTCTTCGAGCAAACGCATGCCTTCGTCCACGGTGAGGGGCTGGGGCGGGACGCCGACGATACGCTCGCCGAGACGCATGAACGGGATGATGAGCACGAGCTGTATCGGCGCGACGACCCAACTCATGAGTTGGATGGTCACCAGATTGAGGCGACGCCAGAGCGCGATGGCAGTGAGCGCGGGCGTGGAAACGCCGAGCACCGGAAAGGTCCCGACTCCGGCACCGATGGCGATGCAGAGCGACAATTCGCGGGGCGACGTGCCTTGACGCAGCAAGCCGAGCAGCGGCTCGACGATGCGCGTGCGGAGCAGATCAAGCATTACGCTGGATCAAGATGTGTTCGACGGGTTCGTCGTCGCGCAGCTTTGCAATTTGACGCAAGACGTAGACCGACATCGCCATGTTGCCGAGCAGCATGATCGCAATGAACCATGCCACGCGCGGCAACCAGCGCAGTTCTTTGTAGAACACCCAGACGTAAAAGGTAAGGAAGCCGTAGTAGGCGTCCATCAGCGTAGCCAGCGTCCACCACTTGTCCGGCTCGCTCACCAGCCCTTGCCAATCGAAGATGGCTTGTCGAGTGCTCGCATAGGTGGTGTAGGCGAACAAGGACAAGAAGATGGCGCCGAAGAGTATGCGTAATGCGGTGCGGTTCATGGGGGTTGTCCGAAAGGTCACTTTCCGAAAAGGCGCTCGAGTTCCGCTTTGGCGGCATCGATCGCGGCGGTGTCGGCCGGGACGTAAGCCCCCGGGCGTGGCTTGAAATGATCGCAGAAATTCGCGTGCTCTTTGTCGCGAACTTCTTCGGCGGTGGGTTCCCGACAATGTTTGGCGACGGCTCGGTCGTAGTCGATGCAGAGGCGGCATGCATGCAGTTCCGCGCGACAGTCGGGGCAGACGTCGAGCCTGCGCAGCGGCAAAGACAAGCTTGCGAGCGTCGCGCCGCATTTCCAGCAGACCAGATCGTGAGCCATGCAACCTCCGCCGTGCAGACTAGCGGGCCGTCAGGAAGTCTCGCAAGGCCTTGCCGGTGTGTGACCGCGCTTTTTTCATGATTGTCGCAGGCGGCCCTTCGGCAACGATGCGACCGCCATTCGCGCCGGCTTCCGGCCCCATGTCGATGACCCAATCGGCTTCGGCGATCACGTCGAGATCGTGCTCCACGACGACGACGGTATTGCCCGCGTCGACCAATCGATGCAGTACGGCCAACAATTTCTCCACATCCGCCATGTGCAAGCCCACGGTCGGCTCGTCGAGCACGTACAGCGTATGTTTGGGCTTGGTACGCAGCGGCGCACGCAGGTCGGTCCTGACTTTAGAGAGCTCGGTGACGAGTTTGATCCGTTGCGCTTCGCCCCCCGAGAGCGTCGGGCTTTGTTGCCCCAGCGTGAGATAGCCGAGTCCGACCTCGCAGAGCAGCTTGAGCACGTGGTGCAACGCCGCGTGCGGTGCAAAGAATTCCGTCGCATCCTCGATGCTCATGGCCAAGACGTCGCCGATGCTGCGTTCGCGGTAGAGGACGGCGAGCGTCTCGCCGTTGAAACGCCGGCCGCCACAGGCGTCGCAGGTGACTTTCACGTCCGGGAGGAAACTCATCTCGACGGTTTGCACACCCTGGCCTTCGCAGGCGTCGCAGCGTCCCCCTGCGGTGTTGAAGGAAAACCGGCCCGGGCCATAGCCGCGCAAGCGTGCTTCGGAGGTGCCGGCGTATATTTTGCGGATGTCGTCCCAAATACCCACGTAGGTCGCCGGACAGGATCGCGGCGTCTTGCCGATCGGCGTTTGATCGACTTCCAGCACGCGATCCACGGCATCGATGCCGCGCAACTCGGCGCAACCGATCGCCGCCGCTTTGCCGCGTGCGCCGACCAGGACATGGGCGCTCGCGTGCAATACGTCGCGGGCGAGCGTGGATTTGCCAGAGCCTGACACGCCGGTCACGACGACCAATCTGCCGAGCGGAATGCGTACGTCGAGATCGTTCAAGTTGTGCAATCTCGCACCCTCGATGTGCAACGCCTCGGCTCGGACACTGACCGGGCGTCGCGGGTCGGCAGAATGCCGCAGCGGTTCCCGCAGGAAGCGTCCGGTGATGGAGTCCGGATTGCGCATGAGATCTGCGACCTTGCCTTCGCCGACGATGCGTCCGCCCCGGATGCCGGCACCCGGGCCGAGATCGATCACGTGGTCGGCCCGACGTATGGTGTCTTCGTCGTGTTCGACGACCAGCAGGGTATTGCGATGTGCCGCGAGTTCGCCGAGCGCATCGAGCAAAATCCGGTTGTCGCGCGGATGCAAGCCGATGGTCGGTTCGTCCAGCACATAACACACGCCGCGCAGATTCGAACCGAGTTGTGCCGCGAGACGTATTCTTTGTGCTTCACCGCCCGAGAGCGTCGGTGCGGCGCGGTCCAACGACAGATAACCAAGACCCACACGCTCGAGAAACTCGAGCCGCGCGCGTATCTCGGCCAGCAAGTCGCGCGCGATGGCGCGTTCGCGCGTCGCGAGCTTCAAGCCGCCCATGCGCTTGCGGGTAGCGGTGACGGTCTCGCAGGTCAGCGCACTCAAAGAAAGGTCGCGAAAGCGTACGGCACGCGCGACGGGATTGAGACGTTCACCATTGCATGCGGTGCAGGCGTGCTCCGGGCCGGAATGCCATTCGTTCCATGTCGCCTCTTCGCCCGTCTGTTCGGCGTCGAAGTCCGGCAGTTTCGCGCCGGTTCCGAAGCAGCTCGTGCACCAGCCTTGTTTGGAATTGAAGGAGAACAGGCGCGGATCGAGTTCCGCAAAGCTCGTTCCGCAGCCGGGGCAAGCGCGTTTGGTCGAGAACACGATCGCCTTCTTGCTGCCTTGCGGCAGTACCTGCACCACGCCCTTGCCGTACTGCAAAGCTTCGGTCAGTTTGCTGCGCAAATCCGCTTCGCCACGGGCCGAGATGCCGAGGCGCGCAACCGGCAACTCGATGTCGTGCTCCTTGAAGCGATCGAGACGCGGCCAGGGCTTCACGGGCACGCGCTGCCCATCTACGCGCAACTCACCATAGCCTTTCGCGCCGGCCCACTTGGCGAGGTCGGTGTACAAGCCTTTGCGCGCCACCACCAAGGGTGCGAGCAAGTCGATCGTGCGACCCGAGAAATCTTTGACTATCCGTGCCGCGATCGCTTCGGCCGACTGCGGCTCGATGGCGACATCGCAATCCGGGCAGTACTGCGTACCGAGCTTCACGTACAGCAAGCGCAGGAAGTGATAAATCTCGGTGAGCGTCGCGACGGTGCTCTTGCGTCCGCCGCGACTCGTGCGCTGTTCGATGGCGACCGTGGGTGGTATGCCGTAAATCGCGTCGACTTCCGGCCGCGCGGCCGGCTGCACGAACTGCCGTGCATAGGCGTTCAAAGACTCGAGATAGCGGCGCTGCCCTTCGTTGAAAACGATGTCGAAGGCCAGCGTGGATTTGCCGGAGCCGGACACGCCGGTGACGACCGTGAAGGCATTGCGCGGAATCTGCACGTCGATATTGCGCAGGTTGTGCTCGCGCGCATTGCGCACCACGATGGCTTCGGCACGCGCGGGCGTGCGGCGCGCCTCGGGTTCGGCGACTTTCGGGCTCGCGAGCGGGGCTTCGAGGCGATAGTCGCGCAAGGCTTTGCCGGTGTGTGACGCAGGGTGTGCCATGAGTTCGGCGGTGGTGCCGCAAGCGACGAGTTGGCCGCCGCGATCGCCGCCTTCGGGGCCGAGGTCGACGATCCACTCGGCAGCGCTCACCACATCGAGATTGTGCTCGATCACGAACAGCGAATGACCGGCGTCGAGCAGCTTGCGAAACGCGGCGAGCAACTTGCCGATGTCCTCGAAGTGCAAACCGGTCGTGGGCTCGTCGAACAAAAACAGTTTGCCGCGATTGGATACGGCACCGGATTCGGCCAGATGCCCCGCAAGTTTCAGACGTTGCGCTTCGCCGCCCGAGAGGGTGGGTACGGGCTGTCCGAGCCGCAGATAGTCGAGGCCGACATCGGCGAGCGGCGCCAGACGCGCCGCCAGATCCGGCACGTCACCGAAGAATTCCAGTGCTTCGGTGACCGTCATCTCCAGCACTTCGGCGATATTGGCCGAGCGACCTTTGGGCCCCGGATGGCGTACTTCGAGCGTCTCGGCGCGATAACGCGTGCCGTTGCAGTCGCCGCAGCGCAGGTACACGTCGGACAGGAATTGCATCTCGACGTGCTCGAAGCCGTTGCCGCTGCAGATCGGGCATCGGCCCGTGCCGGAGTTGAAGCTGAAGGTACCTGCGGTATATCCGCGCTCGCGCGATTCGCCGAGCCGTGCGAACCGCTCGCGGATGACATCGAATGCGCCGATGTAACTCGCCGGATTCGATCGCGTCGTGCGGCCGATGGGCGTCTGGTCGACGAACACGACTTCGTCGATGTGATCGGCGCCGCGGAGTGCGCGGTGTGCGCCGGCCGCTTCGGTGGGCTTGCCTTTGTGCTTGAGCAATGCGGGATACAACACGTCCTGCATCAGGGTGGACTTTCCGGAGCCCGACACGCCCGTGATGCACACCAGCTTGCCGAGCGGCAGGCGTACGTCGATGTTGCGCAGATTGTGCTGCGTCACACCCGAAAGTTCGATCGCCCCACGCTCTGCGTTTTTGGCCCGCGAGTTGCGCGCCGGCGGCAAGGTGACGCGCTTGCGACCGGTGAGATACGCGCCGGTGAGCGATGCCGCATCGGCGCACACGTCGGCGGGGCTGCCGTAGCTGACGATGGTTCCGCCGTGCTCGCCCGCGCCCGGGCCCATGTCGAGCAGGCGATCGGCGCGCTGCATGATTTGCGGGTCGTGTTCGACCACCAGCAGCGAGTTGCCGGCCGATCGCAAGCGCTGCATCACTTCGATGACGCGCTGCATGTCGCGCGGGTGCAAACCGATCGAAGGTTCGTCGAGCACGAACAAGGTATTGACCAGCGACGTGCCGAGCGCCGTCGTCAAGTTGATGCGCTGTACTTCGCCGCCCGAGAGCGTGCGCGATTGTCGGTCGAGCGTGAGGTAGCCGAGCCCGACGTCGCAAAGATAGCCGTAGCGACCGCGAATCTCCGCCAGCAGCAGTTCCGTCGCTTCGTCGAGTGCGCCGTCGAGTCGCAGTGAGTCGAAGAATTCCCGGCCGCGCTCGAGCGGCAACAACATGAGATCGTGGATGCACAGCCCGGGCAGTGCGGTCAGAGTTTCATCAGACCAATCCGCCTCACGCGGCTTGAATCGCGTTCGTCCGGCAAGCGTCTGGTCGGCGAGTTTCCGATCGCCGAGGCGCCAAAGCAAAGATTGCGGCGCGAGTCGTGCGCCGTCACAGCGCCCGCAGGGCGTATACGCGCGATACTTCGACAGCAGCACGCGAATGTGCATCTTGTACGCTTTGGTCTCGAGCCAGGCGAAGAATCGCTTCACGCCGTACCAGACGTTTTTCTTCCACGGGCCTTCGCCGTCGATCACCCATTGACGATGCGCGGCGCTCAGCTCGCGCCACGGAACGTCGAGCGGGATGCCGCGCTTGCGCGCGAGACGCTCGAGATCCTGTTGGCATTCGCGATACGACTCGGTCTGCCAGGTACGAATGGCTCCGCCGCGCAGCGTTTTGCTCTCGTCGGGAATCACCAGACCATAGTCGACGCCGATGATGCGGCCGAAGCCGCGGCAGGCCTCGCACGCGCCCACGGGAGAATTGAACGAAAACGCGCTCGGGGTGGGTTCGCGATAGGCGATGTCGCAAGCGGCGCAATGCAGACTGTTCGAGTAATGCCAGGTTTCGAGCGCTTCCGCCGTATCGATGGTCGCCGGATCGCGTGCTGCCGGCGAATCGCGCAGTGGATACACGCGCAGACGTCCGCGCCCGACGCGCAAGGCGGCTTCCAGCGCCTCCATCACCCGCGCGCGATCGCTGTTCGGCAGTCGCAAGCGATCCTGCACGACTTCGACTTCGCCTTTGCGACGATTTCGGATGCGCGTGTATCCCTGCTTGGCGAGCAGCTCGAGCACCTCGGAGTCTTTGAAGTTTTTAGGTACCGCGACCGCGAAGCACACGAGCAAGCGTGGCGCCTCGAGTGCGGCAGAGCGGCGCAGCAGATCGGCGTGGATCGACTCCGGCGTGTCCCGATGCACGGCCGTTCCGCAGCGACTGCAATGCAGATGGGCGGCGCGTGCGAACAGCAGCTTCAGATGGTCGTTGAGCTCGGTCATCGTGCCGACCGTGGAGCGCGAAGTGCGCACCGGGTTCGTCTGGTCGATGGCAATGGCGGGCGGGATGCCCTCGATACGATCGACTGCCGGCTTGTCCATGCGATCGAGAAACTGGCGCGCATACGGCGAGAACGTTTCGACGTAGCGCCGTTGACCTTCGGCGTACAGCGTATCGAACACCAGCGACGACTTGCCCGAGCCCGAAACACCCGTGACGACCACGAGTTCGCCGGTCGGGATGTCGAGATCAAGGTTCTTGAGGTTGTTCTGACGAGCGCCGCGAACGACGATCGTC
>Ga0214921_10008415_pt1 | contig 13376 bp, 13 predicted proteins | sample LL1505_MetaG_FD_177992 | JGI IMG/M metagenome (GOLD analysis project Ga0214921, IMG submission 177992) | Freshwater microbial communities from Lake Lanier, Atlanta, Georgia, United States - LL-1505 | ecosystem: Environmental > Aquatic > Freshwater > Lake | place: USA: Georgia | collected... | reverse complement strand
AAGCTGCGCTACCACAGCATCATCATCATGACCGACGCCGACGTGGACGGCGCGCACATCCGCACGCTCTTACTCACCTTCTTTTACCGCCAAATGCCCGAGCTGGTGGAGCGCGGCCACATCTATATTGCGCAGCCACCGCTCTACAAGGTCAAGGCCGGTAAAGAAGAGCTGTACCTGCAAGGCGCGGGCGACCTGGACAACTTTTTGCTGCGCATTGCGCTGGTCAACGCCTCGGTGTTCACCGGGGGCCCGAACGGCAGCACTATTGCGGGCGACACCTTGACCGAGTTGGCGCGCAAGCACCAGGTGGCCCAAGCGGTGATTGCGCGCTTGAAAAACTTCATGGACGCCGAAGCCTTGCGCTCGGTGGCCGACGGTGTGGCGCTGAACCTGGACACCGTGGCCGACGCCGAAGTGTCCGCCGCCGCCCTGCAAGCCATGCTGCAAGCTACGGAAGGCGCCGCGAATGGCAGCGCGGCCGAAGTGGCAGCCGAGTTTGACGTGCGCACCGACAAACCGATTCTGCGCATCAGCCGGCGCCACCACGGCAACGTGAAAAGCAGCGTGCTGACCCAAGACTTTGTGCACGGTGCCGACTACGCCGCGCTGGCCGAGGCTGCCAACACCTTCAAGGGCTTGCTGTCGGACGGCGCGCGCGTGATGCGCGGCGAGGGCGAACGCAAAAAAGAAGAAAAAGTGAGCGACTTCCGCCAGGCCATGGCCTGGCTGATCGCCCAGGCAGAAAGCGCCACCGCGCGCCAGCGCTACAAAGGTCTGGGCGAAATGAACCCCGCCCAACTCTGGGAAACCACCATGGACCCCACGGTACGCCGCCTGCTCAAAGTGCAGATCGACGACGCCATCGAGGCCGACCGCGTGTTCACCATGCTGATGGGCGACGACGTGGAGCCACGGCGTGAGTTCATTGAGACCAATGCGCTGCGGGCGGGCAATATTGATATTTGAGGGGTTTGCCAGAATGAGCCCGAGCTGGGCAACCTTTAACTTCGGAAACGCACCATGACCCCCGCTCCCTCTGCCTTGCCGCATCTCAAAGTGCTCGATCTTTCTCGCGTGTTGGCTGGCCCCTGGTGTACCCAAATGCTGGCCGACCTGGGGGCCGATGTGGTCAAGGTGGAGCGGCCCGTGGTTGGTGATGACACGCGCCACTGGGGGCCGCCCTTTCTGCAAGACGCTAACGGCCATGACACCGCGCACGCCACTTACTACACCGCTTGCAACCGCAACAAGCGCTCGATTGCCATCGATATCGCCAAACCCGAAGGTCAGGCGCTGATCCGGCAAATGGCCCAGGGCAGCGATATTTTGGTGGAGAACTTCAAGGTCGGCGGCCTGGCGCACTACGGGCTGGACTACGCCAGCCTGCACGCCCTCAACCCGCGTCTGATCTACTGCTCGGTCACCGGCTTTGGCCAGGACGGGCCATATGCCGAACGTGCTGGCTATGACCTGATGGTCCAGGCCATGAGCGGCATGATGAGTATCACCGGCAAGCCCGAGGGGACACCCGGCGGTACGCCTCAGCGTGTGGGTGTGGCTCTGACCGATTTGTTTGCCGGTGTCTACGCTTGCAGCGCCATTTTGGCCGCCGTTGAGGTGCGCCACCGAACGGGACTGGGCCAGCACATCGATATGAGCCTGCTCGATGTGGGTATGGCCATTTTGGCCAATCAAGCCGCGGGGTTTCTGAACACGGGCGCGAGCCCCACGCGCCAGGGCAACACCCACCCCAGCCTGGTGCCCTACCAAGACCTGCCCACCGCCGACGGCGCCATGTTGCTGGCCGTGGGCAACGACGGCCAGTTTGCGCGCTTTTCCGAAGCCGCTGGACAACCGCAATGGGCTCGCGACGCGCGCTTTGTCACCAACACCGACCGGGTTCGCCATCGCGATGCCTTGATTCCGCTGATCGAGACGGAGACTCGCAAACACACCACCGCCGAGTGGATTGCGCTGCTGGAGCACCGCGCTGTTCCTTGTGGCCCGATCAACACGGTGGCCCAAGCTTTTGACGACACCCAAGTGAAGGCCCGCCAGTTGCTGGTTCAGCAGCCCTTGTCGCCCGCTGCGGCAGCGCAAACCGGCGTGGCGTCGATCGCTTCGGTGGCCAGCCCATTGCGCCTCATGGACACGCCCCCGGTTCTGCACCGCGCACCGCCCACCTTGGGCGAGCACACCGATGAGGTGCTGCTAGAACTGGGGCTTGACGATGCAGCGCTTGCACACTTGCATTCCACGGGGGTTGTTGGGTAAGATTCTTACTTTATAAAGTAAGGATTTCCCATGAAAATCACCAGTAAGGGCCAGGTGACCATTCCCCAGTCGGTCCGCGAGCAAGCAGGTTTGCACCCGCACAGCGAGGTGGAATTTGAGGTGCGAGGCAACGGAGATGTCGTGCTGCGCGCCGTGGTCGCCCCGGCCACCAGCACGCGCAGCGCCTTTGAGCGGGTACGCGGTAGCGCCAACGCCAGCCAGTTCAAAGGCATGGGCACCGACGAGTTCATGGCTTTTTTGCGCGGCTGAATGTCCCGGCAATCCACACCGGTCGCGCCGAAAGCCCGCCAGTCCGACCCACGCTACCTGTTAGGCGTCATGCCATTCGGCACCCTGGTGGACAGTTGCGTGCTGATCGATTTACTGGCCAATGATTCTATTTGGGCCGACTGGTCGCTTGACCAGCTAGAACGCTGCGCGGCCCTAGGGCCTTTGGTGATTAATCCGCTCGTATTGGCCGAGGTCAGCCCCCGGTTTGAGCGGGCTTCAGACTTGGAAGCGGCGCTGGCGGGTTTGCCGCTGGTCAAAGCAGCCTTGCCCTGGGACGCTGCGTTTTTGGCCGGTCAGGCCTTCAAGGTCTACCGCCAGTCCTCTGGCCTGAAAACCTCACCCATGCCCGACTTTTACATAGGCGCGCACGCGTTGGTAGCGCAGCTGCAACTGCTCACCCGCGACGCGGCGCGCTACCGCAGCTACTTCCCCATGCTGGCGCTGGTGGCGCCTTAGCCATGCAGCCCAGTTCAGCCGCCAAGCAGCTCCCAGCGCTCCAGCGCGGTCAGCAATTCGGCGTCGATTGCGGCATTGCGGCTGGCCAGCAGCAGGGCGCGGGGGTTGTCGCGGGCGTACAAGGTGCCGTCGGCCAACAAGGCGTTGATGGTGCTTTGTTCGGCCTCTAGGGCGGCAATCGTTCCAGGTAGAGAGTCAAGCTCGCGCTGCTCCTTGAAGCTGAGTTTGCGGGTTTTGGCTGGCGCAGCAGCAACCAGCGGCGCAATGGAGATGGCCACCGCGGCCGCGGGTTTGGCGGCCTGGTCGCGGCCATAGTTGAACGGCGAAGCGCCTTTTTGGCCCTTGGCCTGCGCAATCTCGCTGGCGCGCTTGCTTTGGGTCAGCCAGTCGGTCACGCCGCCTTCAAACTCGCGCCAATGGGCGTCCCCCTCAAAAGCGATGGTGCTGGTGACTACGTTGTCCAAAAATGTACGGTCGTGGCTGACCAAAAAAACCGTGCCGTCGTAACTTTGCAGCAGGTCTTCGAGCAGTTCTAGCGTGTCGATGTCGAGGTCGTTGGTGGGCTCGTCAAGCACCAGCACGTTGGCCGGGCGGGCAAACAGACGCGCCAGCAGCAGGCGGTTGCGCTCGCCACCGCTTAATGAGCGCACGGGAGAATTGGCACGTGCAGGCGAGAACAAAAAGTCGCCCAGGTAGCTTTTGACGTGCTGGCGGCGGTTGCCGATCTCGATCCACTCGCTGCCAGGGCTGATGAAGTCCTCCAGTGTGGCGTCCAGGTCCAGCGCGTTGCGCATTTGGTCAAAGTAAGCGACGGAGATGTTGGCGCCTTGGCGTACCGTGCCCCAGGGGCTGTGGCCGGGTTCGGGCGCCGGGGCATTCTTTGGCGCTGGGTCGGGCTTGTGCTCGCCCAAAATCAGCTTGAGCAGCGTCGTCTTACCCGCGCCATTGGGGCCCAAAAGCCCAATTTTGTCGCCGCGCAGAATGGTGGCGGAAAAGTCACGCACGATCACCTTGTCGCCAAAGCTCTTGGACACGTGGGTGAGTTCGGCCACCAGTTTGCCGCTGGAGGCGCCGCTGTTGACGTCCATATTGACGCTGCCCACCACCTCCCGGCGGGCTTCGCGGCTAGCGCGCAGATTGTCCAGGCGCACGATGCGGGCGGTGGCGCGGGTGCGGCGGGCTTCTACGCCTTTGCGGATCCACACTTCTTCTTGCGCCAGCAGCTTGTCAGCGCGGGCGTTGATCACCGCTTCTTGGGCCAGTTGCTCTTCTTTTTGCAACAAATAGGCCGCAAAGTTGCCGGGGTAGGACAGCAGCTTGCCCCGGTCCAATTCCACAATGCGGGTGGCCACATTGTCCAAAAACGAGCGGTCGTGGGTGACGGTGATGATGCTGCCCTTGAAGTCAATCAACAGCCCTTCCAGCCACTCGATCGAGTCCAGGTCCAGGTGGTTGGTGGGTTCGTCGAGCAGCAGCACATCGGGCTGCGCCACCAAAGCCTGGGCCAAAGCGACGCGTTTTTTGGTGCCACCCGAGAGCGTCTGGACAATCGCGCCAGCGTCCAGATGCAGGCGGTGCAGGGTCTCAGATACGCGCTGTTCCCAGTTCCAGCCGTCAAGCGCCTCAATTTCGCTTTGCATGGCGTCCAGGTCGCCATGGCCCTGGCAATACTCTTCAATTAGGTGGCGCACCCGCTGCAGGCCGACGCTGACCGACTCGAACACGGTGGACTGCGCGTCCAGGCTGGGTTCTTGGGCGACATAGGCGATGCGGGTGTTGCTCTGGACCTGAACGATGCCGTCGTCGGGTTTGTCCATGCCACCCAAAATTTTGAGCATGGAGGATTTACCTGTGCCATTGCGGCCAATCAGGCCCACTCGCTCGGAGGTTTCGAGTGAAAAGCCTGCGTGGTCTAGCAGGGGTACGTGTCCAAAAGCGAGTTGGGCGTCAATGAGGGTGATCAGTGCCATGTGGCACGGATTATCCCTTGCGCAAGTACGCCGAAGAATGCAGCACGAGCTTGCAGGCGTACAGCACCAGCATGGCCCCCGCCATGTTGGCCGTCAGCGTAACAATCAACTGGGTAAAAAAATGCTCGGCCGAGCTCCACCACGCAAACCAGCATTGCTGCAGTGCGGCACTCAAACTAGAAAAAATTAGTGCTACGCGCAGCAAGCCGACGGCGGTGAGGGACTTCAGTTGGACGTCTATTTGCGCCAGTTCCAGGCACACCTGGCGTGCTGCCAAGGGCGCCAGGCCGCTGATAAGTGCTGCGCCAATAGAGGCAAGTGGATCCTGCCCCGAGCCCTGGACGCCCAGCACGGCCAAAGAACCCACAATTATTCCTAGCGCTCCCCATTCCTCGAATAGCAAAATGGCGATCAAACACCAGCCGCTGGGGAGAAAAACCCAAGTCTCACCGGGCGAAATCCAGAGCGAACCAAACAAGTAATCATTTAGCATCAGCAGCGCTGCATACAGCAGCGCCGTGGGAACTACCACCAGCGCAATCGGCCGAAAAAACATCGCGAGCCACTTTCAAAGTAAGACACCCACCAGGCGCATGGTGGGTGTGTGCATGGCTCGAAGCGGCGTTCGCGGCCGCCCGGGTTTAAGCCAGCTGCGCCTTTTCCATGCACTGCCCCAGTTGCGCAAAATACTGGTGCGTGGCTTTGGTTGGAACCACGTATTTCACGCGGTTGTCATGGCTGTCCAAGCTCAGGTCGATCATGCCCTTCTTGCGCAGCATCTTCAGGCGGCGGTGGGCCGTGGTGGTCGAAATCTCGGGCAGCATCACCATTGCTTCGAGTACCGTGATTTGCTTGTCCTCGTGCCAGTTGGCGGCAAAGGTATTGAGCATGCGTGCCTCCACAGCATCGAGGTCCGGGAAGGTGGGCAAGGCTTTGATGGTGCGGACCAGATTGAGGTACTTGGTGTACATCTGGGAAAAATTCGCAGCTTTCGATTTAGTCATAGGGGCTCCAACGAACGAATAGTGTATTAATCCGGCCCCTCAATAAAACGGAGACCGTGTCGTCATTTTGAACGTTTTCGTCAGTTGTGTCTATATTTTCGACTATTTTTTTAATTATATTTTTTCTACCGATTAAAACGAAAAAAATATCATAAACAAAAAGCGGCTACAAGCCCTATCGGGACCGCGCCGCTTCTCGAAGCGTCAATTACTTGCTGCTGGGGAAGCTGAACATCGTGCCTTCGCGCACGCCGGCAGAAGGCCAGCGCTGGGTGATGGTCTTGCGCTTGGTGTAAAAGCGCGCCGCGTCCGGGCCATAGGCGTGCAGGTCACCGAACAGCGAACGCTTCCAGCCGCCAAACGAGTGGTAGGCCACGGGCACCGGCAAGGGCACGTTGACGCCAACCATACCGACCAAAATGTTGTCGGTAAAGTAGCGTGCCGCCTCGCCGTCGCGGGTGAAGATGCAGGTGCCGTTGCCGTACTCGTGGGCATCGATCAAGTCCATCGCCTCTTGCAGGGTTTTGACACGCACCACACCCAAGACGGGGCCAAAAATCTCTTCCTGGTAAATCTTCATGCCGGGCAAGACGTTGTCAAACAGGCAAGCACCCAGGAAATAGCCACCCTCAAACCCTGGAACATGCACATTGCGGCCGTCCACCACCAGCTTGGCGCCTTCTGCGACACCCTGGTCAACATAAGCTTTGACCTTCTCAAAGTGCGGCTTGGTCACCAATGGGCCCATGTCCATTCCAGGTGCGGTGCCGGGGCCAACTTTCATTTTGGCTATCTCCACCTTCAGGGCCTCGATCATCGCGTCCGCCGTTGCGTCGCCCACCGCCACCACCAGGGGAATAGCCATGCAGCGCTCGCCGCAAGAGCCGTAGGCTGCGCCCATGAGTGCATTGACCGCATTGGCCACGTCAGCGTCGGGCATAACCACAGCGTGATTTTTGGCGCCACCCAAGGCTTGTACGCGCTTGCCGTGTGCGCAACCGGTGGCATAGATGTATTCGGCAATCGGGGTGGAGCCGACGAAGCTAATGGCCTTGACGCGCGGGTCGGTGAGCAGGGTGTCGACCGCCTCCTTGTCGCCGTTGACCACATTGAGCACGCCCGGTGGCAAGCCGGCTTGCAGTGCCAACTCGGCCACCCTCAGGCTGCTGCTGGGGTCACGCTCGGATGGCTTGAGGACAAAGGTGTTGCCGCAGGCCACCGCCATCGGCCACATCCACAGGGGCACCATGATGGGAAAGTTAAACGGAGTAATGCCAGCGGTCACGCCCAGGGCCTGGAATTCGCTCCATGAATCAATCGATGGCCCGACGTTTTTGCTGTGTTCGCCTTTGAGCAGTTCAGGGGCGTAGCTGGCGTATTCCACGTTTTCAATGCCGCGCTGCAGCTCGCCCATGGCGTCGCCCAGCACTTTGCCGTGTTCGGCGGTCACCAGCGCGCAGAGCTCTTCGGCGTGCGCCTCCAGCAAGACCTTGAGGTTGCTCATCACGCGCGCGCGCTTGAGCGGCGGGGTGTTACGCCAGGCGGGAAAGGCCGCCTGGGCGTTGGCAATAGCCTGCTCGACGGTGAGTTTGTCAGCCAGCAAAACCTGGTTTTCGACTTGGCCCGTGGCGGGGTTGAAGACGTCTGCCATGCGGCTGCCGCCAGGGACCAGTTTGCCGCCAATGAGATGGCCGATGGGAAGATTTTTGGACATAGGTCGCTCGTTAGGGAAGTTAAATGAACATGAAAAGCCAAGGCCTGCACGGCAATGCCCGCGCGTGTGGACGCGTACGCAGGCCGCAGAGCTTAGCCCTTAGAAGGTCTGTCCAAGGCCAATAAAGTGGCGTGAATAAGTCCACATCCACCTCCAATGTGCCAGGGTTGCGAGTGCGGGCGCGCTTTAGCGCCCGAAATTCAATCCGTCTCGTGCAGCGCCTCGCCTAGGGCGTTGACCAGGCTGTCGATCTCGGACTTCTCGATGATGAAAGGCGGGGCGAGCACGATGGTGTCGCCGCCGTAGCGCACGCAAAAGCCTTTTTCCAGACAACGCATTGCGACCTGGTAGGGGCGTTTGGCGGGTTCGCCGGGTACCGGAGCCAAGGTAAAGCCAGCGGCCAAACCGTAGTTGCGGATGTCGGTGACGTGCTTGGAGCCCTTGAGGCTGTGCGCCGCCTGCTCAAAGTAAGGTGCCAGACCGGCCACGCGCTCGATCATGTTTTCATTCACCAGCAGGTCCAGCGCGGCGATGCCCGCGGCGCAGGCTACCGGGTGGGCCGAGTAGGTGTAGCCATGGGTGAACTCGAGCATGTACTCCGGGCCACCGGCGGCCATGAAGGTGTCGTAGATTTCCTTCTTGGCCACTACGGCACCCAGGGGCTGGCTGCCGTTGGTGACTTGCTTGGCGACGTTCATGATGTCTGGTGTTACGCCAAAAGCCGCTGCGCCGGTGTAGGCGCCCATGCGGCCAAAGCCGGTGATCACTTCGTCAAAAATCAGCAAAATGTTGTTGGCAGTGCAAATCTCGCGCAGGCGCTGCAAGTAGCCCGCTGGTGGGACCACCACGCCGCCCGATCCAGACATGGGTTCGACGATCACGGCGGCGATGTTGGACGCGTCGTGCAGGGTGATCAGGCGCAGCAACTCGTCGGCCAGTTCTACGCCGTTGGGTGGCATGCCGCGCGAGAACACATTGCTGGGCAACTGGGTGTGGGGCAGGTGGTCGGCTTCAATGCCCTGTCCAAACATCTTGCGGTTGGCGCCAATGCCGCCGACTGAAATACCGGCAAAGTTAACGCCGTGGTAGCCTTTTTCGCGCCCGATGAGGCGGGTTTTGGTGCCTTGACCCTTGGAGCGCCAGTAAGCGCGAGCCATCTTGAGCGAGGTGTCTGCGCATTCTGAGCCTGAGCCGGTGAAAAACACGTGGTCCAGACCCTCGGGCATGAGCGCAGTGATTTTGTTGGCCAGCTCAAACGACAGCGGGTGACCAAACTGGAAGGCGGGTGAATAGTCCAGGGTGGCGATCTGGCGGCTGACTGCCTCGTTGATCTCGGCGCGGCCATGCCCCAAGCCCACGCACCACAGGCCCGACAAACCGTCCATGAGCTTGCGCCCGTTGCTGTCGGTGTAATAGGCGCCCTGGGCGCTGACCATCATGCGCGGTTTGGCCTTGAAGTTGCGGTTGCCGGTGTAAGGCATCCAATGCGCCTCCATCCACGCGGCGTCCATGGGGAAGCTGGAGGTGGTGGTGACTGGGCCCTGGGTTTGGTGGGCGGCGGTTTCATGGGGTTTCATGGTGGTCTCCTAGTGAAGGACTACGGGGTAGCGCATTGTGGGTGTATCGGTTACTCTTACAAAGTGAGAGTTATCACTATTTAGTTGCATTTATATGAAACCAAAGCCGATACCGCCTACCCACCCAACCCGATCGGCCCTGGGCCAGCTCAGCGACATGGACTTGCGCCTGCTGCGCGTGTTTCGCGCCGTAGCCGATTGCGGCGGTATGGCCGCAGCCGAACTGGAGCTCAATATCGGCACCTCCACCGTAAGCCGCCATATTAAAGACTTGGAAACACGCCTGGGCCTGGTGCTGTGCCGACGCGGGCGCGCCGGTTTTGCACTGACCGCCGAGGGACAAAAAATCTACGCAAAAACCACGCAACTGTTGGCCGCCACCGACGCTTTTCGCGCCAGCGTGGACGAGATTCACCAGCGCATGGGTGGGCAGTTGCAGGTGGCCGTGTTTGACAAGACGGTGAGCAACCCGCAGGCGCATATTGCCCAGGCCATTGCGCTGTTTTCCCAGCGCGCACCTGACGTGGGCTTGAACCTGCATGTGGCCACGCTCAACGCAATTGAGCGCGGCGTGCTCGACGGGCAGTTCCACATCGGCATTATTCCGGGCCACCGCAATTCCGATACCTTGCAGTATGTGCGCCTGTTTGACGAGAACATGCGCCTTTACTGCGCTCCAGGCCACGCCTTGTTTGGCGCCGATCACAGCGCTTTGGACTGGCAGGCGGTGCGCGCCTTGCCGTTTGCGGGTCTGGGTTACCACTCGCCCAATCTGCAGGTCAGCCAGCGCCTGCAACTCACGCGCATGGCCACCGGCTTTGACCAGGAGTCCATTGCCACCCTGATTTTGTCGGGCCGGTTTTTGGGCTTTTTGCCCGACCATTACGCCCAAAGCTTTGTTGGCCAAGGCCAGATGCAGGCGGTCCAAGCCGATGTGTTTCGCTACGACTGCGAGTTTTTTGCCATCCACCGACGTTCGCCTCTGCCTTCGCGGGCGACGCGGGCGTTTTTGGCTTGCCTCGAAACCGCCCATGCGACACGGCCTTAAAAGTCGTACTTCAGTTCCGCTATGAAGGTTGCGGCCTGGATATTGGTGGTAGTTCCAGTGTTCGGCATTGCTCACGTTGTCAATGCCAAAGGCCGCCACCAGCTTGGGTTGAATGGCGTAGCGCGCCCGCACATCGCGCACCGTAAAACGGCTTGCCGCCGTGTAGGCAAAGCCGTTGACGTCGGTGTTGTTCAGGGTAAAGAACTGGTCGCCGCTGTAGCGCAGGCCCAGCGAGGTGCTCCGTTGCGCGTCCCAGCGGTAGTTAGTTAGGGCGCTGGCGCGCCATTGCGGCACGCGCGATTGGTGCTGCAGCCCGATAGCGCGTTTAGGGCTTAGCCGGCGCGCCGTGCATACCGTGCTGGTGTCCACCCGCATCACCGCCGGGTGCGCTGGTGCTTACCGGCACCTTCAAGTCCAGCGTGCTTTCCACGCCCTTAGCGTCCTTGAAGCGCAGTGTTACTGGAATGGTGGTGTCCTTTTGCAAAGGCACTTTCAGGTCCATCAGCATTAGGTGAAAGCTGCCGGGCTTAAGCGCCACGGCTTTGCCTGCCGGCAAGCGTAGGCCTTCGGTCAGGGCGCGCATTTGCATGGTGTTGCCATCCATCTTCATTTCATGCACCTGGGCCACGCCGGCCACGCTGCTGGCGGCGCCCACCAGAGTGGTGTCGGCTTTGGCGGTGAGCGTCATGAAGGCGCCGCTGGCCTTCTGGCCCTGCACGGTGGCGCGTGCCCAGGCGTCTTTTGCCTCTACGTTTTGGGCCAGGGCATTGCCTGTGCAGAAGGCGGCGGCGAGCACGATGGCGACGGAAGTTTTGATTTTCATAGGAACTCCAAATTACAGAGGTTGAGAAAAATAGAAGCGCTGCGTCAATGGGCGTGGGCGCCAGCGGCTTGCACGTCCAGCACTTCAAGCAGCGCTGCGGGCGACTTCAGCCCCTTGGTCGAGGTGCCGCTGGCAGGCACTTCGGCCCAGTCGTTGGCGCCTTGGGCGCAGCTCTGCAACACCTTGAACCAGATGGGGCCCGGTTTAGCAGGCGTGGTGCCACGCAGCACAAATTCGTCGTAAAAGGCGGCAGGCAAGGCGTTCTCGGGGCCGCTGGCGGTCCAAGTGATCTCCAAAACACCCTCGCTGTATTTTTTGCCATGGCTCTCGTAGGGCACAGGCAGCGGGCCCACTTTGGTGCTCACCATCCAGCCCGCTTTGGGCATGGGCTGGGCGCCGTTAAAGCCGGCCGGAATCGTCACGCGCAGCGCGGTGGTGGCTTGCGTGTCGCAGCCGTGGCCGACGCGAAAGGTGGCGCGGTAGCTGGCGCTGGCGGCCGCCGCGCCGTCTTGCAAAACGACATGGGCAAAGCCAGGGGCGCACAGGCACAAGGCGCAGGCGGCGGCGAGAGTGGTGCAAAGCGATGGTTTCATAAAGTTCTTCAACAAGCGGGCGGCAAAAAAGCAGCCGGAACAATGGTGCAACGCCCGGGCTGCGTGGCAGCGCTCGGTGCGCAAGGGAGGATGGAGCCGGTAGGGGGAAACGACCGTCTGGCTGTGTCGCAGTACTGACCGTGCGCAAGCCCAGCCCGTTTCAGGCCAGCAGCGCTGTCAGGCCAGCGCTGGAGGTCCGCGCCCTGGCGGTGGCGCTGCGCTGCGCCAAGCGGGTGCGGCGGCGCCCGCGTTGGAGATAAGGTTATCGAGGGGCGTTGGGGCTGAAAAATCGCTTATCTGAGCGGCCGGCGGGGCACCAGCAGCCAGGCAGAGCACGCAGTCCAAGCCGTGTGCGGCTTGACCGACCGGGGCGCCGCTTTGCGCGTCCACCAGCATGACCAGGCCCGAGGCCGAGCACACCATGCGGCTGCCGTGCGCTTGCGCCAGCGGCGCGGCCATGGCCAACCCGAGTGCCAAACACCACCACAGCAGAGCGGCGCGCGCAAGCGAGCGGGTGGTGCGAAGGCGGTGCAAGACTGGCATCGGCGCCGATTATGGCAGCCGACCCCCTGCTATCCTGCCGCCATGAAAAGCCAGTTCCACCTCTCGATTCACGTTCACGACCTGCACGCCACACGCCAGTTTTACGGCGGAGTAATGGGCTGCACCGAGGGCCGCAGCGCGGACAGCTGGGTGGACTTTGACTTTTTTGGCCACCAGCTCTCCTTCCACTTGGGCATGCCTTTCTCCACCAGCCGCACCGGGCTGGTCGGCGACGCGCTGGTGCCTATGCCGCACTTTGGCTTGGTGCTGGCGCTGCCCGACTGGCAGGCACTTGCCCATCGCTTGCAGGCCGCGCAGGTGGAATTTGTCATGGAGCCGCAAATCCGCTTTGCAGGCCAGAGCGGCGAGCAGTGGACCATGTTCTTTCTCGACCCCTCGGGCAATCCGATCGAGGTCAAAGGCTTTGCGAGTCTGGATTCGGTGTACGCGCCATGATGAATTACACCTTTGCTTCGGCGACGATTTTGCTGTTGCTCATCACCGACCCGGTGGGCAATATTCCGGTGTTTGCCAATGCGCTCAAGCACGTGGCGCCCGAGCGGCGGGCGCGGGTGATATTGCGCGAAATCCTGATTGCGTTTTTCTTGCTGCTGACGTTTATGTTCATCGGCGAGGGCTTTTTGCGCGTCATGAATTTGAGCGATCTGTCTCTGCAAATCGGCGGCGGCGTGATTCTGTTTTTGATCGCCCTGCGCATGGTGTTCCCGCCCGCGACCGTGCTGGAGGCCGAGATTTTTGAAGAGCCGCTCATCGTGCCGCTGGCTGTGCCCGCCATCGCTGGGCCTTCGGCGCTGGCGACGGTGTTGCTGCTGGTATCGCAGCAGCCCGAGCGGCGCCTGGACTGGATTGCGGCCCTGTGCGTCACCATGCTTGTCAGTGCCGTGGTGCTGGTGTCGGCCGAGCGCATCCAGCGCCTCATAGGCAACCGCTTGGTGGTTGCGGTGGAGCGGCTGATGGGTCTGGTGCTGGTGTCTGTGGCCATCGAGATGATGCTGCGCGGCGCCAAGACCTTTGCGCTGCAAATCATGGGCCGTTAGGTCAGGCGGCCAACGAGCGCCG
>Ga0214921_10008414_pt1 | contig 13380 bp, 5 predicted proteins | sample LL1505_MetaG_FD_177992 | JGI IMG/M metagenome (GOLD analysis project Ga0214921, IMG submission 177992) | Freshwater microbial communities from Lake Lanier, Atlanta, Georgia, United States - LL-1505 | ecosystem: Environmental > Aquatic > Freshwater > Lake | place: USA: Georgia | collected 2015-05-28 | reverse complement strand
TAATTAATTTGATAAATTCAAACAATTTCAAAAATATATGTTTTTTTGATAATAACGATTATGATTATGATCCAAATAATATACTTGACACAGAATTCACAAAAGAAAAAAATATAAAATATTTTAAAAGATACTATAACAAAGAAAAAACATATAATAAAAATGTTTATCCATTTCCATATATTATTTTTGGTCATCAATGTAATATAGAAATGATAACAGATTTATTTTATAAAAATAATTCAGAATTAGAAAAAATACCTAGAATATTTTTCTCTGGTACTCCATTTATACATATAGACAACGAATATGGAATAATACGTAATAGAAGAGAAATGATTATGAATATACAGAATTTATTGAATATTTATAGTCCGGGTCAATTACCACATGAAATATTTATGACTGAAATGATAAAATCGAAATATTCATTGGACTTATTAGGTGTAGGTGATCCAAATATCAGAACATTCGAAATATTATGTAGTGGTTCATTAAGAATAGGACAGCGATCAAATTTGAAATGGACGTTCGATGATGATTTTTGCGAAGAAACTATTTTTTATGATGAAAATGATTTATTAGAAAAAATAACAAAACTAGAAAATGATCCCGATTTATATAAAAAATGTATAAATAAACAAAATGAAATAGTTAGAAAATATATGAATATAAATTCTTTGAAAAAATATATACAGTCATGTTTACAAATAAATAAAACCATATAAATATTTTTTATTACAATTCTTTATATGGGAAAAGATATAACCTGTATTTTGAATGTGTTCAAACGACCACAATTTTTTGAAGAACAATTGATTGCATTAATAGATCAATCAATACCTCCAAAACGAATAATAATTTGGAACAACAATAAAGAAATAAATTTATCAAAATATGAAAATATTCCAAACATAATAATTATAAATTCATCTATAAATTTGGGTGTATGGGCAAGGTTTTTTTCATTATACTATTTATTATCCGGTGAATATATATGTGTATTTGATGATGATACAATACCAGGTAATATGTGGCTTGAAAACTGTATAAATACAATAGAAAAACATAATGCATTAATTGGAACAATCGGTGTATATTTCGATAAAGGAAATAAATATAATGTAAAAAAAAGATATGGATGGGATGGCCCTTGTGATGAAATAAAAATTGTAGACATAGTAGGACACTCATGGTTTTTCAAAAAAGAATGGATAAGTACACTGATCAAAGAATTACCAAATATTGATGAACATTTTTTGACATGTGGTGAAGATATGCACTTAAGTTATGTATTAAGTAAATATTTATATATACCAACTATAGTTGCACCACATCCAATAACTAATACATCTATATGGGGTTCAAACAAAGAAAAAGCTATTCAATATGGAAATACAGATTCCACATTTGCAAATACAGGTATTGAAAAATTCAGTGATGCTCTGAATTATTATATAGAAAGAGGGTTTGAAACCACATTAAACAAAGCACAATATATAAAAAATTATTCAAATAGTATTGATTATTTTCTGAATAAAATAATACATAAAGAAAATTTTAGTTTATTAAGATTTGCGGATGGTGAGTATTATGTTTTGGAAAACACTCAGTTAACAAATATTGATAATTGGACATTTCAATCAGGATCTATTTTATGTAAACACTTGAACGAAAGTTTATCAATGATCAATACAAATGTATATTATGGCATTTCTGGATTATCAGATTGTGAAAAAACTTGTAATTATTATTATTCAAAAATACCAAATCATCATAATATAACATATGCGAATGTTTTTGTAAATGAGAATTTCGAGAAATGGATAAATTTTTTGATAAATTATAATAATAATTGTATATTAATTAGTTCATCAAAACCAGATAATAACAAAATAGGTAATATTAATATTATCGAAACATTATTAATAGATCCATTTTTAGTAAACCATTGGGATAATAAATACGAAGAATATTTTAAAATAATGAAAGAACTCGGAAAAAAATATACAAATACATTGTTTTTGGTTTCTGCTGGACCATTATCAGAAGTATTTATTCATCAATTATATTTATCAAATCCTAATAATATTTATATAGATGTTGGATCTAGTATTGATGTATTTACAAAAAACAAATATACAAGAGAATATCAATTCAAAAGATCAGAAAATACTTTTATAAAAGATTTACCTATTTTGATATAATTTGAATTATCCATATTATATCAAAGTATTATTTCCATAATTTTTTTATAAGCAAAACCATCACCAAATGGGCAATCCGCATTTATAATATAATCATTTTTAAAATTATAAAACAATTCTTCCAAAAATCCAGGTGATTTACATAAAACACCATGATTTTTCAATACCTCTGGCCGTTCAGTATCTATGCGACATATAATGATTTTTTTATTCAAAAAACTGGCTTCTTCTTGTATTCCACCACTATCAGAAATTATAAACATGCATTTTTTCATTGTTTCTATCATGTCTTCATGTGATAATGGTTCTATTACTTTGACATATTGTAGACAGTCTTTATGTTTTTGAACTTCAGGATTTGGATGTATAGGTAAAATAAACTCTATTTCAGGATTTTCATATGCTAATTTATCAATAATTATAAACCATTCTTTCATTATTGATAAATTATTACGTCGATGTAAAGTAATCAAAATTTGATTTTTATATTCACAACCAGATTTATTTATATTATCTAGTCCTGTATTACCGACGACAAATATTTTATGTATATCAATGTTTTCATTCAAAAGATTTTGTTTATTTTGAATAGTAGGACATAAATGAATATCAGCAATTCTACTGATCATTTGACGATTTAATTCTTCAGGGAAAGGATCTTGAATATTATTTGTACGTAATCCAGCTTCTAAATGAATTACTTTTTTTCCCATGTGATATGCAGACAATGCAATAGCAAATGCAGTGGTAGTATCACCTTGAACTATGACAAAATCAATATTATCAAATACATGAGTATGCTGTAATATATTTATAACAATATTGTTTAATCGATTAGTAGAAAATGAATCTTTAAAATCAAGTTTATAATCTACATGAATATTTTTCAACAAATCTTTATGTTGTCCAGTAAAACATGTTTTAATATTAGAGATGTTATCGATTAATGATTTTACTTTTATATATTCTGGTCTAGTTCCAAAACAAATTAGTATCATTAATAATTAAAAATAGATATTTTTATATGTATTATAATAAAAATTCAAAAAATTGAAACCGTTTTTTATAACAAAATCCCATCATAAATCCAATGATTCCAACGGAAAAAAATATCCATCAAATATTTTTACGAGAATATCGAAAACAATTACGTAACTTTTTATTGACAACCCGTTTCAATAATAGTACTTGGAATGAGAATGTACAATATAGAAAGACCCATCCAAAATTAGGATGTATATATTGCTGTCCAGATCAAGTATCACAAGCAATACCACTCGAATCAGTAATGTTTATTTTAGAAATGAATAATGATACAAACAAAATAATGGGAATAGGATTAGTAAGAAATCGTGCAGCCATAAACCAATATACCGTATATGAAGAAGGAAATTATAATCGTTTTGTTTATACAGGTAAAACGAGAATAGATCGTGAAGAAATGACAGAACAAGAGGAACAAGTAATGAAAATATTCGATATTTTATGTTTTACAGGGAATCGTCATATGAAACGTGGTCAAGGTTTGAAATCATTCCCTATTGACATGCTCTACAGATGTAGTAAACGAATTGATTTAGTTAAATTCATCAGTGAAATGTTCAAAACACGATTATCAAAAACAAATAATCAAAATAATCAAACATAAATAAAAATATATAAATGAATTTTATATCAAATATATAAATGAATTCAAAAAAAAAATTGGAAGAAGAATTATATAATATAAATGATTATACTGATGAAGAATTATATGAAATATTAGATCTATTAAATCCATCGGATAGAGAACTAGAAGCAAAAATATTACTTTTTATCAAAAAATATGAAAATATAGGAACAGAATCGAGTATAAAAATATCAAAATTTTTTGAAGACGTATATAATCATTTTTTTGATACAGATAATTATGAAGAGAGTTTTCAAGAACAATATGAAGAACAATATGAAGAACAAGAGAATTCAACAGAAGGATTTGAAAATATTAAGACATCATATTCAGATGAAGCAAATAAAAAATACATATCTAATGATTATAAAGCACCTAATGGAAACATAATTACAAGTGGAAATACAATCATACCATCACAACAAGTGGCAAATGAAAAAAGAAATGAAAATGTGGTTTTCACAACAAATCTAGAATATACAAAAGATCCATTGAATCCACTATTGAAACAAACAACAACTAGAGTTATAAGTATAGATAGTCAATATAGAGACAACAAAGCATCATTGACTACAGATTTTGCATTTGAATTATCTGAGCCTCTAAGAGATGTAGTATCAATGAAATTATATTCATTTCAAATACCATATACATGGTATACTATTGGAAAAAGTTATGGGTGTAATTTTTTTTATTTGAAAGGAAGTACAGACGGTGTCAACAATGGTAATCATGATATATCATTTTCAATAAATCCAGGAAATTATACTCCAAATGAATTGGCTACATCCGTACAAGCATCAATAGTAAATGCAAGGCAAATATACACAGATGTTAGTTTTGGAAAAACTAATATAAATTATAATTCAAATACATCTTTATCCACTTTGTCAATAGATATAAAAAATCAATTCAATGAAAATGGTTATTATATGAATTTCCCTTATTTTACAAGTCCTTACAGAAATGATAAATCAAGAAGTGATAGTATCCCTGCCTTTTTAGGATTTGAAACACGTAATTATTATACAAATTCTTTGAAATCTACTTTTAGTTTTCCATTGATCAATAACTCAAACAACAATGATGATATAAACAAATTTTTCATAAACAGTAATAACAATTATTTTAAAGTTATAAAATATGTTGGTCCAGATGAATATAATACTGATTCTATTATAGACATTTCATTTAATATATACATAAACACAAAAGATTCAATAGGTAATTACAGCAGAAATAGATTATTGAACGATTTAAGTAATGCAATATACAACTGTATATATTTAGATAATACTTATAGAATCGGATCTTCAATAAAAAGAAAAAATATAGATCCAAGTAATGGAATACCATACAATACAAATCCAGTTAATAATCCAAATGGTTCATATTTTGAATTGAAAATAAAACCAAGTCGATATACTACAACCAATACAACTAATTCAAAAATAGCAATACAATTTCCATATGAAGATCCTAATTCGATAAATAATATATGGACTGGTATTTCATCTTGTTTTGGATTTAAGGAAATATTCAATGAAATCAATAATATTTATACTGAAGTACCTTTAATACCAGAACCACAAATATTTTTGATAGACAACAGTGTAAAAATATACTTGAAATCTGTTCATAGTGGATTTGATATTGCGATAAATGACATTGTAATAAATATTCCACCAAATATAAGCACTATAGATAATTATAGTTTTGTTCCTTATGATAATTTAGTTGCGTACATAAATGCAATAAACACGGGTATAAAAAATGCGGACTCGTTATATAATGGTAGTTTGAATACAAATGCAACAACAGGTGGAACGAAAGCATATATAGATGATAATGGATTTTTTAATTTATATTTAGATATTGAAAAAACATTTGATGAATCAACATATACTATGGATTTAACAAATTCAATATTGAACAAAAATCATATCAGATTAAAAGATGCAAGTGGAAACAAAATATTGACAGATTTGACAAAAACATATTCTACATTTATAAACAGAGGTGGTATATCTGTAAATTCTAATACAATATTGGCTGTAATATATCCAAAAAACAATACAAATAATGGTAATAAGGGAGATGTAACATATACATTGAGATTTGGTCAATCAACAAATTATACAGATTACACATTTTTTGAATCTGATGTGAATAAGATTTTCAATACATATATAGATCCAATAACTGGTAGAAATATTTTTACAGGAACAAAATTAACCCATACAACTACTAAGACGGGTTATCAAGTAACTTTTACTATAAAAATAGCAAAAAAATTAGTTGCTAAAAATTATAGTGTAAATTTTATTGATACAAATTCAACAAATGCTTCATGGCGCAATTATTTATTTATAGATAAATCTTTATTTAATACTTTTTATAATTTAGAAACCGCATTTTCAATATCGAATAATCCTATATTCAATGATTCAAATGAGCAAATATTATCAATAGATAATTCAAATGAAGTCACAGTAATAGGTATCAATTCAATTATTTATCAATATATGAATATAAATCGTGGTATAAACAATATAATAAACTTTTTTGCATATGAAGATGGAATAAAAAGTGAAATTGGTTCAAATAATTTGACAATAGATATATTGAAAAATACAAACAATGACAACTTAGCAGTAACTGTGAATGATTTAATAAATATAATAAACGGACAATTTGACAATAGTGATTATTTCAAAGGTTCTAAAATAACAACTTATTATGTTGGAAACTATCAATATTTGAAAATACGAATGAATGTGAATAGAATATACACAGCAAAAGATTATAATTTGGTATTTTATGACGAAATCAGTTTTGTACGTTGTTTTGTTGGAACGACAAGTGTACAAAACACGACATGGGATTCAACATTAGGTTGGATTTTAGGTTTCAGAGAATATACAATTTATTATTTATCAAATTTTATATCAAACAATGATATATCATTAATAACTGGGGACACGGGAGTTTGTACAAATTTGTATAATTATTTTTTATTATGTTTGGATGATTATAATCAAAATCATTTGAATGATGGATTAGTTACTATTGCTAATAAAGAAACAATTATTGGATTACCGTCATATGCAAACATAAGTAACCGAACATGTAACCCAGTGACCGGGCAATTATCATATAATACATCAGTTTCTACTGATAACAACAAATTAAACGCGAACCAAATATATACATTAGCAGAGAACAATAATAGCAAGTATAATACAACAGCAACCGGTAAAACAGTAAGTTCAAAAAGTTATGGTAACGGACCATCTGCAAAAGACGTAATTGCAATATTACCAATGAAAGTAGCGGGTTTACAAAATGGCGCATCTTATATGGAATTCGGAGGTACTTTACAGAATCAAGGAAGGAATTATTTTGGACCAGTCAATATTCGTAAAATGGCAGTGTCTTTATTGAGTGATCGTGGTAACAGAGTAGATTTGAATAACGCAAATTGGTCTTTTTCAATAATAGTAGAAAGTTTGAACAAATTAAAACCGAGTACTTAATATATAATATGTTCGAATACTTATCTTTTATAGAAAATAAAAATAATTTAATAGACATAATTGGCTTCAATGGACCAATTATATTGTTTTTTACATCTGTAACAAATTTATGGAAACAAAAATATATTTATGGATATTTATTGTTTTACATAATAAATACTTTTATAAACAATATATTGAAAAATACAATAAAACAATCTAGACCTACCAATATAACAAACAGAATTACAGAAAAATATCCAGATGTTCATAAATATGGAATGCCATCTTATCATGCACAATCAGTATTTTTTTCATTGACCTTTTTGTATTTGGTAAAAAAATCTGTTTTCATATTATTATTTGAATGTTTTATAGCATTTATTACATTATATCAAAGATGGATCAATCATCATCATACTAAAGAACAATTATTAGTAGGTAGTTTTATAGGTATCATAAATGCATATTTAGGTTATATAACAACACATGAATATTTATCAACTTCGATCATATAATAATATTATTTATAAATATTATTATTTATTTTTATTATTTATTTATTGCTTTCATTAATATACCAATTTGTAATTTCAAATCAGATATTTCGGATTTCAATTCATCAATGGTATTAGATTGCTCTTTTAAAGTTTCTTTTGCTTCTTGAAGTTCAACATCAATTTGTTTGACAGCTGTCGTAGTAATAGTAAAAACAGAATCATAATTCACACTAAGGAAGTCATCAACTTCCTGACCATACAAAAATAAATAATCCAATGATGATTCAAATTGTTCATTGAGCAAAATCGTTTTTGAATCAATAATTCTATTAATTGTGTTATAGATGATACTACCGTCATAATAATTTATAAATTTCAATTTAACTGGAGTAGAACACAAAGATATATCAAAAGTATATTTGTCATTTAATATCACTGTATTTTTATCAACATTGACAATTTCATAAATATTAGGAACAAAATTTGTTTGATGACTAACTGAATGATCAAGTACATTTTGAATTTGTTGAGCTATGAAACCCCAAGTTCTTTTATTGGAATCATTTGGTTTATCAATTAATTCATAACTGACTGGTTTTATTTTCCTTATTGTATCTAGAGCAAAATTATTATTGATTTCATTTATATTTTTCTTAATACGTTGATCTGATGTTGCATTGAAAGATGCAGCGGTTACTTTTCCAGTTACATTTAAATTACCACAAATATCCATATTATTACCAATATTCAAATAAGGACTAGGGGTAGATGCTATTATCAATCCATTATTAGATGAACATGCTATTACGAACTGTGCTGAAGAAGATACCGCAATACCATTATAAAGAGCAGTTGCATCCCTTTTCGTAAAAGTATTACCAAAATCAATTGATGTAAAAATATTACCTACTGTAGGTGTTTGATTATTTGTAGAGCTACCACTAGCTGAGGCTGCAATTTGATTTGCGGCTGCTATATATTGACCGGATGATGATATAGATATGAATTGCCATAATGTATTTGTAATACTAGTGATTCCATTAAAATTTTTACCATAATCACTTGAATAATAAATTGTATCATTGAAATTAAAGAATTGATAAGTAGTTGCAGAAGAATTATAAATATAAGCTTGATTGGTAGAGGCACAAGCATAAACAAATTGCCCAGATGCGGAAGAACTTATAGATTGCCAAAATTTACCACCATAATTTGTAGCATTAGGAACTCCACTGTTAGCACTAGTAATATTGGTACTATTGATTTTTACATTTGACTGTATCCAGTTTGTACCGAAATTATTTGAATAATAAACATTATCTCCTATTACATTCAATGCATTATTAACTAAGTCAATATTACTTAATGCAACCGCATACAAATATTGTCCAGAAGACGACATTGTAACACATGACCACCATTTTGCAGTAGATCCAACTATGTCCGCACTTCCTATACTATACCAATTAATTCCATAATTTGAAGATAAACTCAAGCCAGTTTTTATTCCACCCGCAATAACATATTGTCCAGAAGAAGAACACGATATACAATACCATAATTGGAGTGTTTGTGTCGCGAGCCATGAAACACCAAAGGTAGATGAATAATATAAATATGATGTAGACCCAGACAATAAATTTAAATTACCACCGGTTAATGTAATACTAGGAACTGCATATTGATATTGCCCATTACCACTCATAGCGATAAATTGCCAACCAACACTAACAAGAGGATTAATAGTATTCCATGTATTACCAAAATTACAACTATAATGTATGTAACTATTTGATACAGCAGTTTGATACTGTCCAGTAATAGACATTGAAATATTGTTAAAACTAGAACCTATTGAACCACTAACAGTTCTCCATAACGTACCAAAATTATAACAATAATCGAGAGGTAAAGATCCAGTAGCAATATATGATTTATCTGATAATTGAAACGGAGCTACACTTCCGGTTATACTCAAAGATCCAGAAATATTTAAATTGTTACTCGATAAAGTTCCACTGTAACTTTCATTATAAAGTGATGTAACAGATGCAAATATATTACTAGCTGTTCCTACAATAGTAGCATACTCTCCAGTAGCGGATATAGAGACACCAGTCCAAGAAGCAGCTAATTGAGTATTTTGAACATTATTCCATGACAAACCATAATTATTAGAATAGTATATTGTTAGAGGTTGACTGAAAGAAGAATTTCCAAAAGCAATCATATATTGTCCAGTCCCTGATATTTTACAATGACTCCACACTAATGAGTATGAACTAGTCAATTGTAAAAATGAATTACCATAAGTACTCGAGAAATACAGATATTGTGGTAATGGAGTTATAACATTGTTAATAGCGGCATAACTACCAGTAGATATTAATATATATTGACCATTGTATGACATTGATGATGAGAAACAATTCAATGCTCCAATATTACTAATTGTTGAGAATGAGCTTCCATAGTTAGCAGAAACAAAAATATATGAATTACTGCCTGTAATACAAAGATATTGACCTGAAGATGAGGTAGAGCAGAAGAGATTATCACTAGTTATAGTTATGTTGGATAAATTCAACCAATTATTACCATAATTAGTGCTATAAATCAATCCAAAAACATTAATTGTTGCATATTGATATTTTCCATCAGCAGATAATGCTATTGAACTTACAAAAGTTTGCTTGTTAACATTAGTACTATTAGTATAAACAACATTCCAATTTACACCATAATTAGTTGATATATATATATAATTAGTATATGAATTATTTGAATTTATATTACCAGCTGCAACCTGAATATTACCATTATAAGATAATCCAACTCTCGTCCAATTCATATTAGCAACGGTATATATATTTGTCCAATATGTTCCATAACTATTAGAACCATATATGTTACCACTAGTATCTGATACAATTTGATATTGACCAGTAAATGACATAGCAACATAACTATAATTATATGTTGTATTTTGGATTTCAGTCCAATTAGTGGCAAAAGAAATACTATCCAAATGAATTGGATTTTGAGTAATATTTGCAGCAGCAGATGAACTTTGTAAGGTAGCAAATGCTGTAGTAACTGAATTATTTATACTATCACCTATATTTTGAACAGCATTATATGGAATAGAATTATTTTGATAACTAGTCAAATTAGTGAATAATCTACCATTTATTGATATATCATTGACAGTAGTTATTTTTCCTTGAATAGATACATTTCCATTCATAGAAACATCACTTGAAACGAATAATCTTGAATTTGTAAACAAGTCACCAGCAACATAAAGTTGTCTGCTCATTGATACATCACTCAACACAGATAATCGTGAATTCATAGATATATCACCTTGTACAAACAATCTTTGACCTAATGAAGCATCACTTAGCAGTGACAAACGATTATTCATAGATACATCACCTTGTACAAACAATGTCCTACTGAATGATCCATTACTCAAGACTGATAACTGACCATTTATAGATGCATCACTGCCTACATACAAACGTCGATTAAGAGATGCATCACTCAATACAAAAAGACGGGAATTAGTATATACATCACCATTTATATAGAGTCGTTGACTCATAGAAACATCATTCAACACCGATAAGCGGGAATTCAAAGAAACATCTCCATTAACACAAAGACGTTGATTTAATGAAACATCATTTGTTATAGATAGCTTATTCAAAACTGTATTATTATACACAATCAATCCACCAGGAACATATGTAGTTTCTGCAACAGTACCTAATACAATTTGATTACTATAAATACCAGTAATAGGTTGAGCATTATATCCAATAAATGTATTTTGTGTATAGATTTGAGATGTGTTACTAAATACACCATAATCAGAAAATGCTAATGCACCAATTGCAGTATTTTTATTACTAGCATTCAACATACCTGGACTAGACATACTGAAATAACCAATTGATGTATTAAAATTAGATGTATTGGAATCAGTAGGAGCATTTGGATTATAAGAATTGATCAATGAAGTTGTAATTTCATAAATTTGACCAATGTTCACCATGGAATTAGAACCTATTGATGTGTTACAATGACCATTTTTCAACAAATTCAAAGAATTATATCCAACAGCAACATTATTAGTAGAATCATAATTAGTATTAATACTAGCCATTGCACCAGAAGAAATGATCAAATTATTAGCAAAATTCAAAGAAGTATTATAATTAGTACCCGAATAAATATTATATATTGAATCATTTCCTGGATAATACTGTCCTAATACAAAATTATTTCTTGGATTATCAATATAACAATCAAAATTATTGAATATATTATTCTTAGTAGTATTCCAAGGAGAAAAATACATATTAAAATTTGGTGTATTCATTGTAAACTGATTACTTCCACCAAAAAATCCATAAGTAAAATTGTTAGAATAATTTGTACTACCGGTAAAAGCATTAATATATAGTACATTATCTACTGTTGGTAAAAAAATATTATTACTGAACAAACGAGAGTTCAAAAATGCATCATTATCAACCACAAGTGTATTTTTTACATATAATTTTGAGTTCATAGATACATCATTACCTATCAAAGCTTTTCCTTGAATATATGCATTTTTGTTCATAGAAACATCACCTAGAATAGAAAGTCGTGCATTCAATGAAACATCTCCTTGTACATAGAGACGTGTATTGATACTGACATCACTAACAAAAATAGTTGTTCCTTTTACATAAAAATTACCATTGATTGAAGAATCACTCATAACAGAGAGACGTCCATTCAGTGAAAGATCTTCACTAATTATCAATGAATAGTTTGTAATAGTTGTATTGATTATACTGTTATTTGTATAATTATTGACATTCAATCTACCATATACTGTTAGATCATTACCAACATATAATCTTTGATTTATAGATACATCACTATTCATAATTGTTTTACCTTGTACGTTGAAATTATTATTAAATGACACATCATTCATAACTGTAAGTTTGGAATTCAAAGACACATCATTCAATACTGATAATCGTTGATTCATAGAAACATCTCCCATTATAAATACACGTTGATTGATCATAGTATCATTACCAACATATAATCTTTGATTCATGGAAACATCTCCGGCTACATAAAGGCGTTGACTCATCGATACATCACTCAACACTGACAATCTAGAATTCATTGAAACATCGCCTCCTATAAATACTCGAGTATTCATTGTAACATCATCGACATGAAGTGTTTTTCCAGATACATAAAGACGCTGATTTAATGACAAATCATTCAATAGAGAAAGTCGACCATTCATAGATACATCTCCGGCTACATAAAGGCGTTGACTCATCGATACATCACTCAACACTGATAATCTAGAATTAATGGAAACATCTCCGGCTACATAAAGGCGTTGACTCATCGATACATCACTCAATACTGATAATCTAGAATTCATGGAAACATCTCCCATAATAAAT
>Ga0214921_10008412_pt1 | contig 13382 bp, 14 predicted proteins | sample LL1505_MetaG_FD_177992 | JGI IMG/M metagenome (GOLD analysis project Ga0214921, IMG submission 177992) | Freshwater microbial communities from Lake Lanier, Atlanta, Georgia, United States - LL-1505 | ecosystem: Environmental > Aquatic > Freshwater > Lake | place: USA: Georgia | collected... | reverse complement strand
GGAAACATGGACTTTAAGAACATGTTAGAACGCGATCGCTTAGAGTCTAAAAAGATTTCAAAGACCAACTCAGTGACATCACAACTAGATCACGATATGGGCGAGAAGAACGTTCACATCGGACCATCGGATTACATTCCATGGCTAGATGATCGTAAATGGGCCTACGTGCGCCTTGAAGGTCGCGCATTCGGTGATGTTCCGCTAAATCTTGAATACAAGCTGGAAGTTTGGGATTCGCCAAACTCAGCTGGTGTAATCATCGATGCGCTACGTTGCGCAAAGATCGGTCTTGATCGCAAGATCGGTGGCCCGCTATTGTCACCATCTAGCTACTTCATGAAGACTCCACCGGAGCAATACACCGATGAGCAAGCTCATGTTAAGACCGAAGATTTCATTAGCGGAAAGATTGAACGCTAATAAATTTAGATTAAACAAGAGAATCGCCGCTAGATTATTAAAGAGAATCGCCCCCTTGACCTTGCGGTCCAGGGGGCGATTTTTTCCCTCACGGAGAGTTGAGGGTTAAATCGTCGCATCCTCAGGGGTGCGACGAATGTGAATTAACCCTGCAATTGACAGCAATAACATAAGTAAAGCGCCGACTAAAGCAGCTATTGCCGAAATTGATGCAATCTGTCCCAACTCCCAAAATGCGTAAGCATTTAACAACATTCCGCGGAGTGAATTGCCTCTAAAGACTGTTTCGACGATCCCAGCTTTCTTTTCGGCATCTGCCTTTAAAGTCATATTTGTTGGATCCGCCGCAAATAAACCAGCTGCTGCGCGATTCATGTTTGAAGCTTCGGCATATGTTGGCATTGCACTCATGTGGAATGCGATGTAATGATCGGCATACATCTGTGCTTGCTTTCCAGTCGTCATGATCTTGTCTGCATTGGCCGCGAAAAAATCGTTCACTTCCTTAGAGGCTGCAGGGTCACCGTTGGTTCCAGGGATACTTATCTTTTGGGCTATAAGTTGATCTCCAACTGCAGTAGTAGCAAAAGTCGCACCCCAGTTAAGTAAACCTGCTGCGACAAGAAGTAGAGCTGATAATCCAAATCCTACAAATGTAACAATCTGATCAAAGGTTTTGCGTCTCATTTTAAATTTTCTCCCTCTTAGGCACTCGATTTCGAGTACGAGGTAATTACATCTTGGCGCAATGTGAGAAATAGGAAATTTGTTATGAGGCAGCACTCAGGATTGTTAACCGAGTGCCAACACTTGTTTCTGAGTTTAAATTGTTTTATCTAGTCGATATGCATATTACAGACTTGCCGACCATCAGGACCAACTGCAAGGTGCGAACATGCCACACCTAGTTTTTCAAAAGCTTGATCGCCGTAATGTGTGCGGTAGGCAAGTGCCAATAAAACCCGCAAATTGGTACGGACATCAGCCTTAATTCCAAATACATGAGCACTGCGACTTACGGTATTTTCAATTACTTTTTCAGTGTGCCCGGTATCCGTAGCGATGGCCCCATTAGTTTTACCCTCGCAAAGTAACTCTAAAACCAACCGTTCAAATGGGGATAGTTCGCGCGAACTAATAGTGATATCTCTAGCCATGGCCGTGACCTCTCCGTCATAGTCAGGCTACTCCAAATTACTGGCAAGTAACCCTATGCTTAGGTCCATGATTGACGTTATCTCGACTAAAAGCGCCGATGGAGTGCTAACACTCAGCCTAAATCGGCCGGCCAAAATGAATGCCCTGACCCGCGAGATGTATGGGGCGCTGGCTAAGGGCCTCAATGAGGCTGCCGGAGATTTCAGTATTCGAGCCGTAATTATTACTAACGAAGGCGATCACTTCACAGCAGGTAATGACATAAAAGATTTTATGGAAATTCCGCCAACGAGTGAAGATTCTGAAGTACTTACCTTTCTAAATGCACTTTTAGATTTCCCTAAACCACTGTTGGCTGCAGTGAAAGGTAACGCAGTAGGTGTTGGAACAACGATGTTGCTTCATTGCGATGTGGTTTTGGCATCTCCAACGGCAAACTTTTCCATGCCATTTACATCACTTGGCCTAGTCCCTGAAGCCGGTTCAACTTATCTATTCCCAGCGCTCGTTGGTTATCAGCGAGCGGCGCGTATTTTCTTAACAGGCGAGTCGTTCTCAGCAGATGATGCCAAAGAGATGGGGTTGGTTACCACGATTGCTGCCGATGTCTATGAGCAAGCACAATTAGTAGCAAGCCAAATTGCGGCACAACCGCCACAAGCGATTATTAATACCAAAGCGTTACTTAAAGCTAGCAAGCATGATGCAGTTTCAGCTGTCATGAAAGCTGAGTTCCAAATTTTTGCGATGGCACTTCAATCCGAAGAAGCCATGATGGCGTTCATGAACTTCATGAGCAAGAAAGGTAAATAATGTCACTAGCCGGAAAGAGAATCTTCGTCACTGGCGGATCCCGCGGAATCGGTTTAGCTATTGCTTTGAAAGCAGCCCGTGATGGTGCGTCAGTAGCAATCGCTGCCAAAACTACCGAAGTAAACCCCAAGCTACCCGGCACAATTTATTCGGCTGCCGCAGAGATCGAGGCTGCCGGGGGAGTAGCGCTACCGATTCAATGCGACCTTCGCGATGAAGAACAGATTGCCGCCTCGATTGCTAAAGCAGCAGCGGAGTTCGGCGGCATTGATATCTTGATCAATAACGCAAGTGCCATTAACTTAACCAAAACCGAGGCAACACCAGCAAAACGTTTTGACTTGATGTTTGATGTCAATGTCCGTGGCACTTTCTTAACGTCACAAGCAGCGATCCCACACCTTCGCGAATCCGCTAAAGCTGGCCGCAATCCGCATATCTTGACGCTTTCGCCGCCACTTTCTATGAAAGGTAAGTGGTTCCAACACCACGTTGCCTACACAATGGCTAAGTACGGCATGAGCATGTGCGTCTTGGGTATGGCAGAGGAATTCCGCAAAGAAGGCATCGCGGTAAACGCCCTCTGGCCACGAACTGCAATTGATACTGCGGCTCTGCAAATGATTCCAGGTGTTGATATCGCTGCTTGCCGCACACCTGAAATTCTGGCTGATGCTGCCTACATTATTTTGAATCGTGAATCAAAGGGATGCACAGGCAACTTCTTTGTAGATGATGAATTACTTGCAACTGAAGGAATTACAGATCTGGAAAAGTATTCAGTTGTACCGGGTACCAAGGATTTCCTTCTCGATTTCTTCTTAGACTAATGCGCAATCTAAAAGTCCTTTTGCTCGCAGTAGTACTCATGTTCAGCGCCACCCCAGCCGCTACTGCTCATGCTGAGTTAGTGAAAAGTTTTCCGATAGCGAATTCGAAGTTAACTAAAGCGCCAAAATTTGTGCAGTTGGAGTTTGGCGAGGCGATAATTACTTTAAGAAGTAAGAACGCTAACTCAATTGCCATCCTGGATTCAAAAGCTCAGAAAATTGCGACCTCAAAAATCGTTATTAAAAAAGCTATCGCCCGGGTTGATTTCATTGGAACTCTTAAGCCAGGTAAATACCTTGTTAAATACCGGATCGCCTCAGCGGATGGTCATGTTGTGAACGCGCAGTACAAGTTCTCAATAAGTTAGAATTTCTTCATGAAACCTGAGTTAAATGACATTAATTTCATCGGCGAATCTGAACGTCGTGGAAAGGCAAGTGATCTCTTCTGGCCTTGGGCTGGTGCAAATGTTTCACTTCTTGCCCTGTCTTATGGTGCATTCTTTCTAGGTTTCGGAATCTCTTTCTGGCAAGCAACAATCGCTGCGGTAATCGGTACGGTTGGTTCTTTCGCGTTAGTTGGCGTGAGTTCGTTGGCTGGAAAACGTTCCAGTGCGCCAACTATGACACTTTCACGCGCAGCCTTTGGCGTAAAAGGAAATATGTTGCCAAGCCTACTTTCATATTTAGTCTTTGTGGGCTGGGAAACCGTTTTGGTCTCACTTGCCACGTTAGCAACTGGCACAGTCTTAGAAAGAGCAACTTCACTTGATCGCAATATTGCACTAGTTCTTGGTTTTTTAATTGCTGCTTCACTCACCATTTTCGGCGGGGTATTAGGTCACTCAGTAATCATGAAGTTACAACGATGGATAACTGGAATTACTGTTGTGGCAACAGTTACTTATATTGCCTTAACGCTAGATGAAGTTAATTGGAATTCAGTATTTGCGATTAAGGCTGGTAGCACAGCTGGATTAATCGGAGCAATTATCTTTGCGATCACCGGTATAGGTCTCGGTTGGGTAAATAGCGCCGCTGATTATTCGCGTTACTTGCCACGCAATGTTTCAAGCAACGCTGTATTTGGTTGGACTGTCTTTGGCGCATCTATCGTCCCAATCACCTTAGTTATCTACGGAAGTGCACTCTCTGGCAGCAGTAAAGAGTTAAGTGATGCCATCGCAATGGATCCAATTGGAGCCCTTACACAGTTACTCCCAACTTGGTTTCTTATTCCATTTGCTCTCGTTGCGATTCTTGGTTTAGTTGGCGGTGCAATCCTTGATCTCTACTCTTCCGGCTTAACTCTGATCTCTATTGGAGTAAAGGTAAAGCGCCCAGTAGCAGCAGCAATTGATGGAACCATCATGCTCTTTGGAACTATTTATATTGTTTGGTTTGCAACCGATTTCTTTGGGCCATTCCAAGGTTTCTTGATCACGCTCGGCGTACCGGTGGCGGTTTGGTCAGCAATATTTGTGGCCGATGTGATTCTGCGTAAACGTGATTACGTAGAAGCTGATTTATTCACTGAAGACGGTCGCTATGGCCGAGTAAATCCAATCGCTATCGAACTGGTTGCGATTGGCTCAATTGTTGGATGGGGTTTCGTTACCAACACTTTCGCAGGTTGGCTAAATTGGCAGGGCTACTTTATGGGCGCTATAGGCGGCAAAGAAGGGCAGTGGGCGTACGCCAATGTGGGCGTTATCTTCGCTCTATTGATTGGCTTCTTTGGTTACTCATTACTTGGTCGATCCCGGATCAAAATACAAGAGAAGGATTAGTCCTGAGCTGTAGAGAATTTTCGCAACAGCAATAAGCCAAGAATAGCTGACACAAGCGCAGCAACCACTAAGCCAATCTTGATATCTGCAATGATGGCTTGATCAGTAATCGCTAGTTCAGCCAGAAATAGCGAGACAGTCAATCCCATTCCAGCTAACGCACCTGCACCAGCAATTTCAGCGAAGGATAGTGAGTCGGGTTTTCTGGCGAATCCGATCTTGACCGCGATCCAGGCAAATAAAGTGATGCCAACAATCTTTCCAATTACTCTGCCGATGATTATGCCACCGGCAACTGGCGAGCTCAGAGTTTGGGTTAGTGAACTCCATTCAATAGCGACACCAATATTTGTTAGCGCAAAGATAGGAATAATAAGAAATGCGGTCCAGGGATGCAGAATCGTAATTAAGCGGCTAGTGGGAAATTGTTTAATCTCGGGCATTAGAAGTGCGATAGCGACAACACCAACTGTTGAGAAGATCTTGAGTGCTGATAACCCAGATGAGTAAAAGATGCCCAGTACGATAATCGAAAATAGGTCATCAGCAATCGCTAGAGTCAACAGAAATATTTTAAGTGAAGTATCAATGCGAGATCCCAACAAAGCCAGCGCACCAATAGCTAATGCAATATCAGTTGGCATGGGCACTGCCCAGCCTGATTTACCCGGTCCGTCATAATTGAAGAAGGTATAAATTAAGGCGGGCAACAACATGCCACCGATTGCGGCGAAAATCGGCAATGCTGCGTTCTTCGGATTACGCATCTGGCCATGGCGAATTTCATTACGAATTTCTAAGCCGACCATAAAGAAGAAGATCGCCATTAAACCTTCATTGATAAAACCATGAAAAGGCTCAATTGCGTCGTTGAAATCCACAGCAACAGGTGTGTTAGCAATAATCAGAGCGATTATCGCTGAAACAACTAGAAATATGCCGCCGGCACTCTCTAACGCAAAGAACTTGCGTAGTTGTGTTGAGATTCGCAAGCGCATGAGGCAATACTATCTGGCGCGCTATGAAGTGGTAGGGAAAATAAAAACCCCGCCAATGATGACGGGGTTTTTATTTTTAATTCGATTTAGATATCGAAGTAAAGTTCGAACTCAGCTGGGTGTGGACGCAAGCGAACATAATCAACTTCATTCTTGCGCTTGAAATCAATCCAAGTTTCGATTAGATCTTCGGCAAATACGCCACCCTTAGTCAGGAACTCGTGATCAGCTTCGAGGCTATCTAGAACCTCATCAAGTGAACCTGGAACCTGAGGGATTGCAGCTGCTTCGGCGCCTTCTAGTTCGTAGAGGTCCTTATCAACTGGGGCAGGTGGTTCGATCTTATTAAGAATTCCATCGAGGCCAGCCATCAACATTGCTGCGAATGCTAGGTATGGATTCGAAGATGGATCTGGGCAACGGAACTCAATGCGCTTTGCCTTTGGATTCGAACCAGTAATTGGAATACGAATACAGGCAGAACGGTTACGTGCTGAGTAGACCAAGTTAACTGGTGCTTCGTAACCTGGAACTAAGCGGCGATATGAGTTAACAGTTGGGTTTGTGAAAGCTAGTAGTGAAGGTGCGTGCTTTAGCAAACCACCGATATACCAACGCGCCATATCTGAAAGATCGCCATAGCCATCACCGAAGAACAGTGGCTTGCCATCTTTCCAAAGTGATTGGTGAACGTGCATACCTGACCCGTTGTCGCCAAATAGTGGCTTAGGCATAAAGGTAGCTGTCTTGCCACCTTCCCAAGCAACGTTACGGATGATGTATTTGAACTTCATTACATCATCGCCGGCTTGAAGAATGTCGCTGAAACGATAGTTAATTTCCATCTGACCAGCGGTACCAACTTCATGGTGAGAACGCTCAACTAGAAGTCCTGCGCGACCAAGTTCCATAACCATCTCATCGCGAAGATCTGCATATTGATCTGTTGGTGATACTGGGAAATATCCACCCTTTACGCGAGTACGGTATCCGCGGTTTGGTGTGCCATCAGCATCGTATTCAACACCAGTGTTCCAGGCACCTTCATAAGACTGTATCTCATGGTAGGCCTCGTTGATACCAGTCTTGAAGCGAACGCTATCGAATACATAGAACTCGGCTTCAGGTGCGAAGAATGCAGTATCTGCAAAACCAAGTGAGCGCATATAGTCAACGGCTTTTGCCACAACACCACGTGGATCGCGTGAATAGGCTGAGTTATCAACTGGGTTATGAACTGAGAAAAGAATTACTAAAGTTTTTTGATCACGGAATGGATCGATAAATGCTGAACTTGGTACCGGCAGCAACTTCATATCTGATTCGTGAATTGACTGGAAACCACGGATTGAAGAACCATCGAACATCAGACCATCAGTGAAAACTGCTTCGTCAAATGATTCAACTGGTACGTTGAAGTGGTGTTGGATACCTGGCAAATCAGTAAAGCGAACGTCGATTAACTTAACGTCCTCTTTCTTGATGTATGCAAAGATTTCTGCAGAATTCTTAAACATATTTCTCCTGTTTTTCAGATGATGGCTGCTTCGAATCAACCAATCGATTTCCTCGCCTTTGAGGCCGTGCTTTATGGGTGGAAATCTATGCCCCAGCGGTCAAAAGTTCATAACTGCTGTGTTACATCGATGTTAAAAAATTGCCGATTTTGACGGCAATGATCCGCTGGCGAGCGTATAACTGGGCTCATGTGCGCTAAATCATCTAGGCTCACGCTATGACTCACCCCGAGGGCGTAACACTTGGCCGACGATTGGCAGCTATCACAATAGATTGGCTGGCCTCATATGCCATCGCGTTCTCCTTTTTTGCCGGAGGTGGAAATTACTCCCAACGCATTGAGGGAACTCGATTTACAACAGCAATGATCTTTATCGCTGAATACGCCATTTTGATAGCTCTGACTGGAGCATCATTTGGACATCGATTATTGAGGTTGAAAGTTGTTGACTTCAACCACGGGGGAATGCCAAGTGTTCGACAAGTACTAATCCGTACTGGGTTAATGGCGTTAGTTATAACTGCGATTACCTACGATGAAGATGGCCGTGGAATACACGAGCGGTTCAGTCAAACTAAATTAGAACGTGCCTAAATAGATTGAAACAAAGTTAGAGAACTAGCGAATCTTCATCCCGCGAGTTGGCATAGGCCCCTTTGGGATTGGCATTGCCATTCCGCCTACTGCCTTTAGGCGAGCTCGTACTTCGCGCATTTGATTGGCAGTTAATTTCTTAGGAAACTTCTTCATGCGCTTCTGTAATTTGCGAAGAGAAACTTGACCTTCTTGGTCTCCAACAATTAATTCATAAATTGGCACACCAGGTGCGTAACGTTCGGTTTTGCGTTTCTCATCTTGAAGTAGTTGACGAACCGAACTACTTCCTTCGCCAGTTAGAACAATTCCGGCTCGACCAACTGAGCGATGGACCATATCTTGATTACGAGAGACAGCAACGGCTGGCGTTGTTGACCAACCTTTGCGGATCGACATCAAAACACTAGCGCCAGCACCAATCTGTCCTTCAATCGAGGCATATGCGGCAGACCCAGCTTGGCGGGTGAAAATGAAAAATGCTAACAACGCAGCAAATGGGGCTGAAACAAAGCCAAGATAAACCGGTTGGCCGATTGCAAAACCTATTGCGATTCCGACTGCCCAGCCAGCGACAAAGATGCCAGCCATTGCTGCGCCAATCCAAGGTTTGGCGGCCTTAGTTATTTTGTAGGCATCACGAATCTCTTTAAATCTCGGTGCCTTTGGATCGCTGGACTTATTCTTCTTTCGTTTAAACATGTCAGGAGTTTAGTGGAGCAGGCGCGGTACCACCAAGACGCGCAGGTGCCCACCGTTGCCCAACGTGGTTATCGGGATATCGCCCCTGAACTTCATGCAGCATTTCGATCATGGTGGCTCGTAACTGTGCCTCGCCAGCTTCAACATCGGCATCCTTGGCAAAGTGCATCGGTTCGCCGAAAGTCACGAAAATTGGAAATTTATTTCGCTTGAGATTTCGCTTAACGCCTTTAGTCCAAATCCGTTGACTGCCCCACACGATAGTCGGAATTACTGGAACTCCAGCCCCCATCGCTAATCGGATTACGCCAGATTTCAACTCTTTTATTTCAAAGCTCTTGGAAATTGTCGCCTCAGGAAAAATTCCAATAATTTCACCCGCGCGAAGAGCGCGCAGGGCTGCTACGAAAGAAGCGGAACCATTGGCTCGGTCTACCGAAATATGATGCATACCGCGCATTAGTGGCCCAGCCAATTTATTATCAAAAATTTCCTTCTTTGCCATAAATCGCACATAGCGATTTACAGGTAGCGCAGCGGTACCCGCTAGAGCGAAATCCAAATAACCAATGTGATTGATTGCCAAAATAGCCCCACCATTGCGTGGGATATTTACGTCGCCAGTAAAAGTGAATTTCAAACCAAGATATTTCCAAGCAGTTTTTAGAACTGCGATTACTGGGGGATAGACGCGATCAGCCATTCAAAGCTGCCTTGGCATCTTGAGCTTGCTTATATAGACGACCCGCACGATAACTTGAGCGAACAAGTGGCCCACTCATTACTCCAGAGAAACCAATTTCCGTTGCCTCGGCGGCTAACTCTACAAATTCCTGAGGCTTTACCCAACGTATAACTGGATGATGCTTATTGGTGGGGCGCAAATATTGGGTAATCGTGATCAGGTCACAGCCTGCTGCGTGTAGATCGACCAGGGCTTGTGATACTTCTTCGCGAGTTTCGCCGAGTCCAAGAATCAAATTTGATTTAGTAATGAGACCGTAATCGCGCGCCATGGTGATAACTGAAAGTGATTTGTCGTAAGTAAAAGCTGGGCGAATCTCTTTAAAAATACGGGGTACGGTCTCGAGATTGTGAGCAAAGACTTCAGGTCGGGTTTCAAAGATTTGGTTTAGTAGTTCAGGGTTAGCATTGAAATCAGGGGCCAACATTTCGACGCCGGTGCCAGGATTTAATTCATGAACTTTGCGAATGGTCTCGGCATATAACCAAGCACCTTCGTCAGGCAAATCATCGCGAGTAACGCCAGTGATGGTTGCGTAGTTCAATTGCATTTTTTTAATTGACTCAGCCACTTTGGTTGGTTCGTTGCGATCAATCGGGAGTGGTTTTCCGGTGTCAATATTGCAGAAGTCACAACGGCGAGTACATCTGTCACCACCAATTAGAAACGTGGCTTCGCGATCTTCCCAGCATTCAAAAATATTTGGACAAGCCGCTTCTTGGCAGACCGTGTGTAAGCCTTCGCTCTTTACCAGCGAACGAAGTTGCGTATATTCGGGCCCCATGTTGGCTCGAGTCTTAATCCATTCGGGCTTTCGTTCGATCGGGGTCTCGGCGTTGCGCGCCTCAATCCGTAGCATCTTGCGGCCATCGGGTGCAATTGTCATGCGCTCACCTTAGTTAATACTTCAAATAATTCACGTTCTAGAATCGGCGAAACTTCAGCGATTGAGATCTCGCGTCTTAACTCTCGAGCCATTGAGGTCACATCAGCATCTGTGATTCCACATGGCACGATCTGATTAAAACCAGCTAGATCGGGGTTAACATTTAGAGCAAAGCCATGCATCGTTACCCCTTTAGCGACCCTGATACCAATCGCGGCAATTTTGCGATCACCTTTTTCATCGCGTAGCCAAACGCCAGATCGATCCGGGTAACGTAAAGCAGTTATGCCAAAGTGCTCACATGTATTTATCAACGCTGTTTCTAGGTGGCGCACAAAGCCAACTACATCTAAGCGATTGGCTAATTTTACTATCGGATAGCCGACTAATTGGCCTGGCCCATGCCAAGTAATTTTCCCTCCACGATCAACATCAATTACTGGTGTTGAATCAGTGGGACGATCTGAGAGCGCAGTACGACGACCGGCGGTATAAACCGAAGGGTGCTCGAGAAGTATCAAAGTGTTAGGTCGTTCATTGGCAACTATTTCGGCATGGAAATTTCGTTGAATCTTCAGCGCATTCTCATAATCGACTAAACCACTGCGAGCTACGGCAATTTGGCCGGTAGTCAGCGCGGCTTCGATGGGCATAGCCAATAGCCTAAAGGTAGAATCACGCTCATTACCAATCGAGGCGACGGATTTGTAGATCTGGCGCGAAAAGGGGCCAGTTAAATGTCAGTTTCACCTATGGGTAATAAAACTATGCGTTCTAAGCGAAAGCCAATCGCGATCGCGATATTGGTAATAATTGCCTGGTTTGGCGTAACTGGTTTCTTTGGCCCACTCTTTGGAAAATTAACAAGTGTTCAAGAAAATGATAACTCCGCATTTCTTCCAGATAGTGCGGAATCAACTAAGGCCGTTAAGTTGTTAGAAAGTTTTGCCGCCGGTGAATCTACCGCTTTCCCAACTTTGGTCTTGCTTGAAGGAACTGTCGGACCAGAAGTTCTGCAACAAATTAATGCTCACCTCGAAACTGTTTCAGATCTAAAACTTGGTGGAACTGAAGTTTCACTGTCAAAGTATTTATTGCCAGGTAGCCAAGTTACGGCCTTCCCAGCACCAGATGGCAAAGCTGTCCTCGCCTCAATTCTCTTAGATGGCGCAGCAATTGGAGAAGTCCTACCAAACGACAAGCCAGTCCTTCCTGCAATTGTTGAGGCGCTTCGCGAAGAGTTCACTCCTTTTGCTAAAGAACTTGGCTTTGATTCATATGTAACCGGAGCCGGTGGGCTAATCGGTGACTTATTTGGAGCTTTTGGTGATTTGGACTCTACGCTGCTGTTAACGACGCTCGGCGTTGTTGCTTTCATTTTGATTATTGTTTACCGCTCGCCGATCTTATGGATTCTGCCTTTGCTATCTGCAGTGTTCGCACTATCTACCGCGGGTGGAGTAATTTATTTATTAGCGAAAAATAATGTGATTGACGTAAGTGGTCAATCACAAGGAATTCTCTCTGTATTGGTTTTAGGCGCCGGAACTGATTATGCGTTACTACTAATTTCCAGATATCGCGAAGAGTTACATCATCACGCATCTCGAATAGATGCTATGAAAGCTGCTTACAAGGGAACCTTCGAACCGATCGTTGCATCGGGTTCAACTGTTTCGCTTGGTCTCTTAGTGTTATTGCTAAGTGATTTATCGGGTAACCGAGGACTTGGGCCAATCGGAGCCATTGGTGTTGTTGTAGCAGTCATTACGATGGTAACCCTACTTCCAGCCTTTCTGGTTCTGTTCGGTCGTTGGGTTTTTTGGCCACGAATTCCTCGTTTTGATGATGCCGATACCCAACTAACAGGTACATGGGCGAAAATTGGCAAAGTTGTTGAACGTAGACCACGCAGAGCATGGGTCTTTACCGGACTTTTATTGGTTGTTTTGGCAGCGTTCTCTACCACTCTTAAGAGCGATGGCTTATCAACTTCTGAAAGCTTTACTGGAAATCCCGAATCTGTAGTTGGTCAAAAACTACTGTTAAACCATTTCCCTGGCGGTGAAGGCGACCCAACAAAAGTTATTTTAAAAAATGAATTAATCCCTGTGGTTTCGGAAAAACTTCGAAGCGTAGATGGCGTAACGGCAGTTGCGCCCGAAGCTAACGCTGCCGGAGTTATCGTAAAAGATGGTCTCTCGATCTTAAACGTGACCCTCTCGACAGCACCAGATTCGCGTGATTCGCGTGACCGAATTCCAGCTATTCGTGAAGCCGTGAAAAGTATTGATAAGTCAATTTTGGCGGGTGGCACAACGGCTGTCTTCTACGACACTGATGTTGCTGCTCGTCACGACAATCGAACTGTTATTCCGGTTGTTCTACTTCTAATTACTCTGATCTTAGGTCTACTACTTCGCAGCATTGTTAGCGCTGTGTTATTACTTGGCACAGTGGTTCTTTCATACTTTGCCACTCTAGGTGTGTGTGCTCTTGTGTTTAATCACATCTTCGGCTTTGCTGGAGCAGATGCCTCATTCCCACTCTTTGCCTTCATCTTCTTAGTTGCTCTGGGAATTGATTACAACATCTTCCTTATGACTCGCGTGCGCGAAGAAGCCGGAAAACTTGGAACAAGAAATGGTGTCATCAAGGGCTTAACTGTCACTGGTTCAGTTATTACCTCTGCTGGCATCGTGTTAGCAGCGACATTTGGTGTTCTCGGAATTCTGCCGTTGGTATTCCTGGCCGAACTGGGCTTTGCGGTTGCGTTCGGCGTTCTATTAGACACGATTATCGTGCGTTCGATTTTGGTGCCCGCGTTGGTTCATCAAATCGGGCCTAAGGTATGGTGGCCATCTAAGTTATCTAAATCAGCTGACTAGTTACTAGCTCGGAGTTTTTTATGGCGCTTCGCGTTG
>Ga0214921_10008411_pt1 | contig 13389 bp, 7 predicted proteins | sample LL1505_MetaG_FD_177992 | JGI IMG/M metagenome (GOLD analysis project Ga0214921, IMG submission 177992) | Freshwater microbial communities from Lake Lanier, Atlanta, Georgia, United States - LL-1505 | ecosystem: Environmental > Aquatic > Freshwater > Lake | place: USA: Georgia | collected 2015-05-28 | reverse complement strand
TCAAGTGGAACAACAGGAGGTGGAGTTGGAGAATTCATGTCAACAAGAACTGCCTCGTCACGCACCCACTTCTTTTCCTTGCGAGTATAAGTCATCGCATCGGTGGTAGTAGAGCTGGCTGGAACAAGTGATACTAGGTCAAGAACTGCACTTGGATCATCCTCGGATACGATCGCAAAGAACAAAGGTTGAACGTCACTTGTTTCAGGCGACATCTCAACTGAAGATCCAGGAGTTGCTGCCGACGCTGTTGTTCCTTTTGGTACGGCTGATATTGCTGGTTGGTAGTAAAGTTTATTTGGGTAGTAGTACTTTCCGTCTGATCCTTTTACCTTCTTGTTTAGAAAGTTCTTTAGCAGAGGATGTTCGTATGGATCAGTTATAAGTTTTACACCTGTTAAAGCTTCTAGGTCCTTTAGGAACTGTGGCTTCTCAAACTGATGAACTTGTCCAGGACCTGTGATTAGCTTATTTCCTGCTGTTCCATTTGTCTTTCCAGCGTTAAAGGAATCGCGTTGATCCTTTACGAACGCAGGCCAGTCGGACTGCATCTTTGTGATGTCCTCTTGGTTCATGCGAGGAAGAGTTCCAGGCAGTTGAACGTATGGACGATCAATCGGTGTGCGAGGTTGTCCAAGAATTCCTGTGGTGTCTAAACCAAGTACCTCTGGCAGAGGAGCTGGTTGAACGCCAGGGACTGTAGTACCTTCTGGTTCTGTGATGTTTGCTGGAACCTCAACGGTTTTTCCTGTTGAGTCAAGTTTAATAGTTACGCTTGACTTCTGTGGATTTATAGCAACGATACTTCCACGTTTAGTTGAGTCACCTGCGACAACGACACGCCCACCTTGCTTTGCAAACTTACCTGTCTTGTCACGTACCTGCTTTTGAGCCTTCTGTGATCTTTCCTCGGGAGTGTAGACTCCATCACCTTTAGGTGCGGATGCTGCCGGAGTACCTACGGCAACTATCGTCTTATCAAGAAACTCTAGGTCAAGCTCAGACGCTGCCTTAAGAATTAACTCTGCCTCCTCGTAGTTAACATCAAATAGTGACACGGGATCGTTTGGGTTCTCCTGGAAGCAGGCAGACAAAAACAGTGCAGACTCTGCATCAATCTCAATGTGGCTAAATTCAACGTTGCTCTCAAACTCATCGAGCGCTAAGTCGTAGCTGGCTAGGTCAGGGTCAACGTCTCCAAGTGTGTACCATTGTCCTGCGTCCCACACCGCAACTGATAGATCCTCGTCGATCTTATACAGACGATCAATTCCTGATCCATCCATGCGCATGCGAGCAATAAACTCAACGCTACTAAGATTAAATGAGTCTAGATCAGCATCGTAGTTCTTTTCATTAATAAAGTTATATGTATCTTCATCGTACCCAGGAAGAGCGTAGCCGTCAGCTCTTAATGCTTTTTTGTTTTCTCGTTCAACGATCTGTTGTGCCCATCTCCACGCGGCGTCGCCACCCCAGAGAGCCCACGCGATACGGCCGCGAGATGGGAAACCCTGCTCACCTGGCTCGTAGCCTTTCGCCTTCTTATCAATCTCATGACGCGGAAAATACTTCGCAATATGACGTACCTTCTCGATACCAATTTGTCCACCTTTCGCAAGTGTTCGTGCCGTGTTTACTCCAACCGGAGTTCCACCGCGCTTATACTCCTTACGCCACTCAAGTGCCTTCTTTGCCTCAACTTGCGCTGCCTTAGGAATCGTATAAAGACGAGACCCAGCTGCAACCACAGATATGTCTAGCGTTGTAAGAGCTGCCTGCGCAAGTTCATAGGCAGATGAATTTTTATCAAGGTCAAACGACTCCCAGGAGGCAGAGGCAGTTAATGATGATATTGATCCGGACTCAACTACTACGTTATCCTCAAGATCAACTACTACACCATTTTTATCATCGGTGAATAGAACACGGGATCCGTTCTTACCTACGTGATTCATTCCTGCTCTTTTCCTGTCTCGTCGGTTACGGGCCCACCAGCTATCCACGCGTCACATGTACGCGAGGCAGCACACTTAAAATCAAGCGCTTCGCAATATCCTAAATCACCCGCGGCAACCACGTCATAGGAATCTGCCTTGTTTTCATCCCCTTGCTGCAGTCCGTTGACGATACACTCCTTCATTTTTGAGGTTTGAATAAACGCCGCACAGTTTCCACAGCGACTAGTCTTAGCCTCCTCTATCGTCACGTTCCAGCGGTCAGCCTTGCCTTGCCAGAACTTGTCGTTAGGCTCTTCTGGGTTTAACGGACCATATCCGATGTTGTCGATCGCGTTTTGACGATTTTTTATGTTTAATACTATGTCCTGGGTAGCAGGAGGGCAAGCTTCAACGTCAACGGCAGCCGTAAGTGCGGCAGTGCTTCCGCCAATAACGATGTCATTTACGGTTCCTTTTGGAATTTCCTTTCCGTCAAGAACGTCAAGTAACCATGCGTTTGGTCCCTGCGGATCAATATCTCCAACTGCCGCAAGAACAAGCTCTAACATGCCGTCAGCGGTGATCTTTTGATCAGGATCATCACTTGACAATTGATCATATAGATCAGGATAGTCAGTCAATACCTGGTCAAGATCATCATTAGTTTTTACAAGAATGTCACTTATATTTGCTTCAGATATTGATCTATCAAGTGCCTTGTCAATTGAGAGTGTTTCCTCAGCAACTGCGATCTTTTCATTTTCCTCTTCACGAACATCGGCAAAACGAAAGAACGTAAGTCCTACAGTAGCCATGGCTAAGAAATCATCTGTCTTAAATCCAGCTGCAGAATCTCCAGCCTTTTCCATAAGCATCTGTACGCGTTTCTTAGAATCAAATAAAACGTTGCTTTTTGAGAACACATACTTAAATCCACTATCATCAGCGATGATAGAAAATATATGACTGTCATTAGACAGATCGTATGCACGAAGTACTTTTATCATTTTGTCCTATCCCCAGTATCCTAGATTCATTGCCGACTTTAACTCTCTGTTTGTGGCTGTTCCATCAGTGATTAGATTTTTTAGCCTAGTAGTCATGGCATCTCTAAACGCCTCGTATGTTCCCCACTTATCTATAAGCGCGGCAAGTTCCTCGCCCTTAGGCTTCACTAGTTCATTATCGATGTTATCAATGATCTTTTGAACCTCATTTTTATACATCGCGTACGCTCTATCTTTTCCGGCAAGCGCAACAAGCATAGGCATGTTGTTTTCATACACCCTTCCAACGTCCTCGCGCCACTCTTGACCTAGAAAACTAATCATTTGATCTTCGCTATCGCCTTGATCTATACTAACGGCTGAAAGTGAGTTATCTACAGGAAAGATAATTATCTTTTGATCTGTACTGTCGTACGCGACCATCCAGTTACCGTCATGACGGTCCTTGTTGTTTCCCATCATGTCTAGGATTGACATGCGCAGTAGATCCTCTGGGTTCTTTAGATCTTTAATAAATTTCTTAGGATCGTTACCGCGATACTTTTGTCCATCTGGAGAAGGAAGGCCGCTGCTTAGCATCTTAGATGCGTTTATAGGCTCTAGTGCAATAGGAAGGTTTGAGCCTGCGCGTGACATAATGATGATGTCTTCCTCTTCGCTAGACGCACGAACGCCGTACGTTCCGTTCATTCCCATTGCGTTCATCAGGATAGACATCTCTATCTCTCCTGCAATTCCACGGACACCGTTCCATCTTCTAGAAAGCTCTTCGTTCTTTACGTAGAACACCTGTCCGCTTGCGACGTGAGTTACCTCCCAGGTTGTGTTCATTCCGCTCTCATCTACTGAAAGCTCTCTATAGGTATAACCGGCATTTTCAATCTTTGCGCTGTCGTTTTGGAAGTCATTAAAGGTAAACTGAGAAAGCTCAGATCCAACCTCAAATGGATCAGAGTATGCGTAGTCAGCTCTGTACTCTGCGTTTAGCGCATTGCGAAGCTTAAACGTATCCTCAATTGGTACCTTGCTGTCCTTGTTTATCATCTCCGCGCTTACATACTTACTTAGCGCTGTCTTAGCGTCTGGAGAAAGTTTTCCTAGTGGATCATTATTTCTTAGTGCGTTTCTAATTTGATCGATGTATGGCGATAGACCTGGGTTACTTGTTTGAAAATCATTGGTTGATATGTACGCAATTAACTCTGAACTTACGTTAGGCTTGTTTTGCCCAGCCTGTATGCGGCGCTCAGCATTTTTAACTTGACTGTAGTTTATTGCCTGAACCTGCTCTTTTGCGCTAGGAACTAGATTTTTAACACCGTTCCATGATGTCTGTGTCATTACTGACTTTCCTACCCAGTCGGTTGCTCCTGGGTACCAGCCAACCAATGCAAGTTCCATTGGAGTTGGAGCCTTTGAAAGATCATACTTACCGGTATCTCTGTTGTACGAATCTGATAACTTCTTTGAAAGTCTAGTTGCAATAGCCTTTTCATCTGCGTTCTTTGCATTTCTTGATATTTTAGTTATGATGTCCTTAACATCTGAACCACGATCAGATGCCCAACCAAATCCATTCAATGCCCAGACAAATCCACCTTGATATTCGCGTCCGCCAGCGGCAAATACGTTTACCTTCTTAACGTCGTTTGCGATGTACCAGTTTTCCATATATCGGTTATACGCACTTGCAAATCCTTTTTTCTTATTTTTTCCAGTTACCTTCATGTAGCTATTTGAAGCTACAACATTTTTTGTTTTTGTGCCGTCAGGGGATATCAGTGTTTCTATTGAAAAGCCTCGACGCACATTGCCAACTATGTTGCCACTTTGCGCAAGTACATCAAATGAAACTTCCATCTGAACCTTTTTACTACCAGAACGAATCTCTTCAGGAGTTCCAAATCCATACACCTGTGCGGATGAGAACTTAAGTGTGTAGTACTCTGCACCAAACGATATGCCTTCACGAGCTCCATATATGTCTGCCGCAATTAAATTAAACCTATCCTGGGTTTCCTTAATCTTGTCTCTGTTGCGTTCTTCTCTTGCCGCGGCAACCTCGCGCATAGCACTCTCAAGTGCTTCAAGCTTTACTCGTTCATTAGCCGCCTTTGCGATTTCTGCGTCACGAGAACCCCAGGCGGAAAACTTAGTCTGTGGGACATCCTTCTGTGTTAGATCCTTAAGCTCATCAGGAATCTTGCTGCCAACGTCATTAACTCCAACCGTGTCTCCTGCTCTTGCAATTCTAGGCGCAATCGCTGTTGGACGATCAAGTCTTTCAGCAACATCTGTAGATGGCGTAGGCGAAATCGGTAATGAACCTTCAGGAGCTGCGACCGGTGCGGATCCATCGGCAGACGCTATTGCTCTTACCTTAAACGCAGAGCGAACAGCGGTTGTTCCGTCGTCAAACGCAACGCGAACATACTCTGGATCATTTTGAATACTTACTACGCGTCCTTGCTTTCCGTCCTTGGTTGCAACAACACGCATACCTGATGAAAGTACGTTTCCGTCAACGTCCAAGGTAGTGTTTGCGGCCGTGTATCCAGGTTGGCGAGGTCCAGGATAGTTAGCAACTGGAGCTGCTGGAGTTTCAGGCGCTGGAGCCTGCGGAGCTTGGCGTTCTCCTGTTGTCGGAGGAAGTCTGCGCGCCGCTGGCTGAGCAGGCGCCTGTTCAAATATGCCAGGGCCAGCAACTTCAGTAATTGCGTCGATGATCTCTGCGTCGTCTGCCTCGGACCAATCAAGAAGTCCTTTTTCATTTATAACGTCACGAATCTTATTAGCCGTGTCGTCATCAACGGTACCACCAGCTTGCTCTATAAGATCCTTAATCATCTGCGAGTGTGCTTGAAGAGCCGAGGAACCTGCGTTTTCTTGTTTAGATTCATCGCGGATCTTAAATAAAATATCATTTGTGTTTATACCTTGGTATTGAAGAGCGTCGCGCACTGCCTCAATAGGTACTATCGATACAGCGTCACCGCCAAATCTAATGAGCGCTGATCCTGTTCCGTCCTTAATTCCAACTTGAAGTTGCTGTATTAGGTCGGCTGACTCTGTCATGATAGCAATTAACTTAGGATTATCAGTTGCTCCATTTTCATCGATCTCAAGAACGGCTGGTATGTAAGGAGCTAGGTCCATGTTGTAGTAGTTATAGTAGTCTGGGTTGGTAAACTCTACAGGAATGTTCTCGATAAGATTTCCTGGAAGCTTTAAGCCGTCGTTCTTATCTAGTTCCTTGGAGTTTGCAATAACTTCTTCATTTTTAGGAGTTGCATTATCTATGCTCTTTATTTCTTTTTGAATATCAACTATAAGTTTCTCATCTGCAGGAGAAGGAACTCCGCCTTGTGCCTCAATAAGTTTATTTAGATTTTTGCGATCACCTATAATAGCGTCATATGCATTTGCAAGTACACGGTTAGGATCTCCACCTGCCATCCAAACTGCATTGTAAAGTGCCTCTGCCGGAACAAACTCTGATCCCGCGTTAAACTCAAGTGTTCCTGCTCCTGAGGCGTTTCCAATTTCAACCTTAGGCGCACGTTGATCTAGCACATCTCCAACCTCTGATAGATCAGGGATGTTCCCATCTCCGTTATCGTTAATGTCAACGATGTCTTGAATAGCAGCCTCATCTATATTTCCAACTACAGCCTCGGTAAGTGAGCGAATAAGATCATCAAGTGTAAATCTTGTCGCAAGCTTTGCCGGATCATCTGTAAAATTAGTTGACTTCTCATCAACGCGACCCTCAGGCTCATATCCGTTGGTGCGTAGTCTAAATGCTCCGTTAGGAACGTCAAAACCAGAAAAAAGTTCTGGTGCTGATGCCTCTACGGAGCTAGATACTTTTGGGAGTGTGACTGATGTTTCTGCAGAAACTTCTACTGCGTCTTGACTGGGTACATCAAGTGGATCTAGTCGTATTACCGCACGGCCTCTGTTTATATCCTCGATGATACCTGGAATATCAGCCGTAACTTGATCCCATGAGTCTACGGGGTTGGCGTCGTTAAACCAGGCGCGTCCTGATCCATAGATGATCTTGCCGTCTTTTCCAACGCGAGCTACTAGATACTCGTCCTGGCGCGTAGCTCCAGGAATATCTCTGTAGTAGTTCTCGTCGATGTTGTTTGGACTTATCTGCGAGTACCAACCTGCTGGGATATCACGTCCCTGTGAGTCCTTTCCACTCATCGCACGCTCAACCTGCGCGTCGATATTTTTATTTGACTCTTGGTTTGCCGGGATCTGGTCCTCAAGTTGCTTGATCTCACGTTGAACGTCTCTGTTCATTCTTGAGTAGCGAGGCTCAGGCTTAGCGCCGTCACCTAGCGGAAGTTGTCCAGACTCTACCTGCTCCTTGTACTTGTCGTATGACTTCTGATCGGCGTTAGCACCGTTTTGAACGTCTGCCCAGGTCTTTGCGTCTCCAACCTTGTCACCGGTATTTCCTTGTGGGTCAAGGCGATAAACTGTGTATCCGTTATCGTTTGGAACTACCTTGTAGTCGTCATCAGACGTAAATGAACCGTCGCTGTTCTTTGTCCATCCTGACGGTGCGTCAACCTTTGTGGCAAGAAGATCCTTTAGGTCTGGAATTGACTCGTCATATACTGATGAAACCTTATATTTAGCTGACCTATCATTTTTAACACCGGCTCTCTTAAGCTCTGCCTCTGAGAGACGCGCCTTAAATACCTCGGCGTTGTTATTTCTAATCGAGTAGATTCCATCAGGTATGTTACTGTTACCCTTTACCTCAACAAGACCTGCGTTAGCTTCCTTCTTAAAAATATTTCCGCTATATCCTGCGTTTGAATCACTGCCAACGTATGTACCTGATCCGGTGCCTATACCTCCATCAGGAAGTCTAAACTTAAAGTCAATTCCACGTCCCATCTCAACCCACTTGCCGTAGCGATCACGCCACTGCAACGCAACTCGTGCGCGACGAGCCGCGGACGAGTTTCCATCACCAAATGAGAACGCGGCAACCAGCGCGGGCATATCCATCTTAAAGTACGCAGGTAGACTAGATGCCTTCACCGCGTTAAGACGAATAAATGCATGCTCACGCTCTAGTGTTCCTGGCATCTGAGAATACGCGGCGGCAACAAGATGACGAACGTCGTCTGAGATTCCTGGGTCTGCAGAAAGCCAGGCAGAGTACTTCTCTAGGTACTCCTCAGTTGAAAGAGAAGAGTTGTTATCTGACAGCGGGTGTCCTGCCGGCAATAGATCGGTGTGCTTTGCATATGCATCGTTTGCACGAAATGTATTTTGACTTAGTGATATAAACTTAGTTACCTCGCGAAGAACACCTGCGTCACGAGATTCGTCAGAAAGAGATGAAAGCTCCTTCATTGCGCGGGTCATCACAATCAACGCACTGCGCGGTGTAACGTGCCTCTCAGGAAGAGTCATCTTGTTTGCATCTGTAACAAGTTCAACTACCTTGTCGTTTAGTGACATTGATTCTTTAGAGTTATTAAACGCTTTTGCAGCATCTCTTGTTTGAGTTAACTCGATCATGTGATCGATAGGCGAGTCTGAGCTCATGTTATTCTCCTGATACCTGTCGACGCTTCTTTGGCAGAAGGTCAGAGTCCCTCGAGTTGTAAAGATTGGTTGCTAGCTCATACGCACGTTGGAACGGGACGTCGCCATCGCGCACGCCACGTAACCACGCGCCTCGTAGGGCTGGGATCACCTCGTAGCCAAGTCCTGTGTATTCTGCCATTGAAAAGATTGCGTGCTCTGGAGATCCATATTGGTCAGCGCTCTTAAGCGCAACCTCAAGAAGCTCATGTCCGATAAGTGAAGCCTCACCGCGACTTGACTTAGGGTGAGCCTTAGGCAGCAGATCATTATCCTGCTTGTAGTTTGGATTAGAAGGACGTCCTGATCTTAAAAGCTTAAGGAACGCGTTAACGCGAGCCATTGCCCACTGATCTCTAGTCTTTCCTGGTCGATGACTAGATGAGAACGCTCCTGCGCCTCTTCTATAGACTGCCTTTAACATCGGAAGAGTTGCCTTGCGTCCTGCAGGTGCGTTCTTGTTGTGTTCCTGCACCTTGTTTGCTAATGATTGCTCAACCTTTGCACTAAACTCAATCTTCTTTCCACCCTCAGCGGAGCCAGGTGCGTTTTTCTTTGATCCGTAAATTCGATCTTTCTTTGGTGCAGGCTTAGACCCTGCGGCCATAACTATGTGACAGTGTGGGCATGGGCATGTATCTGGACATAAGCACACCTCTCCGTCTGAGCCTGGGCACATGCACTCGCCGTACCCGCAAAGCGGGCAGGTGTCTGCATCATCCATAAGCTGCTCAACCATAGGAGTAACCTTCTCGGTGTCTCCTATTACTACAGGTTGAACAGCGTCAGATTTTCCCAAGCTGTCCGCCTGGGTTGGGCTTAGGTACGCTGTCAACTGCCAGCGCCACTTCTTGTGCATATCATCTCGCTCGGCTAGGTAGTTTGCTATTCCCTGTTCGTCAAGATCGGACGCAATTTGAAACGCGTCGTCAATACACTTAAGCATGATGTTGTTTGCCTCGTAGAGGTCCTGAACCATCAACATTGCGTCTGATCCGCAGTCCATATCCTGCATTGAGGATAGGTTTGAAAGCTCGGCAAGAGTGTAAGGTGCAAGTGCACCAAGCTTACGCATGTCCTCGGCGATCGGATCAAACTGAGCAAGAATGTCCTCGTAGATCTCCTCAAAGAACTCGTGGAACTGTGCAAAGTCACGACCCATCACGTTCCAGTGATGTCCGTGCGCCTTAAAGTACATGACTACGTCATTGCCTAGAAGCTCGGCTAATGCCTCAACTAACTCTGGCTTTTGAACGATCATGTTCGGGTTAGAATTTTCTAACATTTTATTGTGGTGCTCCTTCCTGTGGTTGTTGTTCTGTTGGTGTTGGCTCGGCAGGAGCTACTCCCGCTGCCTCATCAAGTGCCTTTTGAATCTCCGGTGGTATCGGCGCAGGTGATCCTGCGTTTTGAACCTCGCGGATCTTGTTCATGAACTCTGGAGATATCGCGTTTATCATCGCCTCGGTGAGCTCTGGAGACAGAGATCCCTTCTCGATAAGAAGACGAATTGCAACCTCCTTTGCGTCAGGAGCATCTACTGATGAGAACCCGTGAGCTCTTCTCCATGTTTCCATGGAAACTGCCATCCGGTCATATCCGGCGTCAGCGTCGGCCGCACGGTCGTTTCTTGTCGCAACCGCTGAAGGATCGTACCAAACACAGATGCGCTTTACGTCGTCCTCGGTGAAGCCTGATGCGATAAGCGCTGGTCGTAGGTATACAACAGTTAGTGCGTCAGAGATTAAAAGCATCAACGGCTCAATGTGAGCTCTGTAAAGACTATCGTCAATTTGTTGAGCGTTAGTATATTTAACGTTTGCAAGACCTGTAATGATGTCCTTTGGAACGTCAAGTCCTTGTAGGATGCGATCTAGAACCTTATCAGAGCGCTCTGCGAGCGCTGGGTCAAATGAACGTTCAAACTTAAACTGCTTAATCTTGTCGCCAAGCTCCGCAGGTCCACGAATAATTAAAGGTACAACCGCGGATGCAGAGTCCTCATCACGGATCGGAGTGGTCATCGCGTCGATGAGCTGATCCTCAAACTCGTCCTCAGCCTCCTCAACAGTTACGCCAGGATTTATCTCGTTCTCATCGTCATAAGGATAGTCAGGGTCTCCCTGCGCGGCAACTGATAGGCCGTCCGGCAGATATAGAGCTCCTGCGTTTAACCGTGAGCGTGCGGTTGCACGAAACGTTCTGTTTAGAAGTAGAAGCTCAGCGCAAAGATCAAGCAGACCTCTTAAGCTTGAGTCAGCCTCCTCAGAGTAGCGTGGGTGAGCTCGCCAGATACGTCCAACGAACGCCTGGTTTGGAAGTTTAATCGCGTTGGTACTTCCACCACGACTTGCGGACGTTACGTCACGACGTGGAATGATCATGTATGTGTTCTTTGAGTCAACCTGTAGCTCGTCTGTTGAGCGAATGTCCCATGACTCTGGAGTTCCTGTTCCTGCCTTCGCGGGGAACTGAACTAGGTAACACTCTCCTGAAACTGAAAGATTTAGCGCCGCGTCACGTAATAAACCAGCCTGTCCTCCGTACGCGGAGTCAAGTCTTGCAAGTGCACGCTCAGCCGCGGCGGCAAGACGAGGATCAATAATGTTACTTGCACGAACTGAAACTGGAGTCTCCGCTGGGTTATCAACTGCAGCGGCGTAAAGACGAACTCTTGAGACGACTGACGCAACTAAGTTAAACGCATACTTAACCTCACCGATCGCGTCGTAGTACTCCCAAGCTTCACCTTGCCAGTCGCTTGAGGCTCCTGCACGGCGTTGCTTAAAGTGTTCAACCTCACCCTTGTCGTTAAGAGGAATGCGGGCGGCAGCCGCCGTCATTGCTCGTGGCGTAGAGTATGGAAGTGATTGTGCAAAGTTTGATTCGCTTGTGATTAGTGTAACTTGAGTAGGAACAGGCTTGGCGTTGTTAACCGGGCGAGACGTTAGACGTCCTCGGCGCGGTTTGTCTTTTCTAAATACTGCCACGTGTTACTCCTCGTCGTTAACTAACGGAACGTTGGATCATTACTGGTCCAGGCGCGCGGTTATAAGGCTTGATACTGCCGACAGGGCAAATATACACCCTACCAGCAAAGTGATACTTGGATTTATTGCATAAAAGATCACTGCCGGAAGCGCAACCCACATTGAGACGCACCACTCGCAGGTGAAGAAAAATCCAACGTAGCTTGTCTCCGGAGGGAACCGATCCCAGATCTTGTCTCTTAGGGAGGCAAAGATCTCGTCGGAAACAATCGCCCTAGTTAGTCGAAATATTGCCAGGGCAAGTATGATAAACGTGATTCCTGACATGTGTGTTATATGGTATAGGTTCATGATGTTGGGTCCTTAATCGAGTCCATCGTTTGGTAGGGGCTCCAGCTCCGCAGACGGCTTCCGCAGTTGCAGCCCTTTTGATACTTAAACGCGATGATCTTTCCAGACTTGGTTATAAGCTGGGAGTCATCCGTCTTGTTTCCAGACCAGTTAAGGTCCGCAAGTCTTTCTGAGAAAATTAAACGTGGTCCGGTGTGGTGGTCAGCCGCGACCATTACTATGTCACCCTTGTCATCCGAGGTAACGACGATACGCACCCGCTCAAGATAACGAGCGCCGGTCGGAAGATCTGAACTTTTCACCGCAACTGACTTAAAGTCGTCGACGGTGTTTGGCGGAACTACCGTGATGAACGCCGGAAATAAATCGTGAAGTACCCTCATGCTGCAAGTGCCCTATCTACTCGACGTTTCATCGCACGGTAGGTAACTCCTGACGCACGGGCAAGTTCCGACACGGTAACACCCTTTAGGTAGAGTTGTCCTGCGATAACAGTGAGTTCCTTATTCGCGGTGAAGGAAGAGGACGACGGAGTTGTTCGAGATCTGTAGCGTCGTGCTAGCGGTGAAAGTCTCGCTATTCTCAACTGCTCGTCGTGCGGAATTCCTGGAGACCTAGGACGCTGTCTCACGGACCTCGGCTTCTTCACAGGAGGTACGGGAACGTTTCCAAGGGATACGACCGTCTCCGGAAGATCCTTAACTACCCAGGAACGAATCGTTGATCTTCTGCGCGGTGGATTAAACGCATCGGCGATGGACTGCAACGTCCACCCCGCCTCGCTAAGATCCTGGACCCTTCTCCATAAACTCTCCTTTGACAGGGTGGCGATCAGGTCCTGCTCGCTCTTTGGTAGATCCGGAGTATGCATGTAGATACCGTATCATACTCTTTTTCCGATGTGTACATTTTGCGGCGATAAGATGATGTACAATTCGGATTATTTGATACCTTAAGGTTAAGTGCCTTGGACGTGAGAGACAGCCTCGTATAGGGAGAGAGACGTCCTAAAACGTCTCCAACTATTTTTTGGAATAAAAATTATTTTGTAGTGCGAGAATAAAAAAAGACCACGTACCTTGTGATACGTGATCTTTTATTTATAAGTCTTAGGTTATAAGACAACGTTTACGTTTGTATCTCCTTCAAAGATCTTACTAAAGGTGTCAGCGTCTACCTTTCCAGTAGCTGCCAGTCCTTTGTCCTGTTGGAACTTCTCAACTGACATCATGGTGAGATCTCCAAGCCATCCATCCTTGTCGCCTACCACGTCGTTATATCCTAGTTCCTCTAGGCGACGTTGAAGGTGGTGGATAGTTAATGACTTGCGCTCATAGATATTCTTGTATACACACTTGGCTAGGTATACATCGTCTGTGTCGCCTGTACCGACGACGTGTTTCTCTGCAGGTGTATCTATCACTAGGGTAGGAACAATCTCAGGAACAACAACAGGTTCAGGTTCAGGTTCAGGTTCAGGTT
>Ga0214921_10008410_pt1 | contig 13390 bp, 15 predicted proteins | sample LL1505_MetaG_FD_177992 | JGI IMG/M metagenome (GOLD analysis project Ga0214921, IMG submission 177992) | Freshwater microbial communities from Lake Lanier, Atlanta, Georgia, United States - LL-1505 | ecosystem: Environmental > Aquatic > Freshwater > Lake | place: USA: Georgia | collected... | reverse complement strand
CCTCTTCGCTTGTGTCAGCTAACGTAGAAATTAAAACATCAGCATTAACTGTTTTAAAGGGTATTATATTGGATGCTGTCACCAAAACACCACTAGCAGCAACCATTACGCTTACCGATAATGCAACCGGTAAAGAGTTAGCAAATTTCAAATCAAATAGTAAAACAGGAAAATATTTAGTGACCCTACCTGCTGGTAAAAACTATGGTATTGCTGTAAAAAATGATGGTTATCTTTTCCACTCCGAAAATTTTGAAATACCTGCTTCGTCATCATACCAAGAAATTGTGATTGATATTCCTTTAAAAAATGTTTCAGTGGGTAGTCGCATTGTACTAAAAAATGTGTTCTACGATTTTAACAAAGCAACATTGCGCAATGAATCACAAACGGAGTTAAACTTGCTTATCAAATTATTGAACGATGTTCCAACAATGCGTATTGAACTTTCATCGCATACAGATAATAAAGGAACTGAAAAATATAATTTAGATTTAAGTGAGCGACGAAGTACTGCAGTTGTTGAATATTTGGTAACACATGGTATTGATGCCAAAAGGCTTGAGAGCAAAGGATATGGATTTAGCGACCCTTTAGCACCTAATGATACCGAAGCTGGCAGACAAATGAATCGAAGAACTGAGTTTAAAATTCTAAGTAGATAGTTTTATAAAGCAGGCGTTTATTTATCATTTCTATAAAAAACTACAATAGCTAAAGCCGATGAAAAAAAAATCGAAAATTAAAAATCAATACTATCTGCCACCAGGATCAATTGTAAGCAATGCAATTAGTAATGCCGAAACTAAAATTGAAATAATAAGTTTTAACGAAGATTTTTTCGAAGAAAAAGTTTGTAAAAACATTGATGAATTATTTTTCGAGGACAGAATTGGTTTTAATACTTGGATAAATGTTGATGGCATACATAACAATGAAATAATTGAAAAAATTGGTAAAAAATTCAACATACATTACCTAACACTCGAAGATGTTGTAAACGTTGACCAGCGGCCCAAGTACGAAAATTACGACGCATATAATGTGGCATTTTTGAAATTGCTTTTTTATGAAAATGACATTCTGAAAACAGAGCAATTAAGCATAATACTTACCGAAAAATACATCATTACTTTTCAGGAAATTATTGGCGGAGACCCATTTAATGCAATCCGCGAACGTTTGCGACAAGCCAAAGGAAGGGTAAGAAAATGTGGTGCAGATTATTTAGCTTACGCACTTATTGACGCCGTTGTAGATTCGTATTTTATTATACTTGATGAGGTTGAAAGAAAGGTAGATGAGTTTGACCTAAAATTGCAAGAAGCGCCAACGCCCGAAATTTTAAAGCAATTGCATCATGCAAGGCGTGAACTTTTGTTCATGCGTAAATCTGTTGCTCCCATGCGCGAACTTATTTTAAATATGAGCAGAGACGACGATAAACTATTTACGCAAACTACTCAAATTTACATGCGCGATTTGCTGGACCATCAAATAAGAATTACCGAGAGCATTGATAACTACCGCGAAATAATTTCGGAAATGGTTGAATCCTACATGAGTGGCACCAGTTTCAAAATGAACGAAATAATGAAAGTACTAACTGTTATATCTACCTTTTTTATTCCACTCACCTTTATTGTTGGTGTTTACGGAATGAATTTCGATAACATGCCCGAACTACACACAAAGTACGGTTACTATTTTGTGTGGCTAGCTATGATTATTACTGTACTATCGTTGCTTTATTATTTCCGAAAAAAGGATTGGTTGTAATATTAACAACATTTTCATGTTGAGTTTTACAAGCTTTTTATAAAATATCGGAAACACTTTATTTATATTATTGTGCTACTCTTTAAATAATAAAACTTTTCCTTTCAATGTGTTTTGATTGGGAATGTTTAGTTCGTAAAAATAGATGCCTTCACTAATATTGTCTAAACTAAAGTTGTTTAAATAATAGCTTTCATTGAGTATTAACTTGCCCATAGTATCATATAACATTACGCTGCTATTAGGTGGTAGGTTTAGTATTTTAAATCTGTCGCCTTTGCCTATTATTTGTGGGTTTGAGATAATAATGGGTAGTTCTTTATAGATGACTTGGAGGGTGTCCTTTATTAAACAGCCGTCATGATTTATAGCTGAAATATATATTGCTACGCCCGAAGCGGGACTCGCAATGACGGGGGTGTATGACGTGCTTTGCGTTGTTGCAATTAGCTCATTGTTTTCATCTCTCCACTCATAATTGGTAAAGCCACTATTGGCGGTTATGGTATGGTGTAGGTTATTGATGTGTATGGTGTTGCTATCTATTAAGCTTTGTTGGTTGCTGTAATAGCTAACTGTTACGCTATCGGTTTTGTAGCAGGTGCCGCTGTATATTTTTACATAATAAACACCGCTGTCATTTGCTATTATGCTTGATGCTGTGCTGTTGTTAATTTGCCAATTGTAGGTTAGTTGGTTATTAGGGTTAACTATTTTTAGCGTTACTGGTGTTTGTGCGCAAACTGTGGTATCATTTGGTGTGTGGGCTGCAAATAGTGCTGGTACAATGTTGTATGCCGTAACCACAACCGTATCTATTTTGCTGTAATTAGGTAGGCTATCTACTGTGCCTGTTACTATATAAGTGCCTGGGGCATTTATGTTTATGGCTCTTGTATTGCCAACTGTTGCACCAGTTGCAGTGCTCCAAGTATAATGTTGCCAACCTGCACTGGCTTTTAGGTGTAAGCTATTGTTAGTAGTGGTGCATATTACCGTATCCTTTCCTGCATCAATACCTAGGTTTAGGCTAACATCATCAATAAAATAATATGAACCATCCCACCTACGACTACAATAATTAAATGGCTTACCTTGCCCAAAAAGTACAGTATCGCAATTGTTATCGTTTTTATAATTACCAATGGTCATATATGTTTCTGAACCATTGGCAATAAAGCTTGCCTTTAATTGTTGCCAACCATCCCACACATTTAATTGATATCCCAATGCTTGAAAATCCACTTGGGGATGAAATATTTCTAAATCTAATAAATTACCTGGGTTAAGATTCCATGGCATATAGGGCAAGGTATCAGTAAAAATCACCTGCATACTATTATTAAAAAAATTATAAAATTCTGAAAAACTTGTATAGAATGATATGTCGTACTTTGCTTCTTTTACTAAGGTATCAGTTAGGTGCTGGTTTAAAAAGGTGTGAAAATTATTTGCGCCAAAGCTGGTTGCTTGCGTATAAATACCAACATAAGCATTGCCTGTATGGGGTATTTCGTAACCATAACTACTCAATGGTACTGTTGTATTTCGGCCATCACATGTATCGTTATAAATAGCACAGGTGTTAAAATAATAAGAATCTTTATAAATATAAAAAGGATTGGTGGTCCAATTAGGACTATCATCCCACTGTACGCAAGCATTTCTTGTTGAACCATTAGGATATTGCACACCACAAATGCAGTTACTTTCAAAACTTGGGTTGCGCAGTAACTCTTGTGCATTACAAAATGTAATACATAAAATAAGTAAATATGTAAATATTATTTTCATTATAAAAAGCCAATGGCATTGCTACCATTGGCTTTTAAAAATTAATTAGGGTTGTACTATTAGTTTTATTGTGTTTTTGTTTACTGTGTTGAGCAAGTAATAAATACCTGCCACAACTTTATTGTTTTGCAAATTAAAATCGTTAGTACCTTGTTTTAATTTCAGTTCCTCGTAGTTTATTCTCACTATAACATTGTTTGTTGCGCATAGTCTCCGACTATGTGCCGCTAAACATTCGTTTCCAAACGAATAATTATCAAATTCCTTCTCAATGGGTATCATTTCAATTATTTTTAAGTTTTACAAACATAGTGTTTCAATGGATTTTTTTATTGTCAGTTTATCAATTTATTAATTAGCTTATGGAGTTGATGCTGCTTTCGCGGTGGAAACTGACGTTTAGCAGTTCGTAGTCTTTAAGACTACGAACAACTGGAAATAAGTGATGTCAGCAAATCATTTAACACAGATTGCTACAAGGTTGGAAAGTACAACTAAAATTGTTGATGCTGATACTGAAGTTGGCAGTTTACATTTACACATTTATTAACCAAACAGTTTAGTTTTTTCGGTTGAAACTTTCAACTTTGCACTCCAGTTTTAAAATGCTTATGTACACAAACGACGTTGAGGCTGTTGAAGCTTTCGGAAAAAAATACAAACAATTAAATGCCGAAATTGGTAAAGTAATTATTGGTCAAGAACACATTGTTAGAGATGTAGTTACAGGTATTTTTAGTCGCGGACATTGCCTATTGGTAGGGGTTCCGGGTTTAGCAAAAACACTTTTGGTAAATACAATATCTCAAGCATTGGGTTTGAATTTTAGTCGTATTCAGTTTACTCCCGACTTAATGCCAAGCGATATAACTGGTTCGGAAATATTGGACGAGGCTAAAAATTTTAAATTTATAAAAGGACCATTATTCTCCAATATAGTTTTGGCGGATGAAATAAACCGTACTCCACCCAAAACACAAGCTGCATTGCTTGAGGCAATGCAAGAAAAAAGAGTTACAGTTGCTGGCAAAACCTACGAATTAGGTAATCCATTTTTTGTACTCGCCACTCAAAACCCAATTGAACAAGAGGGTACATATCCTTTGCCAGAAGCACAATTAGACCGCTTTATGTTTAATATTTGGTTAGATTATCCCACATACGAGCAGGAATTGGCAATTGTAAAAGCAACAACTAATGATAGTAAGGTAAGTGTAAATAATGTATTGAGTGCCGAAGAAATTTTGTTTTTTCAAAACTTAGTACGCCGTATTCCAGTGCCAGATAATGTTATGGAATATGCTGTAAAGTTGAGTATAAAAACGCGTCCATCATCTGAGCTTTCACCTGCCGTAGTTAAAAACTATTTGAGTTGGGGTGCTGGGCCACGTGCCTCGCAATACCTAGTAATTGGTGCAAAATGTAATGCTTTAATTAACGGAAAATTTTCACCGGATATTGAAGATGTGCGTGCTGTTGCAAAAGCAGTTTTACGTCACAGAATTGTGCGTAACTACAAAGCCGAAGCTGAGGGATATTCCGTAGAAAAAATTATTGAAGAATTATTGTAATTGTTCTTTATAAAACTTACACATCTATTTTTTCAACTAAAAATTTCAATACATTTTGATTGATAAAAAAACTAACTCTTATTACATAGCAGCACTTTCGGCTTTTGTAATATGGGGTATGTTTAGTTTTGCTTTGAAGCCTTTGAAAGGATATCAATCAATGGACATACTTTTTTATCGTGTTTTTTTTGCTGCTATGATTTTAATAGTTTATTCATTTTTTTTCAATAAAAATAAGATGAAGGCCAACTATCAAAAATTTATTGCACTACCCAAAAATGAAAAACTATCCACAATTAAACTTACACTATTTGGTGGTGCATTGCTAACTGCTAATTGGTTTGTTTTTATTTTTGTAATTAACCAAATAAGTATTAAATCAGCTGCTTATGCCTACTTAGTTTGCCCAATTCTCACAACACTCTTTGCTTTTATTATTATTAAAGAAAAGTTATTGAAACATCAATGGTTTGCAGTTGCAATCAGTATTTCAAGCATTGTAATATTGGCTATTTATAATTTTAATGATTTAATGTTTAGTATGATTGTGGCAGTTTCCTACGCTTTATATTTAGTAAGTCAAAGAAAAAATACCAACATTGATAAGTTGCCGATACTTATGTTTCAAATGATTTTTTCGGCAATTTTATTGTTACCATTTTACCCTTACTATTCTGGTCCAACGCCAACTCAAGAAGTATTTTATGTTTTGATTTTAGTTATTGCTATTGTTTTTACAATTGTTCCTTTACTACTTAATTTATACGCAATTGAAGGATTGCCTTCCTCAACAGTTGGAATACTTTTATACATAAATCCGATTCTAAATTTTATTGTAGCAGTAGTTTATTTTAATGAAAAAACGTATTGGTATCAATGGTTATCATATACTCTTGTTGGAGTTTCCATCCTAGTATTCAACAAACATATTTTGTTTAATAGAAAACAAGAAATAATTTAGTTAATTTGATTGTGTATGATTTGTGTGGCGGTATTTAATGTATTTTCAAAATCATCTCCAACATCTATCCAATTAATTTTAAATCCTTCGCGTTCCATTTTTCTAAACCAAGTTGCTTGTCGTTTAGCAAACTGATGAATGGCAGTTTCTAATTGTTTATACATTTCATCATACGTTTTTTCGCCCAATAAATAATGCGTTATAAACTTGTATTCTAAACCTAAAAAAACAAGTTGTTCCTTTGTATATCCAATCAATAGTAAATTTTCAACTTCTTCAATAAGTCCTCTTTTTAAGCGCTGTTCAAGACGAATAGAAATTTTTTCTCTTCGATTATTTACATCACTTTGCAATCCAATTATCAATGGCTTTATATGAAGATTATTTTCAAGTTTACTTGGAATATTAGTTGAATTAAACTTTAAAATTTCAATGGCTCTAATCAGCCGCTTTCGACTATTTACATCAAAATTATATGCATGTATATTTCCAAATTGTTTTAGACATAGTAATAGTTCTTCATTTGATTTTTCTTGCAATAGTAATCTTAATGCATCGTTTTCGGGGATGAATATTCTTTCTAAATTTTTGAGCAAAGCATCTAAGTATAAACCTGTGCCACCGCAAATGATGGGTAGTTTTTTGTTGCTATCAATTTCTGAAAAAGCATCTTTTGCAAGTGTCACAAAATCCTTTAAATAAAATGTTTTGTCAATTGAGGCAACATCTATTAAATGATGTTTGATTTGTTTGCCTTCAATGATATATTCATCATAATCTTTACCTGCACCTAAAATTAGTTGTGTATATACTTGGCGCGAGTCGGCACTTATAATTTCTCCATTAAAATCATTTGCAAGATGAGCTGCCAGCTTTGTTTTACCTGATGCTGTAGCTCCTAATATGAGTAATGAATTATAATTTATTAGCACAGTTTTTTTACCAATTTAATGTTGCCAAGATTCTTAACTTCAACCATTATTTTTTCATTTGTTGCTGCTTTATGTCGAACAAATTTTTCATCAATAAAAAAAGTAATAGGTTCAGATTGACCAACAACTTCAAAGCCTAAATTTGTAAACGACTTTGCATCACTCCATTCCAAGTCTACATATGTCATAATATCATCAGGTTTTTTCATTTGAGAGAAAAACTTAATGAGTTTATCAAAACCACCAACGATGGTATAGTTTGTCTTAGTTGCAAAACCCAGTAGCTCGTATGAGCGTTGTTCTTCTGCAAGGCGATTCATTTTACGGCCTTTGCTAAATGTTGCTACAGCATACAATTCATCATCATAGAACAATCCATATTTGTAAGCCGATTTATAATATCCTCCAATATGGTTTTCATTCATAAACACTTCGGCTGCTAACTTTTCAATTTGCATAATAGTGCATTGTCGGGCATGTATTTTTTTATTTAATCCAAGTAGTGATTTAAGTCGCGACTTTACTTGCGTATTTCTATGCACCCATAAATCTTGATGAACAATAATTCTATGCTCATTTTTCTCCATTAACACAATTGCATTTATGGGATAAAAGGAGAATTTTTTTTTATTGGCTTCTATAGTTAGGCTGTTATCGGTAATGTGTTTTGTATAATCTATTTGCAATAGTTTAAAGTAATCTATTACATCTAAAAAATAAGAAGGATTGGTAAACATATACACGAATTAAACTAAAAGAATTTTCCTTACAAAATAAATATGCAGGACATAGTTAAATCAAATAAATTAGAAACTCTATAGCTTCATAGATGTGTCTTTGTATCATTATTTTTAATTTGAATTGCATTTGTAAACTACCTTAAAAAGTAGGTTTGCTTCTAAATTGAAAGATTGGCGCACTGCCTTTAAGAAATCAACGTTTGTGGCATTGGTATTTTGTAATGCTCATCTTCATAAGCATTTACTATTTGAGTGTATTTATTAAGTTCTGAAAGTTGTTTTTTAGTGAGGTTATCAAAACCACCTTTGTTAGTAGTTATTGCTAACAATTCATTCATTTTGCTTTCAGCTAATTCAAATTGCTTTTTTGTTGTTTCCATTACATTATTAAACGCTCAAAGTGTAGTCCTTAATAAGTATATCGGCTGGGATATGTAACGAGGCACTCAAACGTCTAATCATCTCCAATGAGAGTTTTCTTTTTCTATTCAACACTTTTGAAACATTGCCTTTATTGCCTAACATATCAGCTAAATCGGTTTGTTTCAAATTGCTTTGCTCCATCATAAATTTAATAGCTTCTATTGGGTCAGGTTCAGGAATATGAAAATGTTTGCTTTCATAATCTTCAATCAACAATGCTAATAGCTTTGCCTCTTTTGCTTCATCAGTACCAGCCTTTGCATGAAAAATAGTTTGAAAATTTTTCAATGCTACTTCATACTCTTTTTTTGTTTCAATTACTTTTATGCTTGTGTTCATTGATGGAAATAAATTATCAAAAACAAAAATTATTTACAAAGCTTTACTATCATATCATACGCTTTTTCATAACCTAACTCTCCAGCTTTACTAAAATCTAAACAGCCTGAATCTTTTTGACCTAAAAATACTCTAGCAAGCCCTCTATTGAAAAATGGTTGTTCATCTTTAGCATTTAATTCAATTGCTTGTGTATAATCTGCTATTACACTAAAATAATCTTGAAGGTTATTGTTTGCAATACCCCTATTCAAATATACACTCTCATCTTTAGGATTTAATTCAATTGCATAACTGTAATCTTCTATTACACCAGTATTGTTTTGCATGGAAACTTTAGCAAGCCCCCTATTATAAAATGCAATTGCATATTTAGGATTTAGTTCAATTGCTATTGAGAAATCTGCTATTGCACCTCTATAATCTTCAAGCTCGCTTTTTGCAGTACCTCCATTAGAATATGCCTTTCCATCTTTAGGATTTAGTTCGATTGCTACATTAAAATCTGCTATTGCCCCTTTATAATCTTGAAGCATATGATTCTCAATACCCCAATCCAAGTATTCTTCTGCAGTTTGAGCGAATCCTAATTGAGAAAAAAAGTAATAGGAAATGAATAGTAACTTTTTCATTGAGTTGAATTATTGAAATTTATAAAACCAAAGAAAATTAATTTTAGAAAGAGCGCAGATAAATTATTTGCAGCACACGTTGCTATATCAAATTTATTCCACATTTCAGAATTTCACTAGCAACTGGATTTGAAGTATTAAAATCTTTTTCAAAAAACGGATGTGGTTCAATGCGTAAATCAATTTTTCGGCGCAATTTCATCAGTTCAATTTGGGTGTCAATAATATCAGTGTTACTTTTCAAAACAATAGCAATATCTATATCGCTATCAGCGCGGTTTGTTTCAGCAGCAAACGAACCAAACAACATTGCTTTTTTAATAACGTACTTAGTTCTTATACTTTCAATATAATTTTCGGCTATCGCAATTGCCTCTCTTTTATCCATTGTCTGAGTGTTTCTATTTTTTCAATCCAAAATAAAGTGAATACTGGGGTGCATTTTTTATAAAACTCTTGTTTATAGCTATCGTATCGTGCATTCAAATTAAAAGTTGTTATGGTATCTAACCAGTCTAAATGTTCATCCGAAAAATCAAAATTAGTTAGTTTAGCTAACCTTGATAAATCGTGCGTGAAAGGCGCATGAGTTTTTGTTTCGGCAACAACGCAAGCTTTTAAAATTCTTTCGATAACAATATGACCAATAAATAAACACCATTGATAATCTTTTGATTTATATAGATGTGTCATTGTCTCAAAATCCTTATCAGAAGTTGCATTCCAATGCGCTACAACTTTATTGAGATTAATTTTTTCGTCCATTCAAACCAAAAGTAATTATTATTTGTTCAATAATTACTTTCCGATACAAAATTTACTAAAAATATTGCTCAACAAATCATCACTTGATATTTCGCCAGTGATACTGCCAAGGTGTTGCAATGCACGTCGTATATCCATAGCTAAAAAATCGCCTGTGATGTTGTTTTGCAAACCTTTCAAAACACTGTTCAAATCATTTTGAGTATTTAGTAGTGCCTCAAAATGTCGGCTGTTGGTAATGATGGTTTGATTGCTTGAAAGTTCATTGGCACCGGCAGCGTCTAACAATTTTTTGTTGAGTAATTCTATATGCCGTTTTTCTTTTGCAGAGATGCAAATGATGTTTGTGTATTTTGTAGAATATATTTCAAATGTTCTTTCAAGCTCAGCAGTATCTATTTTGTTGATGATGACATATAGTTGTTTGCCTTGGTAGCGTTCATCATTAAGAACGGTTTCAATTTCTTCAACTTCGAAATTTGTTGCATCTAATAAGTGCAAAACTATTTGTGCAGTATTTATTTTTTCGAAGGTTCGTTCAATACCAATACTCTCTATAACATCAGTTGTGCTGCGTATTCCAGCAGTATCAATCAATCTAAACTGTATGCCTTCAATTACAAATGTATCTTCAATGGCATCGCGGGTTGTGCCTGCAATCTCACTTACAATGGCTTTTTCATCATTTAATAATGCATTCAATAAAGTTGATTTGCCAACGTTTGGTTTGCCTGCAATTACAACTGGTACGCCATTTTTTATACTGTTTCCTAAATTAAATGATTTAAGCAATGAAGTAACTTTTGCATTGATACTTGTAACCAAATCTTTCAAATCATCGCGATTGGCAAACTCAACATCTTCTTCACTAAAGTCTAATTCAAGTTCAATGAGAGATGCAAAGTTGATGAGTTTTTCACGCAAAGCACTTAACTCATTACTGATGCCGCCACGCAACTGATTGATGGCAATTTTATGCGATGCCGCACTTTGTGATGAAATCAAATCAGCTACAGCCTCGGCCTGACTTAAATCCATTTTACCATTCAAAAAAGAACGTTGTGTAAACTCTCCAGCCTTAGCTGTTTGCGCCCCATTCTCTATTAATAGTTGTAGTATTTTTTGTTGTATAAATACAGAACCATGACAAGAAATTTCAACTGTATCTTCGCCGGTAAATGAATATGGATTTTTGAAAATAGTTATCAAAACTTCATCAACTATTTCGTTACCATCAATAATATTTCCGAAATATGATTTGTGGCTTTGAGCATCATTAATATTGAAATTATTTTTTCTATGATGCTTAAATATTTTATTACTAATAGTAAAAGCTTCGGAGCCCGAAACCCTAATAACAGCAATAGCAGCAATAGTTTGTGAAGTTGCTATTGCTGCTATTGTATTAAATATCATATTTATTTTTTTATTTTGAAAAGTAAAATTAATTTGTCATTCTGAACGAAGCGAAGAATCTCTAAATGAAAAGTAAAATTAGTTTGTCATTCTGAATGAAGTGAAGAATCTCTAAATGAAAAGTAAAATTAGTTTGTCAATCTGAACGAAGTGAAGAATCTCTAATAATTATAATTACAGTATATTCTTAACTAAAAAAGTAGTTCTCAGGCAAACTTTTTCTCGAAGCTTTGCATCACTTCAATCAATACATTTACACTTTCAACTGGCAATGCATTGTATAATGACGCACGGTAGCCACCTACATCACGATGTCCGTTGATGCCGCTGATACCTGCTTCTTTAGCCATCTTGCCAAATTCAGCTTCATGCGCTGTACCTTTTTCAGTGTGTACAAAATTTACGTTCATCCAGCTGCGGTCTTCTGTTGCAACTGTGCCAACAAACAAGCTGTTACGGTCAATTTCTGCATATAGCAAACGTTGCTTTTCTTCATTAATTTTCTCAATCCATGATGTACCGCCATTGTCTTTTAACCATTTCATGGTAAGCATACTTACGTAGATAGGAAATACTGGAGGCGTGTTGTACATACTTTCTCCTTTTATGTGCACGATATAGTCTAACATACTTAACATGTTGCGTTCGGTTTTTCCTAACACATCCTTGCGAACAGCTACCATAGTTGCACCTGCAGGGCCCATGTTCTTTTGCGCACCAGCATATATCAACGCAAACTTTTTACCATCAATTGGTTTGCTGAAAATATCACTACTCATATCGCACACAAGGTTTACAGAAGTTTCTGGAAACGATTTTAGTTGCGTACCAAAAATAGTATTGTTGGATGTAATATGTAGGTAATCTAAATCGGTTGGTATATCAAAACCTTTTGGAATGTATGAAAAATTCTTATCTGCAGAAGACGCTAAAACATTGGTATTTCCAATCATCTTAGCTTCTTTAATTGCTTTAGTTGCCCACACACCAGTATTCAAATAACCTGCTGTACCAGTAGTGCGCAATAAGTTATAAGGTACCATTGCAAATTGCATACTTGCGCCGCCACCCAAAAACAAAATTTCGTAGTTATCATCTAACATCAATAACTCTTTAACAAGGCTGCGGGCGTCGTCCATTACGCTTATAAAGTTTTTGCTTCGGTGCGAAATTTCTAATAACGACAAGTTTAGATTGTCGAAATTGATTACTGCTTCTGAAGCTTGTTTTAATACCTCTTGGGGAAGTATGCCTGGACCTGCACTAAAATTATGAACTTTCATCTTTGTAAATATTGTTTCGCAAACTTAATTGATTTTGCTAATTCACTAAAAGATTTTTTTGATTGCTTTTCCCAACGCTTTAATATTGTCAGAAGCAAGAATGGATTTTGCTGCATTGATTTCAGTGCAAATATCGGCGTTAAGCCTGTGAAGCTAAACGCCCAAAATAGCAGCCTGTAAAGTGTTGTAAACTTGTTCGACTAATGCTGCAACAATACCTGTAAGTGTGCCACCACTGCCACCTTTGGCAAGGGATGAATTGCCAGTTGAGTTAAAATGCACATCACCTTCCGAACTTATTACGGCAGTGAAAGTGCCTTTCAAAACCAAAACAATTTTATACTGCTTTGAAAATGCAATTGCTATGCTTAATCTTTCAAATTTTGAATGATGTTGATGTGTAAGTGTATCAAATTTTTTGACGTGAGGCGTGAGAATTGTATTTGCTGTTAATGATGAAAGTATAGAAATATCTTCGGCGATAATGTTCAACGCATCTGCATCAATAATTTTGATTATTAGTATTATATTTACTAGAGACTTATTTTCATTATTTATAAAGTGTTATTTTAACAATGATTTTAAGCGTAATGATGATTTAAAAAATTCAATTTTATATTTTTTTTATTTCATGCTTAAAAAATACCTTCGTACTTTAATTTATTTGGATGAAATATTGTTTGATTATTTTGATGTCTGTGTTTGGGACTATGAATGCACAAACACCACCTACAATTAAATGGCATACTTTTAAA
>Ga0214921_10008409_pt1 | contig 13390 bp, 11 predicted proteins | sample LL1505_MetaG_FD_177992 | JGI IMG/M metagenome (GOLD analysis project Ga0214921, IMG submission 177992) | Freshwater microbial communities from Lake Lanier, Atlanta, Georgia, United States - LL-1505 | ecosystem: Environmental > Aquatic > Freshwater > Lake | place: USA: Georgia | collected... | reverse complement strand
TTCGACATCAAGAAAGACAATGTCATCCAAGCGGCCGGGGCCGGCGTGTCGGTTTTGTCGGGAGGCGAACAGAGCAAGGGTTACGAGCTTGAGTTCGATATGCGACCGATACCGAACTGGAACATCATCGGCGGCTACACATCCATCAATGCCGAGGTCGCCAAAGATCGCACGATCGGGCTGATCGGACAGCGTTTGCGTAATGCGCCCGAGAAACAAGCGAGTTTGTACACCCGCTACACCATCGAGGGCGGAGCGTTACGAGGCGTTGGCGTTAATTTCGGCATCAGTCGCGTCGGTGATCGGTTCGGCACCTTGCCGGTGGTTGGCTCGCGACTCCTGCTGCCGGCGTACACCGTCGTCGATGCCGGCCTGCACTACGAGCGCGACAGCTGGAAGACGGCACTCGTGTTCAAGAATCTGCTCGATGAAAAGTACTACGAGAGCGCGATCACGAACATCCAGATCACCCCGGGGTCGCCGCGCGCGGTCGTGTTGTCGGTCGAGAGGAAATTTTGAGGTCAGCGATGAATTTGAACAACGACTCATACCGGGTGGTCCGACATTGGTCCGTGACGCTGTTGGTCTCGACCACGCTGCTGCTCGTCTCCGCGACGGCCAACGCTCTCAAGTGGGCTGAACCATCGCACAGCGTACAACCCGACCGGCGCCTGCCGAAGTGGCAGCCTGCGCCGCTCGAGATCGAACCCGAGGAGAGTCTGAATATCGTGGGCGCCGATGTCATGGACGAGATGACGTTGGGTTGGGTGAAATTGATGCGGCGCGCCTATCCCCTCCTGAGTGTGACGATGGAAGCGCGTGCCTCGGGGAGCGGCGGCCCGGCGTTGACCGAGGGTCTTGCGCACGTGGCGACGGTTGGCCGCGAGCTGCTGCCGGCTGAGGAGCAGGCGTTCATCGCGCGCTACGGATATCCGCCCGTGGCCTTTCGCGTTGCCACCGGCAGCGTCGGGTCCCTGGGAAAGACCGCAGCAAGCATCGTGATGGTCGATCGCGACAACCCGATCAAGTGCCTGAGTCTGCCGCAGCTCGACGCGATTTATTCAAAGCAGTCGGGCCGCGGCTCGTCTCCGATCAGGACCTGGGGTGATCTCGGCTTGACCGGTGAGTGGGCGCGGAGGCCGATTCATCTCTATGGCTTGCGTCACCCGAACGGCATCGAGTGGTATTTCCGGCAGGTCGTGATGAACGGCGGCGCGTATCGGGAGGATATCGAGTTTGTTCGGGGCAGGGGGCATGTGCATGCGTTCAACGTCGCTGCCGAAGAAATGGCGGATAAACCCGGTGGACTCACGTATGCATTGCTGGCTAACATCCAAAAAAATACACGGGCCGTTCCGCTGTCGTTCGAGACCGGCGGGCAGTGCATTCTTCCTACGACGCGTACGGTCTACGATCACTCCTACCCGCTGAGCCGCTTCGTGTACGTATTCGTCAACGTTGCCCCCGGCAAGAAGCTGGAGCCTAAAGCTCGTGAATTCATCAAGGCGATTTTGAGTTTCGATGGGCAAAAGCAAGTCGCCGACGATCGCGTATATCTGCCGCTGACTCCGGAAATTTTGCAGGCCGAATTAGCCCGTCTGGACGCGTTGTCGCGCTGAGCGCTCAGGCGCGTTCGAGGCCTGCCGATCAGGCGGCCGAGAGCGGGAACACCCCGAAAGCCAGTCCTGCTACAACCATCAGCAGGCAGAGCAAAGTCGCCCAACCGATCGTGAATCGTTGGTGATCGCCGAACTCGACTCCAGCGAGTCCTACCAGCAGGTATGTCGAAGGAACCAGCGGACTGAGCAGATGGACGGGTTGCCCTATCAAAGACGCGCGCGCCATGTCCACCGTGTTTATTCCATAATTTGCGGCGGCATCGGCGACGACGGGCATGACACCGAAATAAAAGGCGTCGTTTGACAGAAAAAACGTGAAGGGCATGCTGGCGATCGCTGTAACGGGCGCGAGATACGGGCCGAGCTGCTGCGGGAGTATCGCGAGGAAGGTCTTCGACATGGCATCGACCATGCCCGTGCCGTTCAGAATGCCCGTGAAGACTCCGGCAGCGAATATGACCGAGACCACGGCGAGGACGTTGCGCGCATGCGCCGCGATACGTTCGCGTTGGTCGGCAAGATTCGGAAAATTCAAGGTGATGGCGATTGCGAAGCCGATCATGAACAGCACGGCGGATGGCAGCGCACCTGCGATCAACAGAACCATCAGTCCGACCGTCAGCGCCGCATTGAACCAGAAGTATCGCGGACGTCGTGTTTCGGGCGACGTGGTCGCGGAGGCCGGTTCGTCCGCCGCAGTGGAAAGTGTTGCATGCGCCGCCGAGAACGTCAGTGTTCCAAGGCGACGGCGCTCCTGCGCGCCCAGATAGACGGCCAGGGCAAGCACGGCAGCCACCCCGACGCCCATTGCAGGCAGAAGCGGAACGAATACGCTCATTGGATCGACTCGCAGTGCGCTACTGACGCGCGCCAGCGGACCACCCCAGGGGGTGAGATTCATCACGCCGCCAGCAAGCATCGTGACGCAGGTGAGGTTGAGGACGTTGATCTTGAGGCGCTGATACAGCGGCAGCATGGACGCGGTGACGACCATGTAGGTCGTGGATCCGTCGCCGTCGAGCGAAATGACCGCCGCAAGCATGGCCGTACCGAGGACGATCTTCAGCGGATCGTTACCTGCGAGTCGCAGAATCAGTTTGACGACCGGGTCGAACAGCCCGACATCGATCATCAACCCGAAATACAGAATCGCGAACGTCAGCATCACACCCGTAGGAGCGAGTGTTTTGATGCCGTCTTGCAGCATGGATTTGAGTTCGACTCCGCCGAAACCACCGACCACGGCGAATATGATGGGGACCAGCGTCAGCGCCACCAGGGGCGACATCCGTCGCAGCATGATCAGGGCCATGAACGTCACGACCATGCCGAAGCCGATCAAACTCAAGACACCATCCGTCGACATGTTCGAGACTCAGGTTGGTAAATAGTAGGTAGGGCACGCGTGAACAGCCCCTGCGGGTCGCAGATTGCACCTGTTACCTGTCACCGCGCTGTCGGGATATCGCTCGGCCGTGGCGCCTTCGGGGACGTGGAGCTCATCGCCCGGCGCCAGATGTCGAGAAATCTCTCGCGCTTTTGTTGATCCAGGTAAACGAGGAGGCCTGGGCCCAAGCTGATCGGCCGGATGGTGCCCAGCTCTCTGTTGAACACTCCGGATTGAGCATATGGCCCTTGGATCTCCTGTCGAACCGCGTTCAGCCTGGAGCGGGTGGTCAGTACTTGTTGGCCGCGAATCGACAGCAGATATTCCAGGAACGAATGCGCTGCATCCGGATGTGGCGCAGCCGCCGGAACCACCGCGGTTCGGGAGACGGCGAGCGTGTAATCCTCGGGGTAGACGAGCAGCAGCGGTGCGCCTTGATCGATTCGTGTACGAGCATAGGAGCCGAGCAGATTGTAACCGGCGACCAGTCGTCCACTTGCGAGTCGATCCAGAATTGCTGCGGTGTTATCCAGTTTTTGAATATCAACCTCGCCCATGGCCTGCAGCAACGCACCGAAGGTTTCACTTTGCTGTACGTCCTGCGTGACCAGAAGGTAACCCGCATTGCTGCGTTCGGCATCGTAGGTGCCGATCCGGCCACGCCAAAACTCCGGCTCGCTCTTGAGCGCCGTGAGCAGCTCGGAGCGCGAGCGCGGCGGGGGTCTGTCGCCGAGCAGCCTTCTGTTGAAGACCATCACGACGGGTTCGAAAGTAAAGCCCAGCGCTTGTCCGCGCCATCTCGCCCAAGAGGGCAAGGCTCGTGCGTTGGCCGAGTCGTGCGTCATCGCGAAACCGTCGTTCACCAGCTTCACTTGCAGATCCATCGCCGAACTCAGCAGCACGTCTGCCGTCGACGTACCGCGTCGCGCCTCGTCCAGAAATCGTTCGTACAGCGGACCGGCGTCGAGCGCGACGTATTCGACCTCGACGTCCGGGTGCAAGTTTTTGTAGTCATCCAGAACGGGCTGGAACGACTCGAGATCCGTCGTACTGTAGATGACGAGTCGTCGGGCGGTAGTGTCCGTCGGCTCGGACTGTGGTGCGCATGCGCCGGCGAGTGCTACCGCAAGCAATAATAGGATGAAGCGCAGTTTGCTCATGAAGTTGCCCGCGGCAGTCGAATCTCCGCGATGAGACCGCCTTTCGGGCCGTCGCGAAGGGTCACGCTGCCGCCATGACTCGTGACGGCGCGACGCACGATATGCAGTCCGAGACCTGCGCCGGGCGTGCTTGGGGAGCCCCTGGTGAAGCGTTCGAAAACCCATTCGCGTCGCTCGACCGGAATACCGGGCCCATGATCGGCGACCGAAACGACATAATCGCGGCCGTCGACCCCCACCGAGACGGAAATCGGATCCTTGTTCGGGCTGCCGTAACGGAGTGCGTTGTGGAGTAAATTTTTGACGGACTCGCCGATGAGCACAGGGTCGCCGCTCATCGGCGCGGCGTCGATGGCATGATCGATCTCGACCGTGGCGTCTGATATCAGATTGAGCGTTTCATGCACCGCCTCGTGCACGATGTCGAGAAGATCGAACATCTCGCTGCTCTGCAAGTCTGCGCGGTGCAGCACGGTCGCATGGCTCAACAATTGATCGAGCAAACGCGACATCTTCGCCGAATTGCGTTCGATCGCCACCAGGCTTCGGTGGGCATCGTCGGCTCCGCCATCCACGCCGATTTCTGCCTGTGCTCTGAGCGCCGCCAGCGGCGTCCGCAGTTGGTGTGCGGCTTCGGCGATGAACAAGCGCAGGGTATCCATGTTGCCGGCGAGGCGCGTCATGAATCCGTCGATGGCGCTCGTGAGTGGCGCGATCTCGCGCGGCACAGGTGTGCGGATCGGATCGAGTTCGACTGCGCCTCGACTTGCCAATTCGTCCCCGACCAGTTTCAGCGGACGCAGCGCCCGATCGGTGCCGAACCATACGAGTGCGAGCGTGAGAATGGCGACGAATCCGAGCGGTGCCAGGGCGCCGACGATCAGTTCACGCTGCAATGCGTCGCGCGCAATACGCGTCTGGCCAACCTGAACCCACACCCATCCGGCGGCACTCGGCTCGGAAATCTGTCTGCCGAGAACGGCGAACCGCACGTCGGCGCCACGATAATAGGCGTCGAAAAAACGTGCTTCCCCGGCTCGCAGGGACGCCGATCGATTTTTCTCCGCGCTCGCAGGTTCGGTAGGCAAGTCTCCGTAGCCGGTTGCAACGTCGCCGTCCGGCCCAACGACACGGTAGAAGACCCGATCGTCGGGCGCCGCCGCAAGCATTTCGAGCGCGGCGTACGGTAAATCCGTTTGGATCTTGCCGTGGGTTACATTGAGCGATTCTGCGATGGACAGGGCGGCTCCCGAAAGTAATCGATCATAGGACCGATCGGCGGCGGCCTGGCTGTAGACCCGTATGCCGGCGTACAGAGCGAGCATCACGAGCAGGAGAACTGCGCCGAGGATGCCGACGAGGCGTATTCTCAGGGACAAGGGTTCAGGGCGACTTGCGTGAGCCGTGTTCTGCGACATACCCCATTCCACGCACTGTTCGGATAGTCAAAGAATTGCCGAGCTTGCGGCGCAGTCGAGCGATGTAAAGTTCGATCGCATTGCTGCCCGCGTCGTCGTCGAAATCGAATAGTTTTTGCGCAATCTGCTCTTTGCTCAAGACTCGGCCAATACTGCCGATCAGAATTTCAAGCAGTCGATATTCGCGGTTCGGTAGATTCAATGAATTACCGTCCACGGAGACCGATTTGGCGCAACGATCAAACGTCAATGCACCAATGGTCGTCACCCCCGAGGCCAAGCCTTGCGCTCGGCGCAACAGGGCGCGGCAGCGTGCCTCGAATTCGCGTGTATCGAACGGCTTGCCGAGATAGTCGTCCGCGCCGATATCGAGAGCGTTGATCCGATCTTCGATGTTCGACCGAGCGGTAAGCATCAGTACCGGAGTCTTGTCGCCGCGACGACGCAATGCCCGAAGGATCGAGATTCCATCCTGGCCCGGCAGCCCGATGTCCAGTACGACCACTTCGAACTGCTGCTGACGGAGGATATCGTCCGCGGCTTTCCCGTCGCGAATCCAATCGGCTGCGTGCCCGTCTCGCCGCAGCCGCAACTGCAGGGCCTCGCCAAGATCCGGATCGTCTTCCACCACCAGGATACGCATTGCAGACCGAATATAACGCGATTGGAAGCCCGACGCCGACTAGCCGGTCGGGAAGCGATCAAGCCGCGGCGTTACGTTTGGCGTTAGCTCGACGCTGCAGAAAAGTCGTGGCACCCGTCGTTACGATAAGGAGAATGACGGCGGCAATCAGGAGCATCACGAGTTGACCCGCGACTCCGCCGAACACGCCCATGTGCAGCGCCATGGTCCAGTAGTAAATCTTGCGGCCGATATTGCTGGAGCGATACGGTTCGAAGCTTACGATTTTTCCGTCCACCGGATCGATGTAAAGAAATGATCGCGCGTGGATATGCGGCGCGTCGGCTTCGATCATGAACGTTTCAAAAGCCTTGCCGGGCGCATGATCCACATGGATCAGTTGTTCGACGGGATTCGGGGAAAGACGGACGGCCGTCTGCCAGACACTCTCCAGCGATATCCTGGGGCCGCCGACTGTCAAAGGCGTTGCTGCCGGAATCGTCGGGGGCGTCGATCGTGTGGTCACGTAGATCGCATCTTTTGCCCAATCGAACGCCTGTGGCAGAGCGGTGACGGCCAAAATCAGTAATGCAGCCGCCGCATACGCCCCGGCGATCCGGTGCAGACTCATCAACCTCGTGCGTCCCTTCGTTCGAGGATTGAATTTGAGCGCATGCCGGAAACCGTTCGATCCGCGGGGCCACCATAGTGTGAATCCGCCGACGATCAGTAAGATTGCAAACAGCAGCGTGATCGACCCGATCAGAATGTTGCCGTTCGGTACGTACTTCGCCGTGTGCACGAGCTCGATGATGCCGTATACGCCGCCGTATCGATTTTGAGTTCCCAGCACTCGCCCGGTGCACGGATCGACATGTACCGCATCGCGATCCTTGAAGCGGACGATCCACGGCTGGCCGGGCCTGTTTTGAACTCGCACATATGAGACGCTGCTCTGCGGATGATGAACCACTGCATTTGCGAGCACCTGATCAACCGTGATCGGCTGCGAACATGCACTGGCGGTGAGCATCGACGGGTAGAGCAAAGGATCGACCTGCGGCCGAAAGGCCATTGCGGCACCCGTGATCGCGGAAACGATGATGAAGAGACCGAGGCTGACACCGGCCCAGTGATGCGTGGGTTTGAGCCACTTGAGCCAGGTTTCGCGCAGCCTCGCAGTCCCGGCTCGTGATCCCGGATTGTCGATGGTTCCCTTGACGGCGTTCATTTTTTGGTGGTCCGTCGGGCTAGCGCCCATTGCACCGCTGAGTCGAACAGACTCAAGCCAGCTTCGTTGAGATTGGGGAATGTCGCATCCATGAACAGGAATACGCGCGCTGCCGGCGCCAGATTCTCATAGTCCATCGTGGCGCCCGCCTCGTAGGCGAAAACCAGCGCTTTTTCTCGCTCGCCCGGCACGGTCGCGATGATACTGGCTCCGAGCCCCGGCCGCGCCCAATTGAGGGCCGCACCTTTTTCGTAGACGTTAAGCAGACCGGCGGGCCGCCCCGCAGCCAGAGGATGCGGCGCGTTGACGAGCCACAGGTAACGATGTCCTTCGATCGTGCCGTAGTCGACCTCCTCATGCAAACCGCTCATGCCCATGTGGGGTAGCAGGTACGACTCCCAGAGTACGACCGGTATCGGTGTGCGGCGATATTTTCCCTCGAGTTTGCGTGCGCTGACGCTGGAGGAGATCAGGATGACGTCTACGCCGTCAGCCATCGATGCCGGATCCATTTGATCGATCATTTTCACGGTGAAACCGCGTTGCTCTAAATAGACTCGCATACGCTCGTCTGCGGCGACGGCGGGAGGTTGTCCTTGCAGCTGTACCACCATCGCTACCGAGCGCTTTTCGCCATAGCGCTGTGCGCTCGCGGTGTCAGGCAAAAGAGCGAGAAACATGAAGAAACAAAAAATGGCCTTCGCGGTTTTCATCGTACGACCTCGTTTTTAAATTCAGGCTCTTGAGCCGAGCAGTTGCGTCCATTCGGACATGAAGTTGCGCTGATTTTGGGCATCGAGATGATCGGTCAGCGCCGCGCTCATCCTGATCGGCTTGAGGGCGTCACCGATCGTCGCTGCGTAGCGCGGTGGCGTGACGCGGCGTCGAACGGGGATCATGTTGAGTTGCGTGCTGAACACGCGTTGGATATCTCGGGAGAGCAGAAAGTCCAGCCACAGGCGGGCTCCGTCTGGATTTCTCGCTGCCTTGTTGATCAGGGCCACTCGCGAAAGTGCGAGCGTGTAATCGTTGGGAAAAACGACACCCAAATCGGTCAAGTCGGTCAGGCTGCGGGAGACCGCATAGGCGCCCATCGCGTTGAGGCCGAACAAATATTTCCCGGAATTGACGCGCTCCAGCATCGTGCCCGTGCCTGTTTCCAGTTGAATCTTTGCCGCGCCCAAGCGGGAAATAAGCAGGGGGTAGTCGGGATAATGCAGTCGGTCCTGGACGGCGAGCATGTACGCGACGCCGCTGCTTGCGATGTCGATCGTCGTGATGCGACCTTCCAATCGAGCACGTTGCGTCTGTAGGAAACGCAGCAAGTCGCCTCTGTTCTTCGGCACGTCGTCTACGGCAAGAAGTCGACGGTTGTAGATGAAGACCGAGGGTTCGAGTGTCGTGCAAACGGCACGATCTTCGTAGCCTACCCACGAGGGGAAGTCGCGGCGCGGCTGCGGCGAGTACGTTGCTGCGTAACCCTCCGAGACGAGGGCGACCTGCAGATCCATAGCCGAACTCCAGATCACGTCGGCCGGATCGCGCGCCTCTGTGCCGCCGGATTTGACGCGTTCACTCAGGTCGGCGGAAGAAAAACTACCGTCATACTCCAATTCGATCTCCGGGTAGCGCCGCCGGAACTCATCGAGCAGAGGTTGAGCATTTCTTTGCCCGAGAACGCTGTGCACGACCAGACGTTGGCGAGCGGTTGCAAAGGCGGCGCGGTCGGCACGGCTGCCGACAGCCAACGCCGCGAGCACTCCGCCGATAGTCCGACGTCGATTCGTAACGGAATGGCGCATAAAAGATTACATCTCCCCGATTAGCGCCGACGCATTCTCGGAAATGCCCCGGAATCCCCAACATCGCACTAAATACTGTCATTGGCCTGTCGTCCACGAGCGAACCAAAAGTTCGTGTTTCATGGGGCCCCGGTGCTATCGTTTCTGGAAGTCGACAGCGTCGATAACCCTCACTCCGACAGGATTCGCAGATGATTCGGCATGAAGTGCGTGTGCACCCCGAGACAGCGGGTCTCGCTCGCAGTGAACAGCTTGCTTGGAAGCTCGCGCTCGTGGCCTGTGATGATGCGCCTGTCGATGCGGATGTCGCCGAGATGGTGGAAAATCGGGTTATCGATAACGCAGCGGTCGCGGCAGCGGCAGTGAACCGGGCACCGGTCGTCGCCGCCCGCGCGCAGGCGATGGCGCACGCCTCCGGCGACGGTGGGACGGTTTTCGGACTGTCGACGTCGCGGAAATTCAGCGCGGAATGGGCGGCATGGGCGAACGGGGTCGCCGTGCGCGAGTTGGACTTCCACGATACGTTTCTGGCAGCCGACTACTCTCATCCGGGTGACGGCATTCCGCCGATCCTTGCGGTCTGCCAGTCCATGGGTCTTGACGGCTCGGCGATGATTCGCGGCATCGTGGTTGCGTATGAAGTCCACGTCGCTCTCGTCAAAGGAATCTGTCTTCATGAACACAAGATCGATCATGTTGCGCACCTCGGTCCTTCGGTCGCCGCCGGTATCGGTGCGGCACTTCGACTGCCTGCCGAGCCCATCTATGAAGCGATCCAGCAGACCTTGCATGTCACCACCGCAACGCGGCAGTCGCGAAAGGGCGCGATCTCTAGTTGGAAGGCCTACGCACCTGCACACGCGGGCAAGCTCGCGGTCGAGGCGATCGATCGGGCGATGCGTGGTGAGACCTCGCCATCGCCGATCTATGAAGGTGAGGATGGCGTGATCGCACGTTTGTTGAGCGGTAAAGACCATACGTACATCGTCGAGTTGCCGGAAGGAGGCGAGACAAAGCGCGCGATTCTGGCTACCTATACCAAAGCGCATTCTGCGGAATATCAGGCTCAGGCTTTGATCGATCTCGCTTGTCGTCTCGGAGTCCGCGTGACGGAGCGCGTGTGCGGGGATTGGGATCGGGTGAGGAGCATCGAGGTGCGAACCTCGCACCATACGCACCATGTCATCGGAACCGGAGCCAACGATCCTCAAAAATTCGATCCCGACGCATCACGTGAAACGCTGGACCATTCGATCATGTACATCGTCGCGGTTGCACTTCAGGATGGGTTTTGGCATCACGAAAAATCGTACGATCCGGTGCGCGCTCGCAGAGCCGACACGGTACGTCTTTGGCACAAGATCTCCACCGTCGAGGATGCGCGCTGGACGCAGCGCTATCACTCGACTGATCCTTCCGTAAAGGCATTCGGAGGAGAAATCGTCATCACTTTCTTCGACGAGACCCAGATCTGCGACGAGATTGCCGTGGCCGATGCTCATCCGCTCGGCGCGCGACCGTTCCAGCGCGTCGACTATTTGCGCAAATTCGAAGAACTGGCATTCGAGTACATTGAAAGGCCGGAACGTGATCGATTTCTGCAACTCGTGCAGCGACTACCGTCGCTCTCGGCCGACGACTTGCAGACGCTGTCGCTGACGGTGCCGGAGGCGCGACTGGCGCGCAATCCGGCGCGGGGCATTTTCCGTGCTTTGTAAAACCGGCGCATCGCAGAAACGCGCCAAATTCCGCGAACGATTGGCGAGCGGTGATTTATTGCGTTTGCCTGGCGTATTTTCGCCCCTCGTGGCACTCGAGGCGCAGCGGCACGGATTCGACGGGATTTATGCCTCTGGCGCGGTGATCGCAGCCGATCTCGCCTTGCCGGATATTGGACTGACCACGCTGACCGAGGTCGCAACGCGTTCGGAGCAGATAGCTCGAGTTGTCGATATTCCGACTCTGGTCGATATCGATACCGGTTTTGGCGGTCCGCTGAGCGCCGCGCGTGCCGTTCGCATGCTGGAGGAAAAGGGGTTGGCGGGCTGTCAAATCGAGGATCAGATAAATCGCAAGCGGTGTGGCCATCTCGATAACAAGACCGTCGTTCCTGTGGAGGAAATGCTTGCGCGGGTAAAAGCGGCGGTCGCGGCCCGGATCGACTCGAATTTCGTCATTTGTGCGCGAACGGATGCGCGATCTGTCGAAGGGCTGGGCGCGTCTATCGCCAGAGCGCAGGCGTATTTTGACGCGGGTGCAGACATGATCTTTCCGGAGGCGCTGCTAGACGAGCGGGAGTTTGAGACATTCCGCCGAGCCGTTGATGGGCCGTTGCTGGCGAACATGACGGAGTTCGGCAAGAGTCCATTGCTCGACGTCGCGACATTCAGTTCGCTCGGCTTCAATGCGGTTATCTTCCCCGTGACTTCTCTTCGCCTTGCGATGGCTGCCGTGCGTGCAGGCTTCGGCGAGATCGTGACTAGCGGAACGCAAAGGAGCTTGATTTCAAAAATGCAAACGCGGCAAGAACTTTACGAGTTGTTGCGGTACGCCGACTACGAGGCGTTCGAGACCGGGGTCTGGAATTTCACGCATGACTGAATAGCCAGTCAAAAAACAAGCTGGAAATACAGTCTAAATCTGTTGAGCCAGTCGTTCGGAAGCAAGGTGCCGGCGAATGCCGAGTCTTTCGGTCGGTAGCGGTACCAGATTCCGGTGAGTTGCGTTCTAGCGGTCGGCGTATAGTCGATCGTCAAGGCGTGCAGTCTGTAGTTTGTGCCGATGCCGATATTGTCGTGCGAGAAGGCGGCGAGCACGGCGTCCACTTCCGCCTGCGAATAACCGTAGGTCAGCCGCAAGTCGCCGGCTTTGCTTGCGCGTCCGAGGATCATATCGATCCCGTATGCCGCATTCCGATCAGTCTTTGCGCCAAAGTTTCGCGCGTAGTCCGCCACGACTCTGATTGGCCATCGACTCTCCGGTCGCGGCCATGTTGTCCCGACGATCAAGTCTCCGAGGTGATAGTCGGAGGCATACATCCCGTCTGGACGTCTCAGGTTGGTGCGGAAATCCACTTTGTCAGCGTTCGCGATACTGCCGATTTGGTACTGGTAATATCCGGCGGAAAGATCGAAACGAACCTGGTCGGATGCGGGCGAGTCGTATCCGATTTGGAAGCCAGCCATGCGACTATCCGGCCCGAAGGCCTGTTCGTCGACCAAGAAAAGTGCGGCGGATGTGCGCAAGGAAGCTCCGGATACGAGCGTTTTTTTGTACGCCGCACCGAGTCCCGAAAGCGTGACATCGCCGTCCCAGACCAGGTCCGTGCGCGCAAAAATTTGCGGAAACTTTCCGGCATAGATCGAGGTTTGTCCCAGATCCATTTGCAGGTAAGCAAGATCAAGATTGACTTGCAGATCGTTGTTCCAGGTCTGGATCTGTGCGTCCGAGGTCTTAGGGTCATCTGCGTCGCCGGTGACCAACCGGGCACTGGCGCGCAGCCAGTCGTTCAATCGGTAGGTTGCTCCGAATCGAGCTCTGATTTGTGAGCGATCGCGATCGGGAGCTCGGTCATCGGAGGTATCGAGTTGATTGCGAACTCTCAAATCTCCTGCGATGGACCAACTGGGGAACGCCGATGGGTTCGCCGACGGCAACGCGGGCAGTGTTGTCGCAGACGCTGTTGGTTTAACCGACGCAGCAATACGTGACTCGAGCGTCAGCAGTACGGATTCGTTTTTTTTCTGAAGTTCGGCGAGTCGCACTTGCTCGGCGCGCAGCGCAGATAATTCCGCGCGCAGTTCCGCAAGATCGTCCGCTCTTGATGTCCCTACGGCGGCCAGTGCGATCATGACACCGACGGCAAGAGACTTGCACGGGTGGCCGATTCTGGAATACGCAACTCGGTTCATTCCGCGAGGCTATACAAGCGCGCTGTCATGAAACTGTCGTACGGTCACCTCGGTTGTCGGTGTTTGGTCAATGAGTCTTCGAAGCAGTCCCGTGTCGTCGCGCCTTCAGAGTGCGACGTTGGTGGGAGTGGATGTCGATAGCGCTGACGCGGGTAATCGCGACTCGAGCAGTGGAATTTGTGCTCGCGACAAAAGATGTCTTCGCCGCGGCGCAAGTGATCGGCGCGTCTGATTTTGGCT
>Ga0214921_10008408_pt1 | contig 13391 bp, 11 predicted proteins | sample LL1505_MetaG_FD_177992 | JGI IMG/M metagenome (GOLD analysis project Ga0214921, IMG submission 177992) | Freshwater microbial communities from Lake Lanier, Atlanta, Georgia, United States - LL-1505 | ecosystem: Environmental > Aquatic > Freshwater > Lake | place: USA: Georgia | collected... | reverse complement strand
GTAGAACAGTCATCGTCATCGAAAACCATAGAAGTAGTCGAAGCAGCCCCTGTGGCAGCAGCCCAACCAACACGAATTCGCAAACGAAGCCGTGATACAACACTCGAAGAACCCGTAGTCGAAACAGACCAAACGAGAGTCGAAACCGAAAATCGCAATCGAATCAAAACGATTCTCACCATACAGATGACTCCCGAAGACAAGATATTGGTGGAGAAAACAATCATGGATTTCTTGGAATCGTGTCAATACAACCTAATGTCCGTATATGAATGGGCATCAACAAACGACATCTCACTGGAAAACAATCAGGAGTTTGCGAAAGTAAGACTCAATTATTTGTATGTCTATTTGTTCTTTTCGGCGATGTTGACCAACCCGAATGTGATTCTATCCAATTTGGAAGAGACTCCCGAAGCCGTCGAAAATATCTTCGAAAACATTGCGAACCAAAACTATCCAAACCCGCAAATATGGCCAAACTCGTTTATTTACAAAGGATTGTTGGGCGAAAATTCCATCTATTCCGAATATTGCGTCCATACCCAAACCGGCATTCATTTCAAAGAACGAACGGGGTTCAATGCCGAAAATATATACTTGATGGTTCAGCAGTGTATCAAAATCCGCTATCTCGGTATAACGAATCTAGACAAAACCACCACAACCGTCGACCCGTTCAATGTTGTTATGGCCGTGTTTTTGTTTTTCCAGAACTATTTCAAATACATTATTTTGAAAAAAATCGAGAGTCAAGGGCCAACCGACACCGATTACTCCCGATACGGATATTACCCCGGATTCCTCGAAGGGTTTAACCGAACCGACGACGCTATCGTATTGTTGAACATTTTGGAATTGTTGTCTGACAATGGCGGTATCAATCAAACCATTCCGATGGATTCGATAACGTATGAGAGCGACCAATTCAACCATATATACACCAACTTCAACAACATAACGTTTCGGTTATTGTTATTTATTCGCGATGAAAAGCAATCCGCGTCTGCCGCGAACGCCCTCAAAAAAATAAAAACAGGAGGCAACCGCAAGACATTGAAGCGTCGGTCTCGCCGGAACAAGAACTACAGCAACCGTCGGGTCCGATTTCCCCCGCGAGTGTTGAAAACGGCGCGAAGACGCACGGGTAGGCAAAAGCATTCCACACAGAATCACACTCGCGACACGCGATAGACTCGAGACCCCATACTCCCGAAAGTCTAAATAACAAAACTGGAAATTGGACCGTTATTTCGACCCAAAACGGTATTTTAGGAATCATGGATTTCTCAAGGAAAGATATATAGTTGGTATTTCCCCGTTTTCGGTCTAGCCCCGTATACAGAATAAAATAGACCCATACATAAACCCAATTTTGAACCGTATCTCTATACTCAACCAACCACTCCCGAAAATGTCTAAACAAATATTCCGTCGCGAAGTTCCCGAATCGATTCTCTTTGAACTGCTCGATAAGATTTGTCTGAAAACGGAGAAATACTATTTGGTTGACCCAAACGCATATCGTAAACTCCTCTACTACGGTCTACACGAAAAACTGGCGAATGACTTGCTCGAATATTATCACATATCGAAACAATTCTATGTCCAGCGCACCATGTCCTATAATTCATTCACCAACATCGTGCGTCAAGTGTGTAAGTCGGCCAAAATTATGTTCACCTCCCAAATAAAATACAATGAATCGAAATATAGCATCGACTATTTGGTCTACTTTTAGCCAAACAGACGAATGCCGGGGTAAGAAATACTTCTCTATTATATATAACAAGTTTGGTCCCGTCTCATAAGCCGATGATAAATTCGAAAAACATTTACTATTACGCATTTGCGCTGTCGATGTTGATGATTGCGTCCTATGTGGGGCCCAAGTTCAACGACGCATTCAAACCACACGATGAATACGATTTAATCAAAAACTATTTGCTGAATGATTCGCCGCTCTACGGGTTCAATCGGCCGAAAATCTGGATTCATACCAAATACGAATACAACGCCCGTCGATGGAAGAGTTTTCAGTCGCGTTCCAGTTATGACTTGAATCAGCCCTATATCCATTTGACCATTAAAACCATCATTGACCATTGCGGCGACGATTTCCATATTTGTTTGGTGGACGACAATACATTTAGTAAACTCATTCCTTCGTGGAACATCGACCTTGCGACGGTTGCGGAACCGATGAAATCGCAATTACGGCAAATCGCGATGGCGGAATTGGTGTATTATTATGGCGGAATGGTTCTCCCGAATTCTTTTTTGTGTCGTCGCCCGCTCATCGAATTTTATCGGACAGGTATTTCGGGCAACAAACCCTTTGTCTGCGAACAAATCAATCATAGTATGAATCTCCTGAAAAACAAACAACGCAGCACGTTCTTGCCGGATACCTACATTATGGGTGCGGCCAAAACCGACCCCGTGGTCAAGGAATTGGTGGTCTATCTGAAAAAACGCAACCAGACTCCCCATTTTTCAGCCGACCGCGATTTCTTGGGCGACACCTCGCAATGGTGCGCGGAAGCCATTGCCGCGCAAAAAATGAATCTGATGGGCGGTGAACACGTCGGCATCAAAACGCAGAAACGCGCGGCCATTTTGGTGGACCATCTCATGGAAGAACAATACCTCGATTTGGCGCCGAATTGCGTGGGCATTTACATTCCCGAATCCGAAATCCTCTCCCGAAAAAAATACCAATGGTTCGCTGTTATGACCACCGACGAATTGATGAATACGTCGATGTCCATTACGCGCTATATGAAAGAAGCGCTGGTAGACGGGTCCGACCATTTTTATGCGAACCCGCCCAGCGAACTCAAGAGCGTATCGTCCATCTAATAGCGTTGCGTTGCGTTGCGTTGCGATGCGTCAAAATATATATTAGCATATAATCGAATGTATATTTTACACCAACTCCCGAACAAAGACGAAATGACCTCGGGAAAGAAATTCGCCGCAATGACACGTATGTGCGTCTTCGCCACACAATAGACCGATTCGATGTGGTTCGTATATGGTGCGAATCCAGTCGTATAACGGAATTCCTCGATGAAACGACCCGTATAGGACGATATCGTAATAGTTCGATTGAATATCCTGATAAAGGGTATTGTCCCGTTCGTCGTTGCGTAGATGCGGGTCGAGAAGATTGGTATAGGTAAACCCCTTTCCATAAAATTGGGAGTAATCCACGGATGCGTGTTTATACAGGTGCGGGATTCGCGGGTAGTCGTGGCAATTTGCGCCGTAGATGGTTTTGAGTCCGTGTAAGGTAAGGCATCGCAAATAATCGGGAGTCGTTTCTCCCGATAAATAGAGAATCGTTTTTGCGTGCGGTGCGCGCATAGAAGACATCAAGTATTTTGCCATCGAAGTGGTGGTCAATCGCTGGCGCGTATACTCCCGCAATTCGTCGCATAAAACCTGGTATTCAGCAACGTCTTCCGCGGAAAGGTCGTCGATGGTTTTATGTTCAAAGGCCTGGTGGTATAACCGTTTGGCGCGAACCAATAGTTCTTTTGGCGCCAAGGCCATAGTGTTTGCGGGGCATTGATCAATGTCGACGAAATACGGAATACATCCATTCGCCAATATCTCGTAGTGGCGCAGACAATCCCATCCCGCTTTCTTGGTGGTTATTGCGAAATACGATTCCTTGTATTGCCGATAGTAGGATTCTTCGGTTTGGTATACGTAGGTGGATGTATCTCCCGGAATAAGCAAGGACAAAATTCGGGTTTTGGGATGAGGGAATACGTCGATTTTTTCTTCCGGGATGCTAAACGTTATGGGAAAGGCCATTGTGTAAAATACCGAAACGATATGTTTATATCAAGTGTAAAATAGAATAAAGACATTGACGCCAACCCATCCATGGAATCATATAATCATTCGAATGGAAGTGGGGTGTTTATTCAAATTGGGTCCGGCGCGGGGGATTTAGATACCCGCGCGCATTGTCGCGACGGGTTCACTGAATTCGTCAAACAATTGCCTCTCGAACGTATCCGGAAAATCATTTTGGTCGAACCGAATCCGTTCAACATTCCATTGCTGAAAGAATGCTGGAAAGATTATCCGGAAAGCACAATATATCCAATCGCCATCGTTCCGTCGGGCTACAACGAGAAAACCATCGATTTTTATTATTGTCCGATGGACGCGCCCCATTATCAAGTTGCGTCGGTTAAAAAAACCCATATCGAAAAACATTACGGCGACGGCTGCCCCCTCCATCAAATCAGCGTTCCGGTCAACCATCTAGAGCGTTTCATCCGTGAAACAACCACGGAAGAAATTGAATTGTTGGCGTTAGATATCGAAGGACTCGACGCCGAGATATTGATGGACACCGAATGGTCGCAAGTAAACGTCAAGTATTTGTCGTTTGAGCATTTACATTTGGGCGAATCGAGAGAGAACGTGTTGGAACATTTACGTCATCATCGGTATGCGTATTTGGGGTCTGGCGTGGACCATAACGGGTATGATTATCTATACATCAATCAGTGTTATACTCCGTAATGCCGGGGAGCGGAATCCGTATCGGCCGCGAAACCACATAGGCCGACCGATATTGCCAGGTCTCGCTGCTGGCGCGAGGACTCGGCTCTACCTCTACGTTATCCTCAACACCCCCAATACCTATACCCATGACACCAGCCGAAATCGAACTCCATCGAAGCAGTGTCTTCGGAAAAAGAATGGGCGGCAGGGGAAGAGGCATTAGCGTCGGTGTAGGTGCGAGACATTCGTATATGTTGGGCGGATATTTTTGGTTTTGGCAGAGATACATAGAGACAAACAACATAAACGAATACGGCTAAATCACTGTATTCGTTTTATACTCTCGAAAAATGGAGTCCCCCATTGATGCCGTTCAAATATCGACCAATCAATGCGTCGAATCCATAACCCATTTATTGGATAAATACCGTTCCGATGCCTATATGTTCGCCAAAATTCACAACTACGTATGTTTCCAACTCCCGACAATGATGGAAAACATCCAGAAAACACACATCGAACGCCAACAACGCATCGCCGAATTGACGGTCGAGCAAGAAGGATTCATTGAGCGGTTCCTAAATACCCATCGGTATTACTATGTTCCCACCACCGAAACGTTCGTGTTTTACGATGGACAACGATACACCATAACCACGGAAGACAGTATCCTTTATCACATTTTAACGACGATTACGCGCGAAAAACAATTGATGATATGGAAACAGCGCACCAAAGTCTACTTGATGAAACGCATCAAGGACAGTCTCTTGTCGAAAAGCATTCCCGAAACCGAAACCATCCAATATGTCCTGTCGGCGCTTCATCCGGCCCTTTTCGCGACCAAACACGAAACCAAATATTTCCTGACGATTTTGGGAGACAATCTGTTGCGCAAACGCGAAACCGATTTGGTCCATTTCATAACGCCGAAAGCCAAGTCGTTTTTGCGCGAAATAACGCAGATTTCGCAATTGATGTTTGGTGTCAACGGCGCAAACACGTTCAAACACAAATACTACGACCACGAATATACCCAATGTCGTTTGGTCTCCATCAACGAGTCGGTTTCGAGTGAACCCGTATGGGGGGCAATACTGACCGATGTGTCGATTGATATGTTGTGTGTCGCGTGCCATTATTCGGTGCGGTATGGTTCTTCCGACGACTATGTTTCCCGATTTAGCAATCAGGATACTCTCGAATCTTCTGTATTCTATTTGCGAAACCACAGTCGCGCGCAATTGGTAGAACGGTTTGTCAAAGAATACCTGGAATTATCCGGGTTGGGGTATCCAGCGCACTCGTCGTCTCCCGCAACCACCTCGCCGTCGACGACTCCGCCCACCACTACGGGATATCTGAGTTCGGCCATACAGAACGCGTATGCTACCCGTCCGTCTCGCCAAATATCGTGGAAGAACATGCAGTATTTGTGGCGGCATTTCTTGGAAGCACAGAAACTCCCGACGGTGATGTTTCAGCAAGACTTGAAAACCAGTTTGGTGGAGGCATTGGCGGACCATTACCGCGAAGAGGTCGACGTGTTTATCGGCGTGTCGAGTCGGTATATGCCTGCTATACGCGAATTTCTCGCGTTCTGGGAAAACACGATGGCTTACGAAGAAACCGGCGAATACGAAATCGACGAAATGTGCGTTTTGTATAAAAAATGGTTGGCGGTTCGTCCGCGCGAACAACCGCTCCCGACACCGTCGGGTCCCGTTTCTCTCAACGAAAAACAAATGCTGGACTTGATTGCCTACTATTTTCCCTACGTAGACATCGAAAACGACAAATACGTTTACGGGGTGCGTTGCTCGCTGTGGGATAAACAACTCGACATTCAAACCGCCTTGGAACAAATGAAGGCAATGTTGCGCGAATCGGTCGACGTAGAAACGAATACCAACCATTACGCAACCACCATTTACGACGCATATATATGGTATTGCCAGTATCATTCACATTCGTCGACGAAACCGACGGTCTCGACCGCGGATAAAGCGCAGATTGCGAGCAAACCGTATTTCGACAAATACGTTGCCGAGAACATAGGTATTTACATTATCGATGGCAAATATCTATCGTTGGAATGGCTTTATCATTAGACCTTTTCGTGTCTTTTCGACCCTTTAGTGTCTTTTCGCCGTCTTGGAATGCGATTTCTTGGCGGAACGGCTTCGGCGAACACTGCGCTTGACATAGCCGAATTTGCCTTTTTTGGCAAAAAATCCGTGTTTCTGGAGGCGTTTCTCTCGCTTGGCAGTCGCGTGTTTCACACGTGAAACAATACGTCCCCATTTGTTCATCATCAAATCGCTCTTGACGAGTTCACCCGCGGTTTTGTAGGCGGTTCCGTTCATAACCTGCTGGCGTGAACCAATGAGTTCTCTGAATTTGTGGCCGTGAATGTGGTAATGTCCGTCTTCGTGGCGTGAAGGTCTCTTCATTTTTATATACTATAGCCGGACATTTTTATTCGATATCCTAAATCCAGTTGCGTAAAATTGATTATTCCGGTTTTACGCAACCAATCAATCAAACAAACGATACACCAATGAGCAATACACATCTACGTTCTTGTCGTCGAAATCCAACCAAACCGCGGATTCCTAAACCGATTCATATACGGTTAGAACCCTACTGTGTTTCGGAATCGGAATTGATTCCCGGTCAACGCTACACGTTTTATCGCAATCCAGAACTAACGCGCGGATATAACGCGGTCTTTCGCGCGTGTCTCAATAAAGTATACGTTTATGAGAACATCGCGTGCGGGGCGTCTCACACCGCCAAACATATCCTTTTCGATTGTATCGATTACGAACCACATCCACGAACCAAACTCACCATGCCGTTCGATTGGCTCATCCAAATAACCAATCTGATAACCATTCTACAAGACAAATCCCCTTTGCCCGACGATGTTTTACGCATCATCGACAGTTTCCTTTGACCCACGCCCGCAAATACTTATTTTTACAATGTTGAACGAGGATCAATTCGGGTTTTTCCCCGGTCTACCGCCACATTGACCGCATACTGTAGTTTTTTCGGCAACGTTTCATTGATGGCCGACCTGCGTTTGTTCAGCGGAAGTTCGACGGCCGAATAATAGGGTCGGAAAGTGTAGGGTTCCGACGGGACAGACCAACCGGCTTCCGTATAGGCCGCAAAACGAATCGTATACGTGTTGTAGTTGTTTAAATCGTGTATCGTTATGGTGGTTTGGTCGGGAGAAATTCGGCGATAAAAGGTTCCGTCGAGCGTATACGCTAAATACAGGAGCGGCTTTCCTCCATTGAAACCGAGGGTCAAATCGACAACGGCAGTCCAGTTTTTGGCTTCAATCTTTTCTATTGTAGGCGGCGAAGGGAGTGTATAGGGCGTCAAGTAGACTACCGGCGTGGGCGTCGATGGACCGACAATATTCACCTGCCGCAACCGGAGAGCATATTCCACTCCGTTTACCAATCCCGTCAACGTCAGCGTTGTGCTCAAGTCTGCCATACTGACATAACTTGGCGGGTTGACCAGCGAATATTCGTAGCGGTCAATCGGCGGTCCATTGCTCGGTCCGGCCGTAAACTGGATGGTTGCGGTTGCGTTTCCTACACTGACACTCACTAATTCCAGCGGGTCAGGTCCGCGAAGCACGGTTGCGCTATAAAACCCCGTCGCTGGACTGTTCCCCGCTACGTTGTAAGCCAACAATCGGACCGTATATGTTTGGCCTTCGACCAAACCGGTTATTTCGACCTGCGTCGTAGACGGATTCTCCGCCGCGGGAAGAAAGACCAATCCCGATGGGTCAATCGAGTATTTATATCCCAACAACGGTCTTCCACCATTGAATGCCGGCGGCGTGAACCGAATCATAACGGACAATACTCCCGACGCAACACTGGTAATCGTCGGCATGTCCGGAATCGTGTAGGGCGTTGCGCTAAAGGGATTCGCCGCAATCGATTCGCCTGCCAAGTTGACGGCTTTGATGCGCACGGTGTATTCCGTTCCATTAACGATTCCGTTCGTTATGATGACCATGCTTCCGTCGGTCGTTGCGGCGTCATAACTACCGCCGTTGAGCGACACAATGTATTGTAGGATAGGACTCCCGCCGTCGAATACAGTGGTTAGCATTCGCGCCATCAACATGCCGTTCCCCTCATACACTTGAACCACCACCGGCTTTTCCGGAACGGTAAACGGCGTGGCGAAGATGGCCGCACTGTCCGCCGACATTCCCGCCGCGTTGATCGCGCGAACCACCACGCGGTATTCGACGCCGTTGACGAGACCCGTTATAATGTATTGGCCGGCAACTGGATGGTTTTCGACACGCGTCGTTCCATCCGTTATTTCGTATTGATATCCGGTTATGGGACTGCCGCCGTTCGACGCGGGAGGCGACACGACGATACGCAACGAACCATTTCCGGGAGTATACAAATCAATCGTCGGCGCATCGGGAACGGTGCGCGGAACCGCAACCATCGCGTTCGACGGCGAGGAATAATCCGTTTGGTTTCTCGACGCAACCACTACCACGGAATAGGTCTGTCCATTCGTCAAACCGGTTATGGTATAGGGTGAAACCGTGGTTCCCATCGAAACCAACGACCCATCGTTCAACGAATACGCGAAATCGTCGGGAGTCGTTAGACCCACATACGTAAATGCTATTTGTATGGTCGTGTTCGACGGAGTCAACGACACGATAGTGGGCGTTCCATCCATTGGTATATCTATACGCCACAAAATTGAATCGACATAAAGGCTAGACGCTAATATATACTAACCCATACACTACTTATTGTCAAAATCTCGAATCTCGAAACACGCCTATACAAAAATGTCTGCCGCCGAACTCGCTCAACAATACCAACGCAAGACCGACAAACAGCACATTCTCGACAACCCTGATACCTATATTGGGGCGGTAGAGACAGTGGATGCATCGATGTGGGTGTTTGACGAGGAAACCCAGAAAATCGCGCTTCGCACCATCGAATACGTTCCCGGACTCTACAAATTGTTCGACGAAGGCATTGTCAATTGTCGCGACCACGTTATCCGTATGCTCCAGTCCACATCGGAACACGCTAAACCGGTTTCCTATATTGAAACCACGATTGCCGAAGACGGAACCATAACAATGACCAACGACGGCAACGGCATCGATGTCGCCAAACATCCCGAATACGACGTCTGGATTCCCGAAATGATTTTCGGGCAATTGCGCACGTCCACCAATTACAACAAGGACGAACAGAAAATTGTGGGCGGCAAAAACGGATTCGGGTTTAAATTGGTGCTCATTTGGTCGACGTATGGTTCGGTGGAAACGGTGGACCACGTGCGCGGACTCAAATACGTCCAGCACTTCCACGCCAATCTGGACCGCATCGACCCGCCGACCATAACCAAAGTCAAGACGCAAAAACCCTATACCAAAGTATCGTTTCGTCCCGATTATGCGCGTTTCGGGATGCCCGGTGGACTTACCGGCGATATGGTTGCGCTGTTGCGAAAACGTGTGTATGATATCGCCGCCGTTTCCGACCACGGAACCAAGAAAATCAAGGTCAGTTATAACGACACGCCCATTCCCGTCAAGAATTTCCAACAGTATATCGATTTGTATATTGGCGGCAAAGACGAGGCCAAACGCGTCTACGAGTCGTCGGACGAACGCTGGGAATACGCCGTTGCGCTGTCGGATACACACGAATTTGCCCAGGTTTCGTTTGTCAATGGTATCTGTACATACAAGGGAGGCAAACACGTGGATTATGTTATGGGTCAAATCACCCGCAAACTGGTGGACTACATTGAGAAAAAGAAAAAGGTGCGCGTCAACCCCGCGTCCATCCGAGAACAATTGATTTTGTTTCTCCGCTGCGACGTGGTCAATCCCTCATTCGACAGTCAAACCAAGGATTATATGAACACGCCATCGAACAAATTCGGGTCGACGTGTAGCGTTTCCGACGCCTTTATCGAAAAAGTGGCGAAAATGGGCGTTATGGATTTAGCGTGTTCGCTAAACGAAGCCAAAGAGTCCAAACTCGCCGCGAAAAAAACCGATGGCGTCAAAACCCGCACCATTCGCGGCATTGCGAATTTCATTGACGCCAATTACAGTGGCGGCGCGCAATCCAAAGACTGTATCCTGATTTTGTGCGAGGGATTGAGTGCGATGTCGGGCATCGTTTCCGGTTTGTCGAGCCAGGACCGCAATATCATCGGTATTTATCCGTTGAAGGGAAAACTCCTAAATGTCCGCGGGGAACAAATCAAGAAAATCTCCGAAAACAAGGAAATAACCGACATCAAGAAAATCCTCGGACTCGAGAACGGGCGCGAATACAATACCATCGACGATGTCCACCAATACCTACGTTATGGCAAAATCATGGTTATGACCGACCAGGATTTGGACGGAGCACACATCAAAGGACTCTGTATCAACCTCATACACAGCGAATGGGCCTCACTCACCAAAATCCCCGGATTTATTCCGTTTATGAACACGCCCATCCTGCGCGCACGCAAAGGCGCTCAAACCGTGTTGTTTTACAATGACGGCGAATATGCCCGATGGAAAGAGGCCCAACCATCGACCAGTGGTTGGAATATTAAGTATTTCAAGGGTTTAGGAACATCGACCTCGGCGGAATTCAAGGAGTATTTCGCCAACAAGAAAATCGTGGATTTCACGTATACCGGCCCCGCGAGCGACAATACCATCGACAAAGTATTCAACAAGAAACGCGCCGACGACCGCAAGACGTGGTTGGAACAATACGACAAACACGCGTATTTGGACACGAGTTCCCCGTCGGTTCAATACGAGGATTTCATCGACCGCGAACTCATCCATTTCAGCACGTATGATTGCGCCCGGTCGATTCCCAATATGGTGGATGGTCTCAAAACGTCCTTGCGGAAAATCCTCTATTGCGCCTTCAAACGCCGATTGACGTCGGAAATCAAAGTCGCCCAATTTTCCGGCTACGTTTCCGAACACAGCGCCTACCACCACGGCGAAGCATCTCTGAATGGCGCCATTGTTGCGATGGCGCAGAATTTCGTGGGGTCCAACAACATTCATCTGTTGGAACCCAAAGGTCAGTTTGGAACGCGGCTACAGGGCGGCGACGACAGTGCGTCGGAGAGATATATCTTCACCCATTTGTCGCCGCTGACACGCACGCTCTTTCCCGAAACCGACGATGCCATCTTGACGTTCTTGGACGATGACGGAACGATGGTGGAACCCGAATATTATATCCCGATTCTCCCGTTTGCGCTGGTCAATGGCATTTCCGGTATTGGAACCGGGTTTTCGTGTTTCATCCCGTCCTACAATCCTCTGGATTTGGTCCAGTCCATCAAACACCGATTGTTGGGCAACGGAACACCGACGGAGTTTGTCCCGTATTACGAAGGATTCCGCGGTTCCATCGAGAAAATCGCCGACCAGAAATACCTCATCAAAGGCGTATACGTCAAGGAGGCGGAGGACAAGATACGTATAACCGAATTGCCGGTGGGAACGTGGACGATGCCTTACTTGTCGTTTTTGGAAGGATTGATGGAACCCCAAGACAAAAACGGAAAACGTGTTGTTCCGGTTGTCAAAGATATGACATCGATATCCACCGAAGTGTCCGTCGACATTGTCGTCCAGTTTAGTCGCGGCGAATTGGCGAAATTGGAAGAGACCGTAGATGCCACCGGATTGAATGGTGTCCACAAACTGCTCAAACTGTCAACCACCGTTTCCACCACCAATATGCACATGTTCAACGCCGAACGCAAACTCCACAAATACGGCAGCGTGGAGGAAGTCATTGACGATTTCTACCAAGTCCGGATGCGCGCCTATGTGGACCGGAAAGCCCATCTCGTTCGCGAAATGGACGCCAAATTGGTCAAACTGTCGAATCGCGCGGCGTATATATTGGCGAACTTGGACGGAACCATCGATTTGCGTCGCAAAACCGCGCAACAAGTAGCCGATTTGTTGATGGCCCACGGATTCGTCCAAGTCGATGGGGACTATAAATATTTGACGAAAATGCCGATGGATTCGGTTACCCAAGAAAACGTCGATGCCATACTCGAAGAAAAAGGCAATACCGAGCGCGAACTGGCGACTCTCAAAAACACCACGACGGAACAAATGTGGATGAAAGAACTCGACGCGTTTGAAACCGAATACCGCGCCTATCGCGCCAACCGGGAGAAAATCCAGACTGCCACTCCGGCAGACCCCAAACCCAAATCCGCCAAACCCAAAATCATTCGCTCGAAACATGTTCCGAAATAAACCCGAATACGGTCCATACTGATTACAATTCCATCGTTTCCACTTATCGATAGGCTAACCACGGTCGGTTTAGCATATCGATATCCTATAGTTGCCGACATACAGCAACACCCCCTTTTTTATTGAAAATGTCGAGAGCGTATTGGAAATACAACTCGATTCATACCCATATTCCCAAATGCTACCATCCGTATTTTTACCTAACTGTGTTTTTGGTCGGCGTGTTGGTCCTATTGTTATGGTTATCGACCGAAACCCCCGACCTCAAACCATATAAACGCCGGTTGAATCGTGATGGATATGTCTTGATTCCGGGAGGGAGTTTGAAGGAGGCATTGCGACGATTGCCCGCAGGATATGTGTATTTGAAATACCGCTACACCATTGACGGGTGTTCGTTGTCGACGTTCCACCGGGATGTTACGTCAAGCGCATATGTGTATGAAACCAAGCATCCGGTATATACGTTTATCGTGTATCGGTCTGCCGCGCCCAATACGCCGCTGTTGTCGGTTTGTCC
>Ga0214921_10008407_pt1 | contig 13391 bp, 15 predicted proteins | sample LL1505_MetaG_FD_177992 | JGI IMG/M metagenome (GOLD analysis project Ga0214921, IMG submission 177992) | Freshwater microbial communities from Lake Lanier, Atlanta, Georgia, United States - LL-1505 | ecosystem: Environmental > Aquatic > Freshwater > Lake | place: USA: Georgia | collected... | reverse complement strand
GGATTCGCAGGCCAGCGGCAGCGGCGCCGCCATGCTGGCCTCAGACCCGCATCTGGGCTTTGCCGCCCCCATCCTCTGGTACCTCGCCCGCATCGAACTCCCCGGCGGCCAATTCCGCGCCGGCGCCACCAGCCCCGGCGTGCCGATGATCGTCATCGGCCGCAATGACAGCCTCGCCTGGGGCTTCACCACCACCCATGCCGATACCCAGGACGTCTTCATCGAGCGCGAGATCGACGACACCCATTACGCCACCGAAGACGGCCCCCGCCCCTTCACCACCCGCGACGAACTCATCCGTGTCCGCGGCGCCCCCCCGCATGTGCTGCGCATCCGCGAAACCCGCCACGGTCCGGTCATCTCCGACCTCGAAGACAACCGCCCCCGCAACGGCACCGCCCTCGCCGTCGCCATGGCCAATCTCGCCCCCCAGGACAGCGCCGCCGAAGGCCTGCTGATGCTCAACCGCGCCACCACCCTCGCCGCAGCGGGCGAGGCCGCAGCCCGCATCACCAGCCCCTCACAAAACCTGATGGTGGCCGAGCGCGCCGGCGGCATCGCCATGTTCATCACCGGCCGCATCCCCATCCGCCGCGCCGGCGATGGCGCCATCCCCGCCCCCGGCCATGATGCCAGCCATGATTGGCAAGGCTTTATCCCCTTCGACCAATTGCCCCACCGCACCGCCCCCGAATCCGGCCGGCTGGTCAATGCCAATAACCGCGTCGCACCGCCCGATGGCCCGGCCTTTCTCGGCCGCGACTGGCCGGGCGATTGGCGCTTCCGCCGCATCCACACCATGCTCGACGCCAATCCCCGCCCCGATGCGGCGGTGATGGCCGGCATGCAGCGCGACGCCACCTCCCCCCTCGCCCAGGCCAGCCTGCCCCTGCTGCGCAGCCTCACCCTCACCGGCCCCGCCCGCATCGCCCGTGAACTCCTCACCGCCTGGGATGGCGAAATGGCCGCCAACCAGCCCCAGCCATTGATCTGGAACGCCTGGGCCCGCCGCTTCCTGGCCGTGGTGCTGCGCGAGGCCGGCGTGCCGGAGGCCGCCGCCTCACCCGAATTCCTCGCCTTCCTGCTGGCCGGCGATGCCCCGCTCTGGTGCCGCCCCGATTGCGCCCCGCAAGCCGCCATTGCCCTGGAACAGGCCATGGCCGAACTCACCCCCACCCACGGGCCAGACCCCGCCGCCTGGCGCTGGGGCACCGCCCACCCGGCCATTTTCGAACACCCGCTGCTGCGCTTCCTCCCCGTGCTGCGCGACCTCACCCGCCTCTCCACCCCCAGCGCCGGCGATGGCCAAACCGTGCTCCGCGCCACCCCACAAGGCGGCATGGCCGGCACCACCGGCTTCACCAACACCCATGGTGCCGGCCTGCGCCTGGTGGCCGACCTAGCCTCCCCGGACGGCCTGCTGGCCGTCACCGCCACCGGCCAATCCGGCCATCCCCTCTCCGCCCATTGGGGCGATATGCTGCCGCTCTGGCGTGACGGCACCCTGCCCCGCCTCTCGCGAGAAGCCGCCACCACCCTGGGCCGGATCGAGCTTCGCCCCTGATGCAACCGATCATTCTGGGCCTCTTGGCCAGCTTTGTGGGCTTCTCCTCCTCCTTCGCCGTGGTGCTGCAAGGCTATCTCGCCATGGGCGCCACGCCGGCCCAGGCGGCCTCAGGGCTGACCATCATCACCCTCTCCATGGGCGCACTCGGCGCCTGGTTCAGCTTCCGCACCCGCATGCCGGTGGCCATCGCCTGGTCCACCCCCGGCGCCGCTTTGCTGGTGGCCAGCCAGACGCCGAGCGGCGGCTTCGCCGCAGCCGTGGGCGCCTTCATCATCTCCGGCCTGCTCATCATGCTGGCCGGGCTGTGGCGGCCGCTTTTGCGCGCGGTGGAGGGCATTCCCGGCCCCATCGCCAATGCCATGCTGGCCGGCGTGCTGCTCGATCTTTGCGTCTCGCCCGCCCGCGCCGTGGGGGTGGTGCCATGGATCGCCCTGCCGGTGGTGCTGACCTGGCTCATCATGCTGCGCCTCGCCCGGCTTTGGGCCGTGCCGGCGGCCATGGCGGTGGCGGCGGGGCTGGTGGCGGTGCTGCTGCCGCTGCCACCGGGCGCCTTCAGCGGCGCCGCCCCCCGGCTGGAATGGGTCTGGCCAGTCTTCGAGCCCACGGCGATGCTCGGCATCGGCGTGCCGCTCTTCCTGGTCACCATGGCCTCGCAAAACGTGCCCGGCATCGCCGTGCTCAGCGCCTTCGGCTATCGCCCCAACACCGGCCAGGTGTTTCTGGCCACCGGGGCGGCCAGCGCCGCCGGCGCGCTGGTCGGCGGACATATGGTCAATTTCGCCGCCATCACCGCCGCCATGTGCGCCGGCCCCGAATCCCACCCAGACCCCCAGCGCCGCTGGGTCGCGGGCTTCGCCAATGGCTGCGGCTATATGGTGATCGCCCTGGCGGCGGGCCTCGCAGCCGCCGCCGTGGCCGTGGCGCCCCCCGCCCTCATCCAGGCGGTGGCTGGCCTGGCACTTCTGGGCAGCATGGCCGGCGCCCTGCGCGCCGCGGTGGAGGAGGAGCCCCTGCGCATCCCCGCCCTTCTCTGCTTCGTCACCTGCGCCTCGGGGCTGAGTTTTGGCGGCGTCGGCCCGGCCTTCTGGGGGCTTTTGTCCGGGCTGGCAGCGGCGGCAGTGCTGCGCCGGGCATAATGTCCAAGGCTTAAAATCCTTGCAAAAATCCGCCTAATTTCCTACAACAAGCGGCCCAGCCGAAAGGAGCCGCCCATGCCGAACCCCCAACCCAACCCCGCCTCCCCGGCAATTTGTCCGAATACGACAGCTTTCGCGCATCCGGCAAAGAAACCTCAGAATTCCATCGGCTCCCGCCCGCGCTCCAGCAGCCGCAGCCCGGCAATAATCGCCAGCCCCGCACCCCCAGCCAGCCAGGCCGCCAGCACCGGCGCCACCCGCCCCGGATGCATGCCATCAATCGCCATCAGCGCCATAACCCCCAAAATCAGGCCCAAGCCCACACTCACCAAAGCCAATCCAATGCGCTGCATCATGGCACATCTCCTTCGGGATGCTGTGTGGATGGGCGAAGCGGCAGGAAGCCGCCCGACAAAAGGCGATTTCATGGCATTGCGCGGCGCGCTGCCTTCGGGGAATGTCGCGCCACCAAACAAAGGAGACACTCCATGAGGAATTTCTGGCTCGCCGCCGCCTTCTGCGCGGTCACCGCCCCGGCCCTGGCGCAAGCCCCCGCCGCCCAGCCGCCCTTGCGCTGCGGCGTGGACGGCACCTTCGCCCCACATGCCTTCCCGGCCCTCTCCGGCGGGGTGCAAGGCTTTCAGATCGACCTCTTCCGCGAAGTCGCCCGCCGCATGGGCCGCGAGATTGTGATCGATTCGGCCTCCTTCTCCGGCCTGATCCCCGCGCTGAATGCCGGCCGCTATGATTTCCTCTGCGCGCCCACAACCGTGACGCCCGAGCGCGCCGCCAGCCTGCTCTTCACCGAGGGCTATCTTTTCACCGAGCTGCAATTCGGCATCCGCCGCGGCACGCCGCCCATCCGCTCGGATGAGGATCTGCGCGGCCGTACCATCAGCGTGAACAAGGGCACGCCCTATGAGACCTGGGGCAATGCCAATCGCGAGCGGCTGAACCTCACCATCCTCGCCTTCGACACCCAGCCCGATGCGGTGCAGGCGGTGATCCAGGGCCGGGCCTATGCCAATTTGTCCGGAAACACCGTGGTGCGTTATTCCGCCAGCCGCACCCCGCAATATATCGCCGACTACATCCTGCCCGGCACCCGCTTCCATTGGGCCACCCCCTTCCGCCAGGACAGCGCCGCCATGCGCAATGTGGTCGAAGATGTGCTGACCTGCATGAAGCGTGACGGCACCGTCGCCCGCCTCTCCGAGCGCTGGTTCGGCAGCCGCCCCGCCGCCGATCAGGCCGAGGTGACGGAATTCCCCGGCTACGGCCCGCCCGGCCTGCCCGGCCACGACGCCACGCCGCAAAACCCGAGCTGCGGCTGATGACCAGCATGGCGGCCAGGGCGCCGACTGAAGGCCATGGCCGCCATGCCGGCGGAGGGCGCCGCGCGTGAGCAATTGGGACAAATTCCTCGACAGCTTCTTCAACGCGCGCGTCGCCGCCGAATACCTGCCGAAAATCATCGATGGCTTCTGGCTGACCATCCTGCTGGCCGGCTGCGTCATCGCCACCGGCCTGCTCGCCGGCCTCGTCCTCGCGGTGCTGCGCGCCATGGGCATCCGGCCGCTGAACTGGCTGATCATCTTCACCGTGGACCTGTTCCGCGCCCTGCCGCCCTTGGTCATCATCGTGCTGATCTTCTTCGGCCTGCCCGGCCTGGGCCTTGAATTCTCAGGCTTCGCCGCCGCCTGGATAGCGCTCTCGCTGGTGCTCATGGCCTTCGCCGAGGAAATCTACTGGGCCGGCATCACCTCCGTCCCCAAAGGCCAATGGGAGGCCTCGCGCTCCCTCGGCCTGCCCTTTCTGGTGACCTTCCTGCTGGTGATCATGCCGCAAGCCATCCGCCTGGTGATCCCACCGCTCACCAACCGCACCATTGCCATCACCAAGGGCACCGCCCTCGCCTCGGTTGTGGCCGTGCCCGACATTCTGGGCGCGGCACAGGCCGGTGTGTCCTTCTCCTTCAACCCAACACCGCTGACGCTGGGGGCCGCGGCCTACCTGCTGCTCTTCCTGCCGGTGGTGATTCTGGGGCGCTGGGTGGAAACCCGGTTCGCGTGGAAGCGATGAACGATTTTCTCGAAGCCTTCTTCTCCTGGGAGATTCTCAGCGAGGCCTGGCCCATCCTGCTCGATGGCCTGGGCCAGACCCTGCTGCTCTCCGCCATCGTGATCCCGCTGGGCGCCGTGGGCGGCCTCACCCTCGCTTTGCTCTCCACCGCAAAAAGCCGCTGGGTCCGCTGGCCGCTGATCGCCTATGTCGATGTCTTCCGCGCCCTGCCGCCCCTGGTGCTGCTGGTCTTCGTCTATGCCGGCCTGCCCTTTGCCGGGCTGGAAGTCTCCGCCATCGGCGCGGTCGCCATCGGCTTTTTCCTCAACACCGGCGCCTATTACGGCGAAATTTTCCGCGCCGGCCTGGAAAGCGTGCCCGCCGGCCAGGCCGAGGCCGCCCGCGCCCTGGGCCTGAAACGCCCACAGATCATGGCCCTCATCGTCCTGCCCCAGGCCGTGCGCAACGTGCTGCCAGACCTCGTCTCCAACACGCTGGAAGTGGTGAAACTCACCTCCATAGCCTCCGTCGTGGCCATGCCGGAACTGCTCTTCCAGGCCCGCCAGGCGCAGAGCGTGACCTATAACGCCACCCCCATCATGGCCGCCGCCGTGGCCTATTTCATCCTGCTCTGGCCCGTGGTGCGGCTCTTGAGCCGGCTGGAAAACAAGCAGCTTGCCAGCCGGCGTTAGGGCACCGTTCGTTGAAAGCGAAAGGGCTTTGCGCTCTCGCGCTCTCCCACCAGGGTCGAAATGTATGTCGACGATTTTCCTGGACCTTTGGATAATTTTTTATACCACTGCCACCTGACTATGTGCAGGGCGGTGCAAAACCCGCCCAATATTCAGGCTGCGCGCTTTGGGGGCGGCCGGGCATGTTCGCCGTGGGAATTTACGCAGCTTTGTGTTTATCAAGGGCAACCTCCGCCGTGAGGCGGCGCGGATGTTCGGCCTGAGCCGCGAGACGGTTTTAACGATGTGCCGGTTTTCGCTGCCGCCGGGCTATACGCGGACGGCACCGGTGGCCAAGCCCAAGTTGGGCGCGCGGCTTCCGGTGATCGATGCGATCCTGGAGGCCGACCGGACCGCGCCGGTCAAGCAGCGGCACACGGCCAAGCGGATCGTTGAGCCGCTGCGCGATGAGCATGGCTATACCGTGGTCAAGCATCATGTCCGGCTCTGCCTGGCGCGCAACCGGGAGACCTTTGCGCCGCTGGCGCATCCGCCCGGCCATGGGCAGGTGGATTTTGGCGAGGCTGTCGGCGTGATCGTAACCTCAACGAGATAGATTGGTCGGGCGCGCCGTTCCATGTCGCGGGCACGGAGCCACGTTATCGGCACGGAGGAGATGATCGGCATGGCGGCTGGCGCAGGACATTCCTTTGACAAGAAGGCGGCGCTGGCGCCATGCGGCAGTGTCGCGCAGGACGAGGACAGGGCCAGCGTCCTCGCGGCGCGGAACGCGACGACCCATTGACCAGACTGGAGCGCCAGAATGTCGATCGGCTTCTTCAGCCCTGCAATGACATCCGGCAATCCAAAACACCCCTAAAGGAGACAACTGCGTGACCCCACAGCATGTACGCGCCCGCGCCTCTGCCATGCCGTTCAACAGCCCGGCTTATCCCCTCGGCCCATATCGCTATGAGAACCGCGAGCTGTTGAGCATATGCTATCGCAGCGACCACGCGCTGCTGTCTGCCGTGGTGCCCGAACCGCTGCTGCCGGCCTCTGAAGAGGTGCTGTGCAACTTCACCCGCATTGAGGACAGCACAGGGTTCGGCAGCTACCACATAGCAGCCCAGGTCATCCCGGTGCTGCTGCCGGGGGGTGCGGCAGCAAATTATACCCGCTTCATGTTCGTCGACGCCCATCCGCCCAGCGCCGGTGGGCGCGAGCTTTGGGGTTTTCCGCAAAAGCTGGGGGCTCCCAGCCTGAAGGTCGAGCGCGACACCCTGGTCGGACGGCTCGATCTCGGTCGGCTGAACATCGCCACCGCCTCGATGGGCTTCAAGCATCAGCCGCTCGCGGGCGAGGATGCGCTGGCCGCGCTCTCAACCCCCGGTGTGCTGCTAAAGATCATGCCCCATGTCGATGGAACCGCAGCAGTGTGCGAGCTGGTGCGCTACAGCTTCACAAGCATCAAGCTGGAGGGTGCTTGGCGGGGGCCCGCCGCGCTCAGCCTGCACCCGCATGCACTCGCGCCGCTGGCCACGCTGCCGGTGCGCGAGGTGCTGTGGGGAGCGCATATCATTGCCGACATGACGCTCGAGATGGGCAGCGTCATTCATGATTATCTGGCCTGAGGGGAGCACAAACATGAAAGCCCAGGACGTCCGTGAGCGTGCCTTCGCCATGCCGCTTGAGAACCCCTCCTACCCGCCCGGCCCCTATCGCTTCATCGACCGGGAATACCTCATCATCACCTACCGCACCGACCCCGCAATACTGCGCGCCATGGTGCCCGAGCCGCTGGAGATCATCGAGCCGGTGGTGAAGTACGAATTCATCCGCATGCCCAACTCCACCGGCTTTGGCGACTATACCGAGAGCGGCCAGGTTGTGCCTGTGCGTTTTCAGGGCGTGGAGGGCGGCTATGTCCATGCCATGTACCTCGATGTGGACCCTCCCATCGCCGGTGGGCGGGAGCTTTGGGGCTTCCCCAAAAAGCTGGCCAATCCGTCATTGCGGGTGGAGCATGATGTGCTGGTGGGCACGTTGGATTTCGGCCCGGTACGGGTCGCGACCGGCACCATGGGCTACAAGCATACCCGCCTGCCGGATGAGAAGATCCGCCATGCCCTGGGCGAGCCCGGCTTCCTTTTGAAGATCATTCCGCATGTCGATGGCAGCCCGCGCCTGTGCCAACTCGTGCGCTACCATCTCAGCGACATCGTGGTGAAGGGCGGCTGGACCGGCCCGGCAGCCCTTGAATTGCAACCCCACGCACTGGCGCCGGTTGCATCCCTGCCGGTGCTGGAGGTGCTCTCCGCCACCCATCTGATCGCCGATATCACCCTCGATCTGGGCGAAGTCGTGCATGACTACCTCGCTTGAAACCATTCACCGGAAGGATCATCCCATGCATTCACTCGAAGGCCAGGTTGCCATTATCACCGGCGCTGCCAGCGGCATTGGCCGCGAAATTGCCAAGCGTTTTTGTGCGGCCGGCGCCATCGCGGTGATAGCCGACCTGGCATTGCCCGCGGCCCAGGCCACCGCGGCCGAGTTCGAAGCGCAGGGGCACAAGGCCATGGCGGTGGCCATGGATGTCACCAGCGAGGAGCAGGTCAATGCCGGCATCGCCGCCGTGTTGGCGGCCTATGGCCGCATCGACGTGCTGGTCAGCAATGCCGGCATTCAGATCGTTCACCCGATCGAGGATTTCCCCTTCTCCGACTGGAAGAAAATGCTGGCGATCCATCTGGACGGCGCCTTCCTGACCACCAAGGCCGTGCTGCCGGCCATGTATGCGGCCGGCCATGGCAGCGTGATCTACATCGGATCGGTGCACTCCAAGGAGGCCTCGGTGCTGAAATCGGCCTATGTTACGGCGAAGCACGGGTTGCTCGGCCTGTGCCGGACTTTGGCCAAGGAAGGCGGCAAGAAGGGCGTGCGCGCCAATGTCGTCTGCCCCGGCTTTGTCCGTACCCCATTGGTGGAAAAGCAGATTCCCGAACAGGCGCAGGCGCTGGGCATCACTGAGGAGCAGGTGATCAAAAACGTCATGCTCAAGGAGACGGTCGATGGCGAGTTCACCACCGTCGATGACGTGGCGGATTGTGTGCTGTTTTTCGCCTCCGCCCGCTCCAAGGCGCTCACCGGGCAGTCGATCATCGTCAGCCATGGCTGGTCGATGGAGTGACACCTTAAGGTCGGCAACAGCGCCGGCCGTTTCGTGACCCGCCGCGTTGCAGGGCGCGGCGGGCCCTTGCCTCCCGCCTGTCCTTCGCGGCACGGGTTGTGTCCTGAGATGGCCGGGTGGATGGGTGATGTTACGGCAGTGGCCTCACACGTGTTGCTTGCGCCGCTGCGACCGAATGGTGGTCGGCTGCGGCCATGATCCATCTGGTCATTGCGGAATTGCGCGCCGCTATCGCGCCGCCCTGCTCTGGCGCATCACCGCCATATCCTGTCACCGATCCGTGATGGACAGTGCCGCGGTCATGCGCCTAACGGCTGGTAGGCTTCTTAAGGAATTTCTCCATGACAAAGACCCGTATCGGCATTGCCTGCCAGGGCGGCGGCAGCCAAACCGCATTCACCGCCGGGGCTCTTGCGCATCTGCTGCGGGCCGGCGTGCATGAGGAATTCGAGATCGTCAGCCTTTCCGGCACCTCGGGCGGAGCGCTGTGTGCAGCACTCGCCTGGTGCTCGCTGCGACTGGCAGAGCCAGAGCCCTGGGCCCGCCTGGAGGCCTTCTGGGCCGACAATACTGCCCAGGGGCCGATTGAGACAGCGATGAATGACGGCGTGCTCCGAGCCCTGCGATGGGCATCGCAGGGCTTTATGCCGGTGATCAACACCACTCCTTACGCGCCCGGCATGCAGGCCATGATGGCCGCCACCGCCATGGTGCTGCGCCCGGAATACACCGATCTGGGTAAGCTGCTGGCCCGCCATCTCGACCTCGACGCTATGGCACTGATGGACCCGATGGAGGCACCCGTGCTGCTGGTTGGCGCGGTGGATATTCTGAGCGGGCGGATGCGTGAATTCACCTCGCGCGAGGGGGCGGTGAGGGTGCCGCATCTCCTGGCATCTGCCGCAGTGCCGAGCCTGTTCCAGGCGGTCGATGTGGGCGATGGCGGGCTCTACTGGGATGGGCTGTTCTCCGACAACCCGCCGGTGGGTGAGCTGATACGCGATGATGTGGTGGGGGCCGAAAACATCCCTGACGAGATCTGGGTGATCAAGATCAACCCCACCACCTCCGCGCATGAGCCGACGACACCCGCCCAGATCACTGACCGGCGCAATGAGCTCTACGGCAATATCTCGCTCTTCCACCAACTCGCCGGCATCGCCGCGATCAATGAGTTGTTCATGGCCAATGCCTTCCGGCCGGAATTCCTCCAAATCTCACCGGTGAAGAAGATGATCCGCATTCCGCGTAGCTTCGCCCATAAGCCGCTGCGCCCCTATCACATGCCGTTGATCGAGATGTCCCCGGCCCTCCAGGCTGAACTGGACTACGAGAGCAAGCTAGACCGTTCGGCCGCGCAGATGCGGCGGTTGATGGCCGATGGGGCGGCGCAGGCCGAGATCTTCCTGCAAGCCCGCCGACCCGTCCCCGACAAGATGCTGGAGCCCGTGCCCCCGCTGATGGAACCCGCCGAGGGTGAGGCCTTCCGGCAGGACGACCACTGAGGCATCCGGCGCACAATTGCGGGGTTAGGATACCTCGCATGGTTGGAGGAGGACATTCTGGCCCGACCAGTGCCTCAGCAGCGCATGCTGAGCGACACCAAGCTGGTGCTGAATGATCTCCGCCCCTCGCCCGATAGCCCCCGCGTGCTCGGGGGCGGCCGAGACCGCCGAGCACGCCGCCTGCACGCCACCATATGCGAGGCCTTCCCCGAACTGCGCGAGTTGAAAATCACCTATGCCTGGACCCGCAATGTCGCCTTCACCTTCGACCATCTGCCGCATATCGGCGCGCAGGACGGGGTGCATTATGCCGGCGGCTGCCGAGGCTCGGGCGTGGCCATGGCCACCTGGCTCGGCCATCATGTGCCGCTGAAAATCGCGGGCGCCGCCAATGAAAAATTCGCCCTCGACGACCTGCCCTTCCCCACCCGCCCCCTCTATAGCGGCGACCCTTGGTGGTTCCTGCCGGTGATCGGCAATTGGTACAAGCTGAAGGACCGGATCGAGCGTCTTGCCTATTGATCAACGCATTCACAAAAAATTTATATGATTCCTTAGAATTTAATGTATTCACACCGCGACTCACTCCGTCCGAGGCGGTAAGATTTGGTTGTGGATATAATTCCACGGCACATTAGGAGTGGCAATTCTTGGCCGAAATCATCAAAGTTACCCTCGACATCGCCGGTATGTTCTTCCGCCAGCCGGATGTGGAGGTTCCCCGAACCGCAAGCGTGAAGGACGTGATGGACGCCGTCGTCGCCGCCACAGCGAATGGCAGCACAGCGGGCACGCCCACATTTTCCTATACGAGCGAACCGTACCTGTCCGCCCCGCCGGGCAGGACGGTCAACACAATCACGGTGGTCCATCGCAATAATTCGGCTAAATCCCGCCAGAATGGCGGCGGCACGGGCCGCATCTACCGGGATGGCATTTACTCGTTCAGCGATGATTCCGTTTTTATACCGGAAACACCGACAAAACCGCAGCGCCTGTCCCCAGCCGACCCGAACAAGACCTTCGTGCTAGCCTGGCAGTATTACGTCTACGACAAGCACGGCGTCGATCAGGCACGCAAGCCTAATGCCCTGGCTCGATCAATCGTGCCGTTCGACAAGCAGCCTGATGCAACGACTGGCTATCAGTTGAGCGATGGCGATCTTATCGTTTGGCGCCTGGTGGCGATCTTCCTGCGCCCGACCCATGATAGCGCCTACGAGCTGCCGGATAGCACCGGTACCGTATAGCTGCGGGTGCACTGAAAACACATGAATCGTCGCATGGCGCGCGGCGTTCAGCGTTGCGAGCCATGCGCCCCCCTTGCGGCTTCGTCGTGATGAATGCCACCAATGTAAATGGAAGGGTGCATGGAGCGGTTCCGTGCCTGGAACCGCCCCCCCGGGAGAATACATCATGCAACGCCGCACCCTCATCACCGCCGCCACCGCCCTGCCCCTCGCCGCGCGCGCCCAGGGCTTCGCGCCGCAAAACGCCGAATGCATCGCCCCCGCAGCCCCGGGCGGCGGCTTCGACGTCACCTGCCGCCTCACCACCCGGATGCTCTCCGAACTCAACCTCGTCCCCAGCCCCATCCGCACCCAGAACATGCCCGGCGGCATCGGCGCGGTCGCCATCAACCACATCAATGCCCAGCGCCCGGCGGACCCGAATGTGCTGGTCGCCTTCTCCACCGGCTCATGGCTGAACATGGCCCAGCGCCGCTTCGGCCGCTTTGCCGAGAACGATGTGCGCTGGATCGGCGCGGTCGGCGCCGATTACGGCATCATCGCCGTCAAGCGCGACAGCCGCTTCCAAACCCTGGCCGACCTGGTGGCCGGCATGCGCGAGGGCATCTCCACCATCCCCGTCGGCTCCTCGGGCGCCGTCGGCAGCCAGGATTGGACCAAGGTCGCCCTCATCGCCCGCGCCGCCGGGCAGGACCCGCGCCGCATGCGCTACGTCCCCTTCGAGGGCGGCGGTGCCGCCATGGCGGCGCTGCTCGGCGGCCACACCCAGCTCTTCCCCGGCGACGCCTCGGAAATCCGCGGCCAATTCGAGGCCGGCGAAATCCGCCTGCTGGCCGTGCTCGCCCCCCAGCGCCTGCCCGGCTTCCTCTCCGTGGTGCCCACGGCGAAGGAACAGGGCGTGGATGTGGAATGGCCGATCATTCGCGGCTTCTACGGCCCGCCCCGCATGCCAGACGCCGCCTATGAATACTGGGTCGATGTGCTCCGCCGCCTGCACGCCCATCCCGCCTGGCCCGAGGCCCGCGCCGCCCAGGGCATGTTCGAATTCAACATGGTGGGCGCCGAATTCGCCGCCCTCGCCAAGCGCCGCACCGAAGAATATCGTCAGCTCGCCCGCGATGTCGGCCTGATCCAGCCCACCCAATGATGGCCGACCGCATTCTGGGCGCGGCGCTGATCGCCCTCGGCGCGCTCAGCGCCGTCTCAGCCATGCAATTGGAAGTCCCCTTCGCCGCCGACCCGCTGGGCCCCAGCCCCTTCCCCGCTGCCGTCGCCATGCTGCTGGCACTCTGCGGCCTGGGAATGCTACTGCGCCCCACCGACGGCTTCGCCCCGCCCGAGCGCCGCATGGCGCCGCCGCTCCTGGTGCTGGCCATGCTGCTCTATGCCCTGCTGATGCTGCCACTCGGCTTCCTGCTGGCCACGGCCTTGATGGCCACCACCGTGGCGCTGCTCTTCGGCGCCCGCCCCCCGGCCGCGCTTCTGGTCGGCGTCACCACCGCCATCACCCTCTGGCTGCTCTTCGACAAGCTGCTCGACCTGCCACTGCCCAAGGGAATCCTCCCGCTGTGATGGATGTCTTCACAGCGCTCGGCGGCGGCTTCGGCGTCGCCCTGCAGCCGGGCAATCTGCTGCTGGCCTTCATCGGCTGCATCCTCGGCACCGCCATCGGCGTGCTGCCCGGCATCGGCCCGCTCAACGCCATAGCGCTTCTCCTGCCCTTTTGCCTGGCCCTGCGCCTGCCGCCAGAAAGCGCCCTCATCCTGCTGGCCGCCGTCTATTACGGCTCGGGCTATGGCGGGCGGATCACCGCCATTCTGCTGAACATGCCGGGCGAACCCTCAGCCGTGCTGACCACCCTCGATGGCCACCCCCTCGCCAAACAGGGCCGCGGCAGCGCGGCACTCGCCATCTCCGGCATTGGCAGCTTCGTCGGCGCCACCCTCTCGGTCATCGCCATGACCTTCCTCTCCGTCCCACTGGCCAAATTGGCCGTGGCCTTCTCCCC
>Ga0214921_10008406_pt1 | contig 13391 bp, 25 predicted proteins | sample LL1505_MetaG_FD_177992 | JGI IMG/M metagenome (GOLD analysis project Ga0214921, IMG submission 177992) | Freshwater microbial communities from Lake Lanier, Atlanta, Georgia, United States - LL-1505 | ecosystem: Environmental > Aquatic > Freshwater > Lake | place: USA: Georgia | collected... | reverse complement strand
TGGTGTTAAAAACAAAGTGTTTACAAACAATCAAAACAGTGAATCATCTTCACCGGTCATAGGGTCCTGAGCTGACTTCAGTTGAAGCGGCTCAGCTCCCCTGGAAGCAGGAAGTATTTCTACACCTGCCTTAATGCCATAGGCACCACCCAGCTTATCAGCATCTTGCTTGGAATGCTGATTGATGTAGTCAGCGAACAGCTCTTGGAATTTCCAAGTTGATTCACGATCTTCATCAGGAATCGACATGCGATTCAATGATTCAACCGCGGCCTCTTCTGTGCTGTAATCAGGTAGGTCAAAAGATTCAATTGCGCAGATCTCAACGTTGTTGGAACCGCGCATGTCATTGACAAGTACCGGAGTAAATACGGTAGTGGCGTAGAACTTTTCATTGAATGAAAGGGGAACTTCAGCGGCCAGCGCTTTGCTAAGGCACTTAGACATTTCTTTTTCATACAGCTTGATCTTCTCAGCTGCATCAGTACCATTCAATCCCTTTAGTGTTAGCACCATAGGAATTTTATGGGCACGTACATTATCCTTGGTAAGAATGTACACAAGGTACTTGGTACGCACACTGAACTTGCGCTTGTACATTTCACCTTTGCTGTTAGCAAGATCAGAGGCAGCCTTGTCAGCATCCCACAGATTTTTAACATCAGGATTGTCAAACGTACCAATGGTCATACGCATCCCAGTTGTTTCCTCAACCATGAGGGGAGAACGTAAAAGCACTTGAATTCGAGGCTCAGTAAAATTGAGTCCTTCTTCAATTGAAGTGTTGGGAGCCATACCAAAAGTTTGCTTGTAGTTCCAGATAACTGAACCCTTAGCAAATTGATCTTCAGTGGCACTCCATCCGCAAGTGTCAAGGTCTGACTTCCGCACGAACCAACCTCGTGTCTTGGACTTGTTGAGAGGCTGAATTGTGACGAGGTTCTGGTACCCCGAAACAAATTCTTTAGACTGAAAAAGTTGAAAAGATTTGATTCCACGTTTTGCAATAGCAGCAGTTTTCGTAGTCATGTCAAGGTCGATTGGGTTTGTTGGTGAGCAGTTTTACGTCATACTCAGGACGATTGGCTTACTCTTTAGGTTTTAAAATTGAACCAGGCAATCTAAAAGATCTCATTGTACTTGCTTTGTTGTACAAAGCTTGCTCAATGGAATCAGCGCTAAACCCTACTGCTTGCATGTAAGAAACAAAAGCAATAAGTAAATCAACAAGATCAGTGCTTTTGGTACTAATTTGAACTGCAAGATCTTCATTTACATAAACAAAGCAATAATCCCCAAAAGGAAGATGCAGCTCAACCATGTCTGTGATCTCTTCAGAAGGGTTCATCGCTAAGCTCCGGTGCAGTGCCGTATTGACCAGGTAATTCTGGCAGACCACCACCAGATGTCAAGTTCCAGGGGTCAGATCCTTCATCGGCTGTGCGCCCACCCCACAGGGAAGTCACATTTTCCGGTGCAGCTACCGTTGTTTGTGGTTTAATTTCTTGTGCTCCGGTTTGCCCCTTTGGTGCCAGCGTCATAGACATCAATTGAATCTTGGTAATACTACGCCGCTCTTTTGTTTCTTTATCTACCCAAGCATCAGTAACAAGGCGGCCTTGAATAGTAAGACCAGTGCCCTTGCGCGTGAAGTTAACAAGAAGTTCCGCTTGCTTGAGCTTATCTTCTGCACTGTTGATTGCATAGAAGTTAAACAGATCAGATTGATTACGTCCAGTGTTAACAGCTAAAGTTTGATTACAAATCATTGTGCCATCAGCAGTTGTTTTGAAGGCACGTGCATCTTGATGATCAATGTCTTTAACACAGCGACCACTAAGAATTACCGTGTTGAAGATAGGGAACTGATCATTAACTTGAGCAATGATTCCTCCATGGAGAGAATAAGTTTTAGTCTCCAGATCGAACCGCAGCTTTGCACCATGGATGTAAATCTGAGATCCTTTAGTAACACGAAAAAAACGCTCAGCATTTTTGCCGTAGACATTGAGTTCAATTGCAGTAGGTGCTTTGTTTCCAACAGGTGGCAACAACACTAGGCAACGAGTTGCTGTGGAGTTAGCACTGACGTAAACTTCGCGTGGCGCTTCGGTTGTTTGAGCGCAGAGTGTGACAAAATTCATGGAATCAAAAGTGTGGTTGAAAGCAGTTTAACGTCTTACTTGGGACGGAAGGTTACCAATCTAAGAGTTTATTAAATTCTTCTACAGTACCAAGCTCTTCAATGGATACGTCGCCATCCATATAAGTGCTTAGTCTATACACAATATTATTCACACAGATCTTATTGTTTTGATAACCCTTTCTTTGGTTCCTAATTTTTTCACGTAACGCAGCTTGATCTTCATTTAATTTCTTTTTAATTGCAGCAAGTCTTTTTGTTTCTCTAAAGATTTGAAGAGGAGTTAAATTTTTAGTGGCCATAGCTAGTGTGTTTGGTTCCAAGACCAGCCTACCTTAGCGTCTCCTTCAATGTCACAACGGAATGCAAAGAATTGTTGCGCTTGCGGGAAGGCTAGCAATGCTTGTTCCCTTACTAATGCCGTATGCTTCTTGTGACAAGACAGTTGAATCTCATCATGAATCATGGCGTGTTGAATCCAGTCATAGCCATGCACTAATCCTTTAGCTTCAAGATTGTTATGTGTATTGATAATTACTTGTTTCATAATCATTGCGCCTGCCCCTTGAAGCAACACATTCAATGCACTAAAGTCTGACCGGCAAAACAATGCACGCCCATCCAAACCACGTAGGTACCCGCGTTCTTGTACAGCGTTTGCCAACTTTTGTTTTAACTTTTTAAGTGCTGGCACACCATCCATAAAACCATTAATTGCATTACGTCCTAGCAGTTTTAATTGCACAGGATCTTTTTCATTTGGATCTACAATGCCACCAGCTTTTTCATTTCCACACCCATAAAGCATGGCATAGATTAAACGCTTGGCAATGTCCCTGGTAGGCACACCAAACTTATCTTGGTTGTACACATGAATGTCAACTGATTCATCTGTGACTAGATTGGCATACTCACCGTCATCCCATAAGGCAAGATACCCACCAAGACAACGAAGTTCCAATGCCTTGGCATCTACACCTAACAAGTCCCAGCCATCTGGTGCGTGAAATAAACTCCTACATTCTTTACCGTATGGACTATAGGATGCTGGTACCTGACCCATGTTTGGATTACGATGTGCACAACGTCCAGTAATACAACCATTTGTTACAACCTCACCGTGCATACATGAGTCTTGATTGTTTACATATTTAAGCCATGCTTTTTCTCCATCAGCAATTTGCCCTAGTCTTTTTTTAATAGTCAAGTATTCACCCAACACCTTGGCCTCTGGATAATCCAATGCACTTAATACTTCGTCATCAAGAATTGGATTACCTTTATCAGTAAGCTCCTCTGGTACCCACCCATACTTACTCTTAAGTCTATTAACAATTTGAGGACGGGAACCAGGATTAAATTCTTGATACGTTACTTTAGTGAATGGTTCACCTTTAATATACCCACGAGTTTTATTATTTACCTTTGGTATAAACACAGACTCTTGTTTAAGAGGTGGAAATACTTCCATTACCTTGGCATGGAGTTCATCTTTTTTTGCTCTGAGTACATCCACCAAATCAAGACATGCATCCACATCAAAAGGAAAACCTGCTCGCACTTGCTTGTTAATTGCAAGAGCAAAGTCATGCTCCAACCTAAGCGCCGCTTCTGCATAGTTTTGTTTCTGAATGAATTGAAATAATTGAAGAGTAACCCTAACGTCTTGCTCGCAGTACGCCAGCATTTCCTCGGAGTACTCACTAAAATCTTTGAACTCAATCTTGTAATTGGAGAGGCGGTAACCCCACGCTTTAAGACCGGCCCTACCCTTGAGGCCCTTTGGTACCTCCGGATATTGTTCTGTGTCAAGATCATAAAGAACCTCCTTGGGCCAAATGAGTTGTGTACAAATGAGTGTGTCAATAATTCTTCCCCGAAACTTTGCAGTATCGGGGAAAAGTTTTTGAAGTACAGGAATGTCGTAGAACAAAATGTTCTGCCCTATTAATACATCTGCAGTAGCAAGATGATTAATAGCAGCAGAGATGTTGTCGGGTCTATAGTGATGTACTTGTTTTGTTTGTATGTCATATATGACAATGCAATGGATAACCGTTACATTGTCATACAATCCGTCGGACTCTAAATCAAATACCAGCCAAGTCTCATTTTCTAAAACGGGACTCATCTTGAATTGAGAGGTTTTGACTGGCGAGAGCGGGGTCATTCTTATTAATCCAAGTTAAGATTTGTTGCGCACCAGCGCGATGCGGGTGAGAAAAAATCTTGTTTAAAGCTACATCAGAGTCTAACGGAATCAACTCAAAAGAGTTGCTTTGAGTGCAAGCAGTAATGGCAGATGGTTGATCCGTGTTCATTGAAACAATGACGTAGCTCATGGATGTAAAAGAAGTCGGGCTAATGTTAACACGTTTGCAATTTTATGCACGAACTTTTTTGGTCTTGTTGTAACCAGTAAACTTGCCTTGCTTCCGCCGAACATTGATAGCAGCTTGTGCATCTGAACCAGCACGTTGCGGACTATGTACTAGCAATGCAAATGGCTTGTCACCAAAGCAGTGACTGTCATCGTGGTCAATCTCAAGCCCTAGTTCTGCAGCTTCCTCTTCTGTGTACACAACATAAGCAACACGCTTAAACACATCGGGATTACGTGGAATCATACGGTCAAGCATGCCGCCAATCGATGCAGTCAACATAAAGTTTGTTGGCATTTTCTCGTGTATAGCTAGCCAGTCATTAAGCATCTTGGTATACGCATAAAACTTAATGGCAGGATACCTGGTAGCAACACGTGCCCATGCTTCCATATAAGCACGTGCCCAAAAGTCACCGCTTTCATGGATGCGGCAGATCTTAAGTGCTGGCTGCACAAGCAGTGACAACTCAATCAATCCTGCAATCAACTCAACCTGCTGCTCATAACTCTTACCTTGTAACTCCCTGTAACTACCGTGATCACCGCCATACATTGTCTCACGTAACAGATCCCAGTTATGCCAGCGGGCATCACGTACGTTTGGAAACATGGCTTCTGACATAGCAGCAAAACATCTGTAGTCTTGCGTCAGATCAATAGGTTGTTGCGGTAGATCCATCAACCTACCTGTGGTGCGATCAGCCATTGCTTTACATACTCCTGCATTAGGGCAAGAGTATCCTGCTGGCAAGCTAAAGATCAAACGCTTACCAAGCTTGGCATTACCTGTGGAGAATTTAAGAAGTTGCATGGTGTTGAATGAAGTGAATGATAAGAAAAACTAATGAGCAGTTTAACGTCATACTTAGGACGTATCGACTATTGTGGCGATTCTAGTTCAGTGGCAATAGCATAAAACTCTTGATGAAGCTCCCACATTTCAACGCTCCACTTAACGTTAATCAATTGATCTGCAGCAGTACGAAGGGCGGCGGCAAGCATGGTGCGCTCGTTTACAACCCATACGCCTTCGATGTATTCACCATCGCTGGTATTAGCATAGGCATCCATCACAGCCTGAGCCGCAGGGGAAAGGTCAGTCATTGAGTTGCTCCAGTGCGCGGCGGATGGTTTCCATGTCTGCAAGAAATGCGGATGGGTCCGGTCCAAGAGCAAGGTGCTTCAAGGCACCTAGCGCCTGCTCTTTCAAGCTTGGCGGCTTGGGGCGCATTGCTTCTTTTAACGCTTCACCCAATGGAATAATCTTTAGATGCACGTCATTCAATGCATTGTGATCTAGCCATTCTGCATCTTCCGCAAGTTGTTGATCAGCACCCCATTGGGCAGCGCGTGTTGCAATATGAAACTCATAAAGCCAATCACGTTCGTCATAACTCTTTTCAGAAGCCCATTGCTCCATGAGTTCACGAGGTGGGGTAATAGAGTCAGTCATTAAGCAATCCTCCGTCAACAAGAATATCGCACCATTCTTTGAATGGCGCTTCAATTTGAGCCATAGTTTTGTTGTCAACAATTTCTGGTTTACGAATCATGGCAATAGCTAGACCAAGAGCATTGCCAAGGCGGTTCTCAAGGTTGTTAAGTGGCACAAACTTGTAGTCAGTCATTACTCAATCTCCTGTTCAAAAGCAAAAACAAGTGCTGGCGGAAAGTAAACATCGGGATTGCTGGTCATCCACGATGCCACCTCGCGGATTGCGGCGCGGGCCATGGAACCTTGTTCCTTGATGCTTTCCATTAGAGCGCCTTCGACCCGTTCTACCAGCGAACTCCCAATTTGGGAGGAATTAGGAGATGGCTTGGAGCTAGGTCGTAGCAATGCGTTCAACTCCTCCTGTTGTTTTGCTGTGAGTTTTAGCGGTTTACTGATTTCGTAAACCTTTGAGGCTTGGCGTTCAGCAGCTTCCAATGACTCGACTCGGCTTGCCAAAGCCAAAATGTTGGCGCTGGTTTCAACGATGTGTTTGTGAGCAGCATTCTCTAGTGTTTCAATCCTGGCGCGGAGTTCAAGAATTGCAGAGCAATCAGAGCTGCCAACTACATCGGCGCATTTCTGAACTTGATTCCATTGATCAGACGTTGCTTTGTAATCAGTCATTGAGAGCCTCCAGGGCGCGGCGGATAATTTTTACTTGGTCCACGTCAAACACAATAAGTTCTTTAGCATCTTCAGGTTCTTCTTCCAATACTGCCAGCGCCTTTTCCTTCAAGCTCGGCGGCTTGGGGCGGCGGGCGGCGCGAAGATCTTCCATCCACTGAGGCTGGTTTTCTAACCATTCACAACAAGCGTTTAATTCTTGGTCAGCACCATACTGAATAAGACGAGCAGCTAATTTCATATACTTAGCAATAGGAAGCAAGGCTTCTTCATCTGGATGAACAATATCAAACCCAGATTCATGCATTAGTTTTTGAACTAACCTATGACTAGGTAAGTCAATGAGGTGTTGTTGGTTAGTCATTTGAATGCAGCCTCTCCAATGACAGGAAATTGATGGATAAAAATTTGTTTGCAGTTTTCTGCAATTAACCGATGTTCTAGCTGTGTACCTGGATCAGTGCGTACATTGACATAATGTATCCACGACCGCAAAGTGCCGTGCATATACAAAGTAGTTTGTGTACTGAGTGGAAGAATGCGACGTGCGCATTCTTTAGCTACACCATCTGCAATCATCTGATCATAAAGCTCTTTAATGTCAGCATACTGATTACGAATCTGTTCATCATAATATTCTTGCGTTTTAAAATCCAAATTATCTGTACTGTTCTGCCTATTCTTTAGATCTTGCATGCGCAGATTTGGAATAGAAGCTGGCATTGCTTTTGCATACCTAGTACTAAACTCTTGAAAACTAAATGAACGATGGCGTAATATCTGCGCAGAGATATCACGTTCAGTAGCAATTCTTACACAAAGACTTGCCATTTCAAATGGGCTCCAATGTTGGTGATCAATTAAATACTTTAGAAGTTTTGGTGCTGTTGCCACATTGTTTTCATTGGTTGGGTTAGATACCCGCGCCATCCTGACAATAAGCCCTTCAGCATCTGGTGAGCAGTGAACAAGTTCAACAGTCATGATTCAATAGTTGTGTGTTTGTTTGATAGGTCAGTTATCGCCCTGCCTCCTGCTCAAGGCGCTCAGCAATCTCGCGTGACACCAGTTCAGAACGCAGCCACCTCGCCACCTCAAGGATGGTGTGTACTGCTGTAACTTCATCAGACTTCAGAGTTGTTCTTCCAATGCGAATCTCGTAGCTGATCCGCTCCACTAATCCCCCCGCCACTGGCGCAGGTTCCGCCACCTCCTGGCTGCCGGCCTTGCCGTGGGCTACGCCGAGGTTGTAGACGGCGCGCCATCCTTTTCTACCAATTATGTATCTACCGTCAGGGGTAAGACTTCCTTTGTGCCACGTATCTGACAGCTCCTCATCCGTCGCCACCGAGGGCGGGACCATTTTGGAGACATCAACAAAATGGTTGGCCTGGGCCTCAAGTGCCTCCATGCGGGCGCGGAGTTCGAGCAGGCAGGCGTCCGTTGACGACTGTTCACTACTCCATTCTTTTACTTTTTCCCACTGCTCAGATGTTGCCTTGTAGTTGTTCATGGTAATAACAATGAATAATTAAATTACTTAGTTTTATTTGCTGCAGTAGCAGCATGAACTCCTGCAACAAACTCAACAAGAAGATTCTCTACAAAATCTTCTTGATGTAGTTTTTGTTTAGCAGCAATACTTACTAATGCCCAATGCGTATCGTCATTTACTTCAATGTGATAGGTACGTTTTTCTTTGGTAGACTCCACAGTTGTAGACCTGGAAAAAGTAAGTAATTCTTGACTTGTAACATCAAATAAATTAGTCATGGGTTGATTTCTCCAAGAGATGTACGATAGTCTGCAACGATTGAATCTACATCTGTTATGTGACAGATGCGTGATTGGCTGTGCTCACTTGCTGATTGCAGGTGATCCCACTTCACAAGCACATATTTCGTTACTTGTTTGCGGGCACTTACCTTGGTAGTAAGCCCAGTCACTATACCATAACGCTGTTGATTGTTGGCTGCTGCCGTCTGCCTTGCCTTGGCACTAAGACCAGAAAAAATCATGTTCTTAGGACGTTCGGCAACACGGTCACCAACTTGAAACACTGTTTTGTTTCGAGTCATCTAATGTTCTTGTAAGTTTTGTAGTTGACAATTTTGCAGATGGTACTGCGATGCATCTTAAGTCTTATAGCAATCTGTCCATTGCTATAACCTTTTTGATGCAAATGCCTAACCGTTTGTACTTGAAGTGCATTTAGTTTTGCGTTTGGATTTTTATCTCCACGCAATACATGCGGATCAAGTGGGATTGGTTTAGCAACTGCATAACGTTCAATAGTCTTGAACTTTGATTTGCAATCAAGACAACGACACCACCGATTGGTAACATCACCTGTTTGTTTAGAGCAAGTAACACGGGTGTTAGTACTATTACACGCCCGGCAATTCATGCTCCCCCTTTGGCAGAATTAAATCCAGCATGTAACATGTTTGTGTTGTACCAAGAATTTGAAATGCGTCCAAGATTAAAGTTTTGTTGCGTTCAACTGGTTCGTAATACTCAAGCAAAAACTTTTCTGCTTGATCATAATCATCTCTAGTACCAGTTAACTTTTGCAGAACTGCAGTAGGCATGTCATCAAGAATCTTGTCAATAAAATGTTCACGCACCTTAGGCCAATCTTCATCTGCAATTACTGCAACAACTTGATTAGCCAGGTCACGATCAACTGAAGTAAGTTCGGGCATGGTTGTGTAGGTAAGAAAAGACCCCCGCTTGCGCAGGGGCCAAACATTCCGTAGCCAGCTTACACGGCTTGGGCGCTTGCGTCAATAGCTGGAGCGGCAACCCCAGCTTTGGTCAGCTTGTCCAGCATGCCGCACATAAGGGTTGCATGCTGGTGCGTCTGCTCCATGAAGTGAGCTGCACGTTCTGCACTGATGCGATGCACGGTACCGCTGGGATCTCGGTAGGCCCAGCTTCCGTCAGGCTGAGGTTCTCCCTGGAGGGCAAGCCGTTCAGAGTTATGAACGTAACGCAGCTCAAGGTTGTGGTAATCTTTAAGCCCATCACCAGCTGTCCATGTAGCACCAAGGTTGTAGCGTTGATCTTCATCACTGAATGCATGGACTTCAGGGATAAGATGTTGGAAGCAAGCAAAGATGTTCATGAGTTGAATGTAGGTTGTTGGTGCTTGACCTCGGATTCGAACCGAGACTTGACAGAGCTTAAATCTGTTGCCTCTTCCAGTTGGGCTAGTCAAGCGAACTTGGACTTACATCAATTGATGTTGAACGCCAAGTGTGATCATGAGGTAATGGCTCAGTGCCGTACTCCCAAGTTGAATAGTCATCCTCATTCCGAGGATCTATCTCATCAAAGAATATGTACTGAGGTTGACCGTGTTCTGTAATGAATGCACCAAGATTTTGCAATGCTTGTTTAAGCAGTGCTTCTTCTTCTGGTGTTATGTCACGATGCTCAGTCATGGTAGAGGGCTGGACTTACATAGGTAGATCCTAATGCCAGCGGCTGTGGGGGCCGAGCTTACTCTACTGCACTGCGGACAGCCAGTGCTTGTCTGAATGTTTCAGTATACAAACTTTTCTCATCCTCAGTAAGACGAGCATTGCTAATACCAACTATCTGTTGTACAGACATCAAGCCATGATTAAGTTTTAACTGAATAGTAAACTTAGGTTTACCATCTAACATGCAAAGCACAATGAACTGCAAACGCTTCTTAACATCCTTTGCATACTCACCGGTACCTACACAATTACGTACTGCTTGACCCCATTGAGATAGTTGATGTGTATCCATAGGTTGTAAGAATATCCATGTCTGTTCTTGATAAGTAATCTTAATAGGCGTAGGGAATAAATCCTGTGGCAAATCTTCCTTCTTGTTCTTAATCTTCCAAGCTTCAGATTGCACATGATCATGGAACTCAGTAAGGCGCCAACGTGCAGGTGGATCAAGCGGCTTATCTGCCTCTAATATATTATTGATCATTGTAAATGTATCACGCAAAGCATAGATGGTTAATCCGCTAACGGGATTATTTTTATCATGTCGCCCAAGCATTTCCTCTTGAACTGCTTTATCAAGAATTAAAAACACGGAAGCAATAGGCATGTGTTCTTGCAACCACTTCTTGGCTTTGGGATAATGATTAATGAGATGGCTCATTCCCCAAGAATTAAAATCAATACTGCTTAAAACTTCTTTGTATGTTTGATAGTAATCAATGGGGGCATTTGGCCAAATATTATTAATCCATCTGATACCTTCCATGTATGCAATAAATCTTTTAATAGGCTTTATTGCACTGCGGCTATCAGTAGCTTCAGGATTATTAAATTCTTTAATACATGCATTGCATGCAAGTTGCAATTCTTTTTGTATAAATGGTTTTGCAAAGATAACAATAGGAACATCTAAGTACTTACATATTGTGTCACCAATGTTTGTAGCAGTCGGTACCCAGTTAACATCTACTTCTTCAGGTGTTTTATAACTAAACATATTTAGGCTTTGACCAAACAGATAATCCAAGTTATTTATTCTTTTATCAACACGAGCAAATATAGTTTCATTTTTCCATGCTGGAATACGCGTCTTGATTTCTTGTGTAAATAAAGCAATACAATCTTGTTTAATATTTTTACCTTTGGCCGAATAACCGTATACACAAAATGGATCCCAATGATAACGGCTTGAATCACACACTGTGTCTAACGTAACAGTTGCTGTGTGCACACGATAATCAACTCGTCCATACTTTCTTGTTTCCATATCAGTTAAATTTAGGGTCATACTTTCCCTGTTGAATCTAATTTGAACCAAGCCTTTGCGTTCTGCCTTGCTAGTTGATACTGCATAGCTAAAGCCATACAAGTAATCTTCATCTGCATTAGGAAACCATGCAGCTATCCATACTGATTCCCAGTAATAAAGAATAGCTTTTACTTTTCTTCCTGGAGCAGAGGGTAAACAAGTATAAAATACCTGATGTTTTTCGGGTGCAACACTTGCATTAAGTCGATCAATTGCTGTCTGCATAGAAACAGGATCAACAATATTAGCAGGAATTAAATCATTGATATTACCAATTGGATACTTAGCTTTTGTGCGTAGCGCCCCTGGTTTCTCAGCAGCTTTTCTTTCCTTGGCCAATACCTTTAATGCTGGATCATAATCCAGCAGTTGATGGTGCAAATTTTCTGGAAGACGAAATTCCATGGTTGAATGTGATGTTGTTGTGTGGGTTGAGCCAGTTTAATGTCTTAGCTCAGGACAGTCAAACAATTATTTCTTATTGATCAACGCCTTGATCAAGGCATTGACAACTTCAAAAGCTAGTGCAGGATCTACATCTACTTCAACCTCTTCATCCTCATCTTCATCGGGTAACAGATTAGCCTCATCATTGTAGTCATCGTTGTAATCATCGACTAGCTCATCATCTTCTGTTGTTGGTTCCATGTCATACAAAGCAGTAAGCATTTCGCCTACACGAATGCGAACACGTGAGCTAGTTGGATAGTTAAGATCTTCTAGTTCATCTAACATAGTTAGACAAGCCCAGCGAAGAACACTGTTAACTACCTCATGCTCGGCACGTTTCTCCATGACATACACACTACCACCTGCCTTAACAGCAGAGGTATGTGCATCTTGGAACCAGGAGTTGATGACTTCAGTAGTGGGGAAAGACATTGAAATAAACCTCAAGAAATGTGTGTGTTGATGAGCCAGTTTAACGTCATGACCAGGACGAATGATCAGCTTACCTGAGTCCAGCTCAGATCGCAATCATTAATGTACGCAAGCAGCTCATCATCTCCAGTAGGGAGATCAGCTTTGTCATCTGCAAGAAGATAAGCCTTGCAAAGTGCTGGGCAATACTCAGCAGGTTCCCACATAGTTTGATGATGCAGGATTTGCATGTCATCAACCATTGCAAAGATTGTGTATCCATCATGATCAGTTTGTACTTTAATAACTTCAAGTACATTCATTAATGGATGCCCCACAATGTGTTGGTAACTTTGCGTGTACCTTCGTACCCGCCCTTGGCAGTCATTGCCCGTGCATAAGCACACTTAGCAGGACCTGGATGAATGTTAGACATTCTGATCCAAGTCTCTAGTTCATCCTGCCAAAGACGCATATACTCATCTTGAATCTTGCAGCTAGCAGCCCAGGCAGTCATGAGTGTTCCGGTGTGAATGGTTTGCATGTGAGTTGAGTAGGTGGACGGCAGTTTAACGTCATGCTTAGGACGTGGATTAAAACAATTGAATGTTACGTTTTGATAAACCTGTACCTGGTAAAGATACAGATGCCCGGACTCCTGAGTCGCGGGCATTGAGTGTTACTTGGAATGGTCCAAGTTTAATTGACTTGCTAAATGATTTGATACCACGTTCAGTGATATTAAATCCAGCAATTGTTTTGTCAAAATTGATTGGTGATTTTTTAGTCATCGTTCCAAGTGTCATACTCTGCCACTACAAAACTTAACGTAAAGCTTTCAAGTTCTTCATGAGTAAAATACCTAGCAACAAATCCACCTGACCCTGCAAATCCACTTTCAATTGAACTAGTCAATACTTGAGTAGCAGTTTGTTTTAGTCTTGCAATAGTAGGTACTGCCATTGATTGGTTTGTAATTGCACCATTGGGTGCAATCCATTTCCAATCAAGAGCAGTCATTGCAATGTAAACTTTTTCAAATTCAAACTCTTCAATAACATCATTGATTAAACTTAGTTGATGCTCAG
>Ga0214921_10008404_pt1 | contig 13392 bp, 11 predicted proteins | sample LL1505_MetaG_FD_177992 | JGI IMG/M metagenome (GOLD analysis project Ga0214921, IMG submission 177992) | Freshwater microbial communities from Lake Lanier, Atlanta, Georgia, United States - LL-1505 | ecosystem: Environmental > Aquatic > Freshwater > Lake | place: USA: Georgia | collected... | reverse complement strand
ATTTTGAAATTTTATAATAATTATTAATAAAAAAAGAATTATTAAAAAAAAAATAGGAGTAAATACTCTAAATATATTTATTATATCAATGTATGATTGAAAATTGTAATCAAGATTTTTTGGAGTAACTCCTATTGAAAGCCATAAAAATATCCATGATATCAAAACAACCTTGAGGTAGATTTTTTTATTTATAAACTGTAGCATTTTTATATAATTGAATTTTAGAGAAGAAATCTTTAAGAATATTTTCCATTAAATAATATTTAAAATATATTTTTTTTATTTTATTTTTTTTTATTTTTTTATTATTTTTTAATAAATAATTAATATACCGATGCATTTGATGAGTTGTGGAGTATACGTATAAATTTTTAGTTTTTATGAGCTTAATTCCAGCAACTCCTGCTTTTGATGTCACTAAATTAGCATCCAATAATAAAGTCTCTATTACTTTTAATTTTACTCCTGGACTCTTGCTCATGGGGGTTAGCATAAACAATGATTTCTTTATTAGGTAGTTTAACTCTTTCTTATCAAGATCTATGTAATTTCTTAAAAAATTACAATTTTTAAATTTATCTTTTGGAAGATCTTTTCCGGTAATTATTAATTTTATATCTTTATATTTTTTTAAAATTTTAGGCATAATTTTAAAAATAATATTATGTATAGCATCCTGGTTAAATAGTTGTGAATAACTTCCGGAAAATATTATATATTTTTTTGGAAGATTAAATTTTGGTTTTTTTACTTGTAATCTTTTTTTATTTATTCCATTAGGGAAAATAAAAGTATTAACTTTATATAGTTTTTTTAATTTTTTTTGGTCACTAATAGAAAGCGCAGTAGAGAAATTGCTAAGTTTATAAACTTTTTTTTCTAATATTTTTGTTATAAATGCTGTGATTAAGTTATTTTTTCTCAATCTCAGCTCATATTCTATATTATGAGCATGGTAAATTATCAAAATTTTAGGGTTGCAAAATTTAATAATTTTTAAAAAAATATAAGAATAGCCAATCCAACTAGCTCCTTCAATAATAATAAATTTTTTTTTAAATTTTTTTAAAAAATTTTTTGATTTGTAAACAAGAACTAATAAGTAAAAAATTTTATAAATGTTTTCAAAATAGTTAAATTTATAATATTCAAAAAAATAAAATAACCTTTTTTTTTTTATTTCAAACAACTGTTTATTTTTTTTTGGAAGGCAATCGTAAAGACTAGAGCTTACTTCTGATGACCCATGACCTCCAACACTTGCTTCATAAAAGCAAACCATTGCAAATCCAAATTTTTTACTCATTTTTTTTATAATGTAAGTTTTTATCTTTTATTAATCGCAATTTAACATTATTAATTCTTCAATTGTAATATATTTAAATTTAATAGTATTTATTTTTTCATACCTAAAATGTTTAAAAGTTTTGTTAATATTGGAAGTAATAAAATTAGTATAATTAAAAATACTTTTATTTTTTTTTTTGTTATTTTTCTAGTTTTCAGTCGCTTTATTGTAGATTTATTTGTTGTTTTGGGAGCTCTTTCTTTTCTTTTTCTGAAAATAAAAAATAATATTAAAATAAATTCGAGTATTTTTCTTTTTTTTATAATTTTTTACATTTATTTAATTATTAGTGCTTTTAATTCAGAAGTTCCCCTGATTTCTTTAAGCACTATTATTCCCTACATTAGATTCATTCTTTTTATATTTTATATTCGAATTTATTTTTGCGATCACTCTTCACTAAAGACTTTGCTTTATTCTTTCTTTTTTATTTATAGTATACTGTTAATAGATGTAATTTTTCAAATACAAATTGGCCATAATTTATTCGGATATACAACCGATTCATCCGGAAGAATATCATCGTTTTTTGGTAGGCATTTAATTTTAGGCAGTTTTATTTCTAAAACTTTTGCAATAGTTATTTTTTTAATTTTTTATCTTAATATTAAACATAAATATTTTGCTTATGTTGTTACTATTTTAATTTCTGTTTTTTTAGTTTATGTCAGCAGAGAAAGAGCAGCTTTTTTTGTTTTCTTAGGAATTTTATTTATTTCTTTTTTTTTAATTGAAAAAAAATACTTTTTTAGAATAACATCAATAGTTCTTTTGCAAATTGTCTTATTATTATTTTTTTACCAACAGCCTTTTCAGAGGATTTATCATCATACAAAATCTCAATTATTTGAGGAGAGTAAACGTTTTACCTTCTTTAGTGAAAGACATGAGCTTCATTATTTAACAGCAATTAAAATTTTTAATAAGCACCCTTTTTTTGGTGGTGGAGCAAACTCTTTTAGATATTTATGTGATAAAGAAATTTACTCAGTAAAAGATTTAATTTTAAACGATCCAAAAAATAAGACTTTTTCAAAAAATGATGGTTATTATTATTATATAAAAAATTACCGTATTTTCGGAAAACAATCTCATAATGATTTGTTTTTTGTTTTCGCCAAGGACTTTTATGAGAGTTATAATATAAAAAATTATGATGAAAATACAATTTTACAATTGATAGACAAGCTATCAGAAAGTGAACATACAAAAAATTTGGAAAAATATATAATTCCCCATCATCATATTCTCGATATAAATAATTATAAGAATTTTGATTATGTAAAAAAAGGATCGTTATTGGTTATTAGTTACGAATTTGAGAATGGATGCAATACCCATCCTCATCATATTCTCATTCAATTTATTTCAGAAGTTGGTTTTTTTGGTTTAATCTTTTTATTAGTTTTTTATTTTTTTGTATGTAAGTCTTTATTAATAAAGATTATACAATTTATAAATAAAGGGATTGTTGCAAATGATGTAGTTATATATGGATATTTTTTTACAGTTTTTTTTCCGTTAATACCGTCAGGAAATTTTTTTAATAATTATTATAGTATATTGTTATATTTGCCTTTAACTTTTGTTCTATTATGTCAGCGCAAATAATTTTTATATTAATATTTTGTAATATTTTAATTTTTTTCAATTTTGCAAGAATTTCCAAATTACTAAATTTTTATGACTTCCCTGATAAAGTTAGAAAATTTCATAAACACCCAGTGCCAATACTTGGCGGAGCAATTATTTTAATTTCTTTAGTATTTATTTTTATATCCGGGTATTTTTTTAATAATACTTATTTGTTAGATTTGGGGTTCGATAAAAAAAATATCTTAATTTTTTTTCTTTTTTGTCTTGCGATATTTTTAATCTATTTGTTTGATGACATTAAAAATCTGAATCCGAATCTTAAATTATTATTATTAAGTATTTTAATTATTTCCTATTTAAATCTTGATAGCAGTGCAATCTTGACAAATTTGAAATTCAGATTTCTTAGAGATATAATTTTTTTAAATAAATTTTCTATAGCTTTTACTTTGCTATCCATTCTTCTGTTTATAAACGCATTGAATATGTTTGATGGAATTAATCTTCAATGCGGTACTTATAGTGTTTTTATTTTTATTATGCTTTTTCTTTTAACAAAAAACATTGCAATTTTTTATTTTATGATACCATTATTCTTCTTTTTACTTTTAAATTATTCCAATAGTTGTTTTTTAGGAAATAACGGTTCTGCATTACTTTCTTTTATAATCTCAGTTTTAGCGATAAAAATTTATAACTTTAATAATATATATGTAGAGGATATTTTTTTACTAATGTGCATTCCTGGTTATGATTTATTAAGATTGGCTTTTGTTAGGTTATTAAATAAAAAACATCCTTTTTTTCCAGATAGAAATCACTTACATCATTTAATATCAGATTTATACGGTTATAATGTTGCTTTGTTTTTAATGCTTGCTTTAATTATAGCTATTAATTTAATTAATTTTTTTTTTAAATTCCCATCAATTTTGAATATATTTTTATCTGTTACTCTTTATAGCTTTTTAATTTTTTATATTAAAAAAATAAATAAATAATTTTTTTTATATAAAAAAATTAAAAACATACTAAACTTATAATTTATTAATAAGCCTTACAGTATATAAAAGTTAAATTTATATTAACTGCTAGATTGGTTGCGGGGCTTGGATTTGAACCAAGGACCTTCAGGTTATGAGCCTGACGAGCTACCAGACTGCTCCACCCCGCGGTTTAGGTTTCTTTACATTATATATAGTAAATATAAACAAGTAAATTTTTTATAAAAGATAAAAGTATTGGAACATTTTAGTTTATAGAGTATTTTATTATTTAATAAAAATTTTTAATTTAAATTAACTGTTATCCCTCATGAAAAAAAATGTAATAATAACAGGTATTACCGGACAAGACGGCGCATATTTAGCAAGTTATTTGTTAAAAAAAAACGAATTTAATATTTTTGGTGTTGTAAGAAGAAATTCAACGGAACCATTTGATCGTTTGGATTATTTAGGCATTAAAAAATCTATCAATTTTATTCCTTTAGACTTAGCTGAGCATAAACAAATTGATCTCTTAATAAGACAATTAAAACCTAAATTTTTTTTTAACTTAGCAGCGCAATCATTCGTGCTTTATTCTTTTGACAATCCTACTTATACGGATTTTACAAATAACACTTCTGTTCTGCATATTTTGGAGTCAATTAGGATATCTAGTCCAAAAACTAGATTTTATCAGGCGTCTTCATCTGAAATGTATGGTGATGTTCAGTTTTTACAGAATAAAAAACTTAATGAAAATACAAAATTTAATCCAGTATCTCCTTATGCGATTTCTAAGCTTTCGGCATATTTTTACACACGGATGTATAGAACCGCATACAAGATATTTTCTAGTAATGGAATTCTTTTTAATCATGAAAGCCCTTTAAGAGGAGAACAGTTTGTGACCAAAAAAATTGTAAGAGGTTTAGTGCAATTTAAAAAGACTGGCGATACCTTACATCTTGGCAATCTATATTCAAAAAGGGATTGGGGAGATGCGGAAGATTATGTAAAGATGATGTATAAAATTATGACTATAAATAGGCCAGATGATTTCGTCATATCTACTGGAAAAACCTATTCTATAAAGCAGTTTGTTAATATGGTCTGCAAGCACATTGATTTGCCAATAAAATGGGTTGGCTCAAGTTTAGATGAAAAGGCTGTGAACTTAAAAAACAAAACTGTAGTTTCTATAAAAAAATCTTTATTTAGACCGCATGATGTAAATTATTTACTTGGTGACTGCTTAAAAGCTAGAAAGTATTTAGGCTGGAAACCTAAAGGTATTGATCAATTAATAAAAAAAATGGTTGAATATGAAAGAAGCATTTAAATTTTAAAAATTATTTTATATTTTTTAAGCCTAAATCAAATATATAAAAATTAAGAAATAGTGAGCAAAATTATTAAATGCAGATCCTGTGAATGCAAAAAATTAACTTTCCTATTTTCATTAGGAAGAATTCCCTATAGCGGCATTTTCCCAAAAAAAAATCAAAAGGTTGATTATGGTAATTTATCTTTGGTTCTTTGCAAAAATTGTAAGTTGGTTCAGTTAGATAGGAATTTTAATTCAAAAAAAATGTACGGAGATAATTATGGTTATAGAACTGGATTGAATGCGGCAATGGTCGAGCATATGAGAAATAAAGCAAATCGATTAAAAAAGTATTTAATTAACAAAAATGAAGTCCTTCTAGATATAGGTTCAAATGATGGAACATTTTTAAGTTTTTTTGATTCTCAAAGATTTGAATTATTTGGTATCGACCCAACAATAAAAAAATTTAGAAAATTTTATAAAAAAAATATTATCACAATAAGTGATTTTTTTACTAATAAAAATTTTTTGCATAAGTCTAAAAGAAGGGCAGATCTGATTACTTCTCACGCCATGTTGTATGATCTGCAAAAGCCTAAAGAATTTATTAAGAATATTTATAATAGCTTAAATGAACATGGTATTTGGCATACAGAACAAAGTTATTTAAAATCTATGATCGAAATGAATTCGTACGATACAATATGTCATGAACATTTAGAATATTATTCCTTAAAATCTTTAAAATATTTATTTGATGAAGTTGGATTCAAAATAATAGAAATTGATTTTAATAATGTTAACGGAGGAAGCGTTGCTATAACTTTGGCAAAAAAAACATCAAATATTTATAAAGAAAAAAAACAAAAAATCTCAAAAATATTAAATATTGAAAGAAGACATCGGCTTTATAATTTAAGTACTTATCAAAAGTTTTACCGTGCAATAAAAAAACAGTCTAAAGAATTATATGTTTTTTTATCTAAATTAAAAAATAGTAATAAGTTAGTTTTAGGCTATGGAGCCTCCACGAAAGGAAATATAATATTAAATTATAGTAAGATTAATTCAAAATTAATTCCTTATATTGCTGAAGTTAATCCATTTAAATTTAATAAATTTGCACCCGGTGAAAATATAAGAATTATTTCTGAAACTAAAGCCAGAAAACTCAATCCAGATTATTTTTTAGTTTTACCTTGGCATTTTAAAAATTTTATTATTAAAAAAGAAAATAATATTTATAGGAATAATTCCAAAAAACCATATTTGATATTCCCGTTACCAAAATTAAATATTGTCTAAATTTTTAAAAACTTTAATTGTAATACCCACTCTTAATGAAGAGAAAAATATAAAACAAATTGCTCATAAAATTCTTTTATTAAAAAAAAATTATTTAAATATATTATTTGTTGACGATAATTCATTAGATGGCTCTCAAAAAGAAATAATTCTATTAAAAAAAAAATATAAAAGAATTAATTATTTATTTAGAAAAAATAAACGTGGAATCGGGTCTGCCCATATAGATGGAATTAAATTTGCTTTTAAGAATAAATTTAATTATTGCATAACAATTGATGCAGATGGAACTCATGATCCAGAAATGATTATTAAAATGATAGATATTATTTCTAAAAAAATAAATAATTTTGATATAATTAATACGAATAGATTTCTAAAACATAGCTCACTCTCCGACTGGCCTTTAGCGAGAAAGTACATAACCTTATTGAGGTTTTTTCTTGTGAAGATTTTGTTAAAAACTAATTTTGATTCATCAGGAGGTTTTAGACTTTACAATCTAAATACGATCAAATTGAAACATTTTTTATTGTCTAAAGATAAAAATTATTTTTATTTAATTGAAAGCCTTTTTTATTTTGAGAGGCTTAATTATAAAATTTTTGAATTTCCAATTTATCTAAAATATAGAAATTATGGTAGTTCTAAAATGCGAGTTTCGCATATTTTTGAATCTTTATTAAAATTAATTAAATTAAGTTTTAAAAATAAAACCTATATTTAAAATATTAAATAATACTGGTTTATTTAGTTTTATAATTAATTGATTTTGGAACATGTCTTTTTTTAATAAGAATCATTTCTCTTAGCAGTTTGTGTCCTTTTGGGTAATCGTTCACTCTGTCAGCCACTTTTTTATTGTTAAAATTAAACGGATAAGAAAATAAATCAATTACTCTAAAATCTCCAGTAATAATATCCCTATTCATAAAATTTTTTCCTACAATATGATTTGTTATTAATAAGTACTTATATTTAGTTTTATTTATATTTTTTAGGAATTTATTTATATCTTTATATGAAAAATGAAAAATACAATCTCGAACCATCAATAAATCGCATTTTGGCAGTTGATCTTTACAAATATTTGCAACTGAGAATTTTGTCTTTGCGTTACTATAAAATTTATTTTTTTTAATAATTGAATTTACTATATCAAAACCAAAGTAATATATATTGCTTTTTGAAATAATCATTTTCATCCAATTAAAGTCTCCGCATGGAGCATCAACAAGAATCTTTATTTTTAACTTTGTTAATTTACTTATTAGCCAATTTCTAAGCGGTAACGTGTAATCAAGTTCAGAGCCTTCCCCGCTTCGAGTTTCTTTGCTTTGCCAAAGATTTTTTTCATAAATTTCATTAAAACGACTTATGACTGATCGCCGTTTAAGCATTTCTTTATATTGCATTCGATATTTAAAATTAAATGGGTAATAAATTATTTTTCGCAGCAAAGAATATAAAGTATTGGTTCTCATTTTTTTCAGAATACTATTATATATATTCATTATGTCTTACAGATTTTAGTTAAATTGATACTTATTTTAATTAAAAAATAGAAACATTATCTAAAAATTTTCAGATTAAAATGTCTGATGAAATAAGATTTTTTTATGAAGTTATAAACCTTGATTTATATACATTATCTAAAATTAAATGCGTTTAATTTATTAAAATTATTTTATTTACGTGCCAATTAATAATTTAATTATATTTACACAAGAATAGTATTTATGTATAAAAACTGGCCTGGTGATTATTGCAAAGGAGTAACACCCGATCCCATTCCGAACTCGGCAGTTAAGCCCTTTAGCGCCAATGGTACTTTGTCTTAAGGCACGGAAGAGTAGGTCGTTGCCAGGCTTTATAAATCCTCATTAGTTATTTTGATGAAAAATATATTAGTAGTTACTGGAGGAGCAGGTTTTATAGGTTCAAATCTTATCGAAGAATTAATTAAAATAAAAAAATATAAAATATTAAGTCTTGATAATTATTCATCAGGAAATTTTGAAAATCATATAAAAAATTCAAGGATTAAATATTTTAAAGGAGATACCAGAAATATTTCAATAATTTTAAAAAAATATAAAAAAAAAATTCATACAATCTTTCATTTTGGAGAATTTGCTAGAATATTTCAAAGTTTTAAAAAATTTAATGAATGCGTTGATTCTAACATTAGAGGGAGCGCTGAATTATTTAAATTTGCACTAGAAAATAAGATAAAATTAATTTATTCAGCTACATCTGCAAGTTTAGGAAAAAAAGGAAAAGACACAAATCTATCTCCATATGCTTTTACCAAAGCAAAAAATTTGGAACTACTAGAGAATCTTAAAAAGTGGTTTGGTTTTAACTGTGAAATAATTTATTTTTACAATGTCTATGGGCCAAGACAAATTTGCAAGGGAGATATGGCAACTGTTGTCGGAATATTTGAAGAGCAATATAAAAAAAAAAAACCGCTTCCGATTGTAAAGCCTGGGACACAGACAAGAAAATTTACACATGTGCAAGATACTGTTAAGGCCTGTCTTCTTGTCTGGAAAAGAAATAAGAAAGCGCATTACAGTATAGCTTGTCCTAAATCTTATAGTATTATTCAACTTGCAAAAATATTTAATTATAAGACTAGATATTTACCAAGAAGAGAAGGTGAGAGGTTTTCTTCTGCATTAACGAAAATGAATTTAAATAATAAAATTATAAGATTAAAAACCAAGATTAAAATTAGAGACTATATTAACGATTTTTTAGGAAAAAAGAAACTAAATGTAAAGAATTAAATACTCTCAAAAAAAATACCTTCGGATTAAATATTATTCTAATTAACCAGCCTAAGTAAAGTTTATCTATAAATTCGTTTATTGGAGCCTGTAATCCAGTTATAAAATCTATGGCACCACCAAGACATAAAATTGAAGATTTGAATTTAATATTTTTAGTAATAAATAATGCTAAGGGTTCTTGTTTTCCACCTCCGATATTTATTAAAATGTAGAAGGGCTTGATTTTATTAATGTAATTAATAATTTTTTGATCTTTAATATTATTAGATTTATAAAAAGGTGCTGTATATAAAAAAAATTTTTTAAATTTATTTATATGCATTAAATTAGCATTTTTTATAGATTGTATCTCTGAAGAATTAATTAAAAGAATTTTTCTGTTTTTTATATTTTTGAAATTTAAAAATTTTTTTAAAAATAGAAAGCCAGATAATTTATTCGGTTTATAAATTAGAAAAATTCTTAGTAAAAGGCAAAAAAACCCACTATCAAATATTGCGCATTTTGATTGTTTTATTGCGTCGTAATAAATTTTATCATTATTAATGTCAGACAAAGCTGATGCTGCTGGGGCAACTAGATAACCTCCTGAATTTATTTTTTTTAAAATTTTATAAAAACCCCAATCATAAAACTTAATTCCATAAAAATTTAATATTTTAAGTTGTTTATTTATTTTTATCATAATTACGTTTTATTTGTTAATAAGATTAATTTCATTTACTCATTACTTTAAAAAATTTTTATTATAAATCAAAAAAAACAAAGCCGCCTTTGGAAGTTGTCATTTATAGTAATTATTAAAAGTTTCTAAATCTATGATTTATATCAATTTTTTTAATAAAAGTTACATCGTATAAGACTTTTATTTTTTCTATAGCACCTCCATAAATTGTTAAATTTAATTTTTCCAAGTTGCAGCAGTGTGGAATTCTTATAAAAAAAGAATAAAAAAATAAGACTATTATTGAAGCAAGTGTCAGAACAGTAATTCTTGATTTATTTTTTTTATCAGAGTTTAAAGTTTTTTTTAGTAATGGGTATTGTGAATAATATGCAAATAATACCATTATAATTATATGCATCCATCTCCCCCAGTCTCTTGCAATCGGGAAAAGCAAAAAAATTGGCATTATTGATAAAATTACAAAAAAATTATTTTTAATTTTAATAATTTTATTAAAATTTAAATAATTAAAAAAAATAATTATAGGTAATAAGAATATTAGAAATATTGATAAATATCTTATAATATTTTTATACGTAAACATATATCCCCACTCTATTTGAAAACGAGAAATTATATTATTATTTGATATAGATTCAAAAACCCAAAAATCTAGATTATTTTTATCATTCAATTGATTAAATATTGACACACTCAAATTTGTAGTCATTGGATTTTTAATAATTAAATAAGCTGGTATTAATAATAATAGATATAAATAAATTTTTTTATTAAAATTATTTTTTTTATAAAAAATATTTAAGGACATGAAAATATGATAAGGAATTAAAAATAACATTGTATCGGTTATAAAAATAATAATTATAATTAGAGGCAAAATAATAAATTGTACCCTTTCGATATATTTTTCTTCGTTTAATAAATTTTGATTAAGTTGTTTTGCAAAGTAAGCATGTAGTAACACTGTAGTAATAGTTGTGATCTCAAATCGCGCATAACCTCCAAAATCATAGAATGAAAATAGGATTAACGCAGGGTTCAATGCTAAAAATGTAAATACTATAAAATTTTTGGAGTATTCCTTAATTAATGAAAAAAAGAGTAAAATATTAATTAAGCAGAATAAATAAAAAAAACTTGAAAAAAAATATTTTATTGGAATATGCAAATATTTATTTGAGGCAATCATTATAGTTCCAAACAAGCCTCTTCTTACAAGACCTTGGGAGTAATTTATGTGAGCCTCTGTATACGTCCAAACGTTAATGATTTTAAATAATGAAAATATATAAACGCTTGTAAATACTATAAGAATATAAGCTAATATAATTAAGTGATAATTTTTATAAAATTTATTAAACATTGAAATAAAAAAGTTAGCTTTCTGTTACCCCGTGCCCCGATCGTGCTTATCTAATTAATAAATTAATTAGACAGCGAGAGCAAATTGTTCATTTGCATTTATATTTTAGACATTAGTCGATTCTATTTCACCCCCATAAGTTGAAATAGGTGGAGGCGCAGGGTACCGCCCCCTGGTCCTCAATGTTTATTACGAATCTCGTTTATCGTCATAGTTGGAAAATCAACATTAATAATATATTATTTTTTTCAATATTTTTTATGAAACACAAATACTTAGTTTGCGGAGCGGGAGGATTTATTGGTGGGCATCTTGCAAACTTTTTATTAAATGAAGGACACGAAGTTCTGTGTGCAGATATCAAACCATTAGACAAATGGTTTCAAAAATTTGATTTAAATAAAAATTTTTCTTTAGATTTAAAAGAATATGAAAATTGTCTTGAGGTAACCAAGGACGTTGATTTTATTTACAACATGGCTTGCAACATGGGAGGAATGGGATTTATAGAGAATAATAAAGCAGAATGCATGCTTTCGGTTCTTATTAATACTAATTTGTTACGTGCTTGTTTAGTTAATAAAGTTAAAAAATATTTTTTTTCATCTAGTGCTTGCGTATATAATTCTGACAAACAATCAAATAATTTTATTGATGGTTTAAAAGAGTCAGACGCTTATCCTGCAATGCCTGAAAACGGTTATGGTTGGGAGAAGTTATTTAGCGAAAGAATGTGCCGGCATTTTTATGAAGATTTTGGATTAGAAACAAGAGTTGCAAGATACCATAACGTTTATGGTCCAATGGGTACCTTTGATGGAGGGAGAGAAAAAGCCCCGGCTGCTTTATGTAGGAAATTAATTATCGCTAAAAATGCAGGAGATAAAAAAATAGATGTTTGGGGAGATGGAGAGCAAACTAGAAGCTTTATGTTTATTGACGATTGCATTAAAGGAACAATCAAAATTTTTGAAAGTAATTGTAGAGAAGTATTAAATATTGGATCTGAAGAGCAGGTTTCCATTAATCAAATGATAAGCATTATTGAAGAAATTGGTAATTATAAAGTTCAAAAAAATTATCAATTGGATAAACCAAAAGGAGTAAGAGGACGTTCTAGCAATAATGATCTTGTTAAAGAAAAAATTGGTTGGAATTTTGAAACTAGTTTAAAATCTGGACTAGAAATAACTTATAAATGGATAGAAAAAGAGATATCAAAAAAATCAAATAATAATAAGTTTGCAATTAAGTACTAAAAATAACTTAATCTTTACAAACTAATATTTACCATATATTTAATATCTCTATGAAAGTTGTTAGTTCACTTAAATCTCTCAAAAAAAGAGATATCAATTGTAAAGTCGTTAGAAGAAGAGGAAAACTTTACGTTATTAATAAAAAAAATCCAAAGTTTAAAGCAAGACAGGGTTAATTTTTTATGGACATCAATCCTCAAAAAGAAACTTGGTCTAACTTTAAAAAACTTACAGTTTATGTATCTGTTTCTATAATATTAATTCTGGTATTGATGGCTATTTTTTTACTATAGACTTTTTAACTTAGTAACGAGCTTTTAGCTTTTTAAATTTTTTAACTCTTCTTGTGTTTTCGTCTTTTTCTCTCTTTTTTCTTTCAGATGGTTTTTCAAAGTGACTTTTAATTTTTAATAATCGAAACACACCCTCTCTTTGTAATTTTTTTTTAAGAGCTCTTAGAGCCTGTTCCAGGTTGTCATTTTTAACTTCTATTTTAATATATGCTTTCCTCCAAAAAAGTGAGACGATTTAGCATTTTTGATGTTATATTGTCTATATTTTTATGAAGCTTTTTAAGCATAGACCAACTGAAGGTTATCAAACAAAAACAAGTATAATTAATAGAAGAAAAGCAATTTTAACTACCGCTAAATATACTTTTTTTGGTTTAATTGGTCTTAGACTTTTGTGGCTTCAAGTATTTCAAAGAAATAAAT
>Ga0214921_10008401_pt1 | contig 13395 bp, 12 predicted proteins | sample LL1505_MetaG_FD_177992 | JGI IMG/M metagenome (GOLD analysis project Ga0214921, IMG submission 177992) | Freshwater microbial communities from Lake Lanier, Atlanta, Georgia, United States - LL-1505 | ecosystem: Environmental > Aquatic > Freshwater > Lake | place: USA: Georgia | collected... | reverse complement strand
TCCACTAAATATTTAATAACTCTCTTTACAAGTTCTGCAATATCAAACATATCTATAATTAATAATTAGAAAAAAATATATATTTATATAAAAAATATATATATTGCGATAAAAAACTTAAAATTTAATAATTAAATTAAATAAAATGGCTACTAAAGAAAACAAAAATTTGGCTTTTGAGAGAAAGGTGAATGAAGATGGTACAACCAATCCTAAATATGTGGATTTGTTAGAAGAAGATAAGGCGATTGCTGGTCAAAAATTTGTATGCATTTCTTTTGTTTCTCCTGAAAAAATATTAAAGTTAAAGGAAATGTATTTTTTTGAAGAATTCCTAAAGAAATGGGATTTTTCTAAAAGCATGGACAAATTCCTACAATTTTTGAATTTTGTTTCCTATAAGTACAAGCTTCATTTTGATGACTTAACTTCTGATTTTAAAGAGTTTGTAAAGGAGGAGCATGATAAGTTAGTAAATACTTCTCTAGAGGATGATTATAAAACATTTTTAGACCAGAATGAGAATGAATTAGAGGATTCATTCAATGTCAAGCATAACTTCCAAACATCTACTCGCGGTCTTAAGGTGCGTGGTGTCTATCCTACAATTGAAGAAGCTGAACTCAGATGTAAAATGTTGCGCGAAACCGACCCTAATCATGATGTATTTGTTGGACCTGTTGGATTATGGATGCCATGGGACCCTGAGGCTTACAAAACTGGTCGTGTGGAATATGTTGAAGAAGAGTTGAACCAGCTTATGCAGGAAAAGAATAAAAATGAGTCTTTCGCTAAATCCGCATTTGAACAGCGTGTAAAGGATGCTAAAAAGAAGGCCATTGAGGAGAATGTCAAATTGGCTGAAAAGACTGGTGCAAAATTAACCCAAACTATTGATGCTGATGGTAATTTGATTGGAGCAAATAGTGTCACTACACAAGAGCAAATGTTCAAGGGTCAAGACGATATTACTTCTGCTGATATTAGCGCAGAGCTCTTTGAAGGTGAGAATATTGTCGTCGGCAAGAGTGATTATGGTCAGAGTGAGCTTTTGAGTGGACCTTTTGCTACACCCAGATAAAGATGGAGTCAAATAAAATGTTGAGTATTATATATAACTTGATTAAGTATAATTATATATAATAAATGAAGATTACAAATTATTGGACCTATGCCTAACAAGGTCCGCGTAATCCAGGTGTTGGATTTACAACTTTTTTAAAAAGTGATTTCATACAAATTCTTATTTTCGCATCATTCTTATAAATTGCTTCCAAATGAAAATGACGATGCTCACAATCATCTGTTAATTTATTTCTTATATGTGACCCAAATAATTCTTGATTTTTACTTATTATTTCATTGGGAAATAATTTTATATCAATATCAGAACTGTAATTACAATTCAAAAATTTGTTTGTCTTATATATTGCACAACCATTAAATGCTGAATAAACTGGAAATAATTCATCAGGTTTTGACTTGTTTTCAGCTAACTTTTTTTCAAAATCTGCCTTCATAATTTCATAAAGATGTCTATAATCATTATTGAAATGGAAAAAACTATATATAAAAGGGTCATAAGAAAGAGCCCAATAATCATAATATCCAGCTTCTCTATCAAATGATACTGCATCCCAATCATTTCTCTCTAATATTTCTTTTAAAACTAGTGGTTCTATTTTACCAATACAAGAATATTCATTTGAATCCATCATCATAAAGTAATTATAATGTGAATATTTATCTCTAATCATCTGTAAAAGTCCATTTCGCGCATATGCAATATTTTCAACACTTGAAAGACTTATTTTTTTGGGGTTAATAAATATTTCCATATTCTTATATTTACTATTATAAATATTCAATATTAACAATGAGTTATCTTTTGAATCATCATAAAAAACCAATATTTTTATATTATCAAAAATATTTGTAAGACTATTTATATTATTTAAAACATCTGGCAAACCACATTCATTATTATATACACAAAGACAAACACAGCAATTTTTTTCTTCATTTTGCATTGATTTATATAAATAATTTATAAATATTTAAATTATTTTAGTATTTAAACATTTTCATAATTTTTCACATATTCAACCTTTTCACAGATTATAAACTAAGAAGAGACTCCAATAAATAATATTACACACAGTAATAATAATCTTGATCAAAAATTATTTTTTTCTTTATACTCAAACTCATTTTTGTAGCAGATATTTTTTCTGCCTCGGCAGCTTTTGCAATTGTTTCCCAAGTTCCAAGAAGTTGATTTGATTCTACTTGAATTTTCTTGACAGCTTTACCAGTGCTTGAAGTTTTCTTGTATTTATTTTCATCTTTCTTCAAAGAAATGCCATAATAACCATCTCCATTACCGTAATCTGTCCACACAACTGCCTTCAAAATATGAGGAGAATCTTTGAGATAACTCTTTATATCCTTCAAGTCATGTTCTGAGCATTCTTTCCCTACATTTTGTTTCCATTTTTTATATTCGTCGTTAAGCGTTGAATATAAAATCTTTCCACTTGGACTAAATTTACATAATTCAAATAAAAATGTCTCAGCATCTGAGTTAACAACATTCTTCTTATATTCAATATCTTTTAACTTTATTCCAATATAACCATAAACAACTTGATTTTTATCTTGAACTTTAAGTCTTGCATGTTTAAACCGAATATCCAAGTAATTCTTGAACGCAGCACTCACTTCTTTCTTGGGTTTCTCTCTATTCCAAAGTCTGAACTGTCCTTCAATATCATTGCAAGGGACTTCTACATCACTTCTCACTATACAAGAGGTCTCAATAAATTCATTGAATTTTTTATGGAGCTCATTATCTTGGAATATAAGCGGAGTTGAAATGATAACATTCTCATCAAAATCTGTTTGTGTACCAATTTCACAAGTGGATACTTTCACATTTGGATTTTCAGTTTCATGCATTTTCTGGAGCTTCAATTGTCGTTCTGAACTGTTTGATAAACTCATAATATTTGTAATATCAACCACATTCAATATAAGCGCCTTTGCTTCTTCAACATCTAATTGGAAAACTTCATCTTTGACTCTTGCAAAAGAGAGAAGGTCATGAATATAAGATTCCAAAATCCTAATGTTTGAATTCTTAATATGAACAGTTAATTCAACTCTACCGTGTTTACATACCTGTCTATAAGGTTTGATACGCAATAAAACATTATTTGTAATTCCAATCTTGAGTTCAGGCTTTTCTCTCGTAGTATCAATGTTATAAATATAAATAGTTGGTATATTGTCTATTTGCTTGAGCTTTTCGGTTTCTTCAATGAACTTTGTGCTTTCCTCTAGTTTCTCTCCTTGTTCCTTTATTACTGTTTGTTGTTGTAAAAGCTGAAGCTTAAGTTCATTGTTTTCATCTTCCATTACTTGATGCAATATTTCTTCTAACTTTACAAAATATTCGTGAATTTCATCAGCCTTCTTTGTTCCTGCTTTAATGCAAAATAACTTGAAGGTTTTTATATTCATTAAAAAGGTTTCTTTGTTTTGTCCACCTTTTATATTTTCTGATTGCTTTGCAAATTTATAATCTGCTTTTTTATAATCAATATCAATTTTAAAATTTTTTTCTAATAATGTTTTAGCAGTTACTTTCTGTTTAAAATCTAACCATTTCCAAACATTATCTAAATCAATTAAAAAATCTGTAAGTGGATTATGGTTCAAATAACAATAAAAACTTGTAATAAATAATTGTTGTTCAAATCCAGTAAAGGACTCTTGAATTTTTTCAAGCAATTTGCTATTATAATTACTTGATAACTTTGTGATAGGATTAGACTCAATAAGGTCTACAATATTGAGTTGCTGATATTCCTGCATATTATACTCTATTATACAGTTATCGCTTTAAGTTGTTTTGATGAAAACGATTATATTTTTTAAAAACGAAAGCGAGCGACTTTGGCAATTTATAAAATCGCTTTTGGCATGCCAAAAGCAAGATTGATTGTCATGCTCACCATTTGGTTTTTTTCACATTTATCTTAGGCCCTTGACCGCGCTTCTTGGTATTGCTTGGGTCGTATTTCTCCTCCTCATCATCTGACGGAATATCTTTGCTCAAATCCCAGAACTCTTTGCTACCTAATTTGAAGTCATTATGTGGGTCTGCCTTATACCAAAACACTTGATCTTGCAATCTGTTGGATTTCGCATTATTATTGATTACCAAGCACTCATAATTCTCTGTGCATTGGTCCATCACCTGACAAAACGACTCAAAAGTCGGAAACATACCTGCATAATTCTCATAAATACGCTTTCTATTTGCGATGTAAGGTTCTCTCAAAATGAACACGTAATCAATGTTCGTTCTTAAAGTGGGGGGAATTCCTAATGGATACTGCATTGTGATGATCAACATAATCTTCCAATGTCTCCCATTCATAAAGAGGAGACGCATCATCTTGTCTTTTGCCCAAGTCCCATCATATAAGCAGTCATCTAAGATAACAAATGCGCGTGGGTCAATATTACTTTTTTTGAAGGATTCCATTTGTTTCTTAATTTCCTTCAACACTCCCTTTTGTCTTTTCAATACATTCTCAATAATTGCAGTATTGTACTCATTGTGAATGAATAATTTCGGTACCATTTTACCATAAAATCCATTACCTTCTTCGGTTCCTGCGACTACAACACCAAGCGGAATATCTTGATGATAAAAAAGCAAATCTCTTACCAAATATGATTTACCAGTATCACGACGACCAACTAAAACGCAAACAGGACCCTTTGCTTCATTTGGTTTAAAACTAATCGTTTTCATGTCAAATTTCTTTAATTCTAGCGACATTAATTTATTAAAATATTTTAAAAATATTGCTAAAAACGAATAAAGAAACAAGGAAACAAGGAAACAAGGAAATAGGGAAACAAGGAAATAGGGAAACAAGGAAATAAGGAAATAGGGAAACAAGGAAACAAGGAAATAATAAATAATAAATAATAAGTTTAAAATGATTATAATTTAATATATTATTTAGCTAATGAAGGGAGATAAGTTAACTATCAGTTATGAAAAACGGAAAAATTCCGATTTATTTAGGACATTAGAGAGAGAAAATGGACTTTTTCTCTCAAACATACAAAATTATAGTCCAATTTATAATCGTTTCTTCCTTCTTAATGATACAAACTGCAAATCTATCAATCTTAACAATGTTTCTTATATTTTAGAAGTCCAGGATAATATTAGTCAACAAGAAGAAAACCCTAATTTATTTGAATGTATGATTAGAAATAGTAAAAGTGGTAAATCATTGCAAAAGGAGGTTTTTTTCAAGATGGCTCCGCTTTTAGACCCATACAAGTATTTAATTGGTAAATATAATCATAATGACAAAAATTTATTCAATTTGCCAAATTATAACTCGGTTCAAGGGGAGGTTCATCCAAAAATATTAGATGTAAACAATTCTTCGTATGTAGATGGTCTTTTTACTTTTCTTTCAAGTCTTTTGATTTATCATCATAATTTTTTACATGGAGTAGATTATTACGGTTCATTATTAGCAATAAAGAATAATTTCAAGTTCAATGTTATTGATGATATTGATTATTTATGTAAATCGGATTTTTTTAATAAACATAAAAATACTGAATTATTTTCCATTCAAGAATATGGGCATTTGATTCAACATGAACAGGAGAATACAAGACCAATTATTAAAATAGATAACTCACAACATAATGAAAGTATCAAATCTAATTTATCTATTGAATCCATTAATGATAATTTATATGAAGAACTTTTTGATAATTCAGAAGAACCTGTTTTATCATTGGATGATTTGAAAGATTCTTCTTTGGAATTAATTGATATTGATATTAATGATACATTTTTGAGTAAAAATTCTGAATTTAAATCTCTTGAAACAACAGTAAAATCCAATTCCACATGTTCATCACGAACATCACATACTTCGTTAAATAATGAGAATGACAACAATGATGATGAAAACAATGATAAAAATGAATCTTCTTCAAAATCTGAACAAGATGATTCTGAACAACATGAAGATGATGACGAAGATGAAGAAGATGAAGAAGACGAAGAAGACGAAGAAGATAGTGAGAATGATGAAGAGGAAATCTTATATTCTACAATACCAAAATTTCCAGTACAAGTAATTTGTATGGAAAACTGTGATTCAACATTTGATGAACTTATAATGACTGAAGATTTATCTCATGAAGAATGGTTTTCTGCACTTATGCAAGTTATAATGATTCTTATTAGTTATCAAAAAGTATTTTCATTTACACATAATGATTTACATAGTAATAATATTATGTATAAGTCTACAAACAAGAAATTTATTTATTATTGTTATAATAAAAAATATTACAAAGTGCCTACTTTTGGTCGTATTTTTAAAATCATTGATTTTGGTCGCAGTATATATAAATATTGCGGTAATATTTTCTGTAGTGATAGTTTTCAAAATGGGGGAGATGCAGCAACACAATATAACACTGAACCTTATTATGATGATAAAAAGGCTAGATTAGAACCAAATTTTAGTTTTGATTTGTGTAGATTGGCATGTTCTATTTTTGATTATTTAGTAGATGATATGGATGAAATACAAAATTTACAACAATGTGAACCTATTGTTCGTTTAATTGTTGAATGGTGTTTAGATGATTCTGGTGTTAATATTTTATATAAAAATAATGGTGCAGAGAGATATCCTGATTTCAAGTTATACAAAATGATTGCAAGACTTGTTCATAAGCATACTCCTCATATGCAATTAGAGCGCCCTGAATTTGCTGCTTTTCTCTCTTCAAAGTCTCCAGAAGACAAGAAATTATTGATTAATATTGATAATTTGCCTTGTTTATCTAATTCATTTTAGATTATTTAATGTTGTTTAAGATTATTATAAATTAGTTGATATTGAAATATTTATTTTATTTTAAAATAATAAAATAAATGGCGTCATTTGGTTTTATTATTACTCGTCATGTTAATTCCGAAAAAACGAATAAATATTGGAATCGTTGTGTTAAATGTATTCAGACATTTCATCAAGGGATTAAAATAATAATTATTGATGATAATAGTGATTATAATTTCGTTAAACTAGATAGAGAATATGAAAATATTGAAATTATTAAATCAGATTATCCTGGCCGAGGTGAATTATTACCTTATTATTATTTTTGGAAAAATCATTATTGGGAAAATGCGGTAATTATGCATGATAGTGTTTTCATACATAGGCGCGTTGCCTTTAGAAAACTTCGTGCAAATGTAATGCCATTGTGGCATTTTAATGGACCAACACGAAATGAAAATTTTCAAAATAGTTTAAGAATTATTCGTGTTTTAAAAAATAATTACGAAATTAGAAAAAATATTAATATAAATAGTCACGATGTTTCTACTGTTATGAATATTCAAAATAAAAACAACAAATGGAACGGTGTATTTGGTGTTCAAAGTTATATTAATTATAATTTTTTATGCAAACTTCAGCAAAAATATCAAATATTCAATATGTTACAAACTGTTCATTCTAGACCAGATAGATGTTGTTTAGAGAGAATTATGGGGGTTTTATTTTCTTTAGAAGACCCTATTGTTCGTTTATTTCCTTCTCTTTTTGGTGATATCACTAAAACTCCTGATAACTTTGGATTGACATATGATGGTTATATGAATCAAATTAATGAAAATGGAAAACCTAAAAGTGCTTATGTAAAGGTTTGGACTGGTCGTTAATACAATGTAAAAAAGTAATCAAAAAAAGGTATAAAGATAAAATAATATTTAACTAATAATATGAGTTTTGACAATCAATTGTTAGAAAAATATAATGTAAAATTGTATAGTGGTGAATATAGTACATATGATATTATTGATGATTTTTTGAAAAATAATCAAAGTGAACAACCATTTTACATTATAGATATTGGTGAAATTATTAATTTATATGATAAATGGATAACTATTTTTCCGAATATAAAACCATATTATGCTGTGAAGTGTAACCCTAATCCAGTATTATTAGATGTATTGACTTGTTTAGGAAGTCATTTTGATTGTGCATCAGAAAATGAAATAAAATCTGTTATTGAATTAACGAATGACCCTGACAAAATTATATTTGCGAATCCTTGTAAAATGTCTTCTCAAATTAAATATGCTAGAGCAAATGATGTAGATATGATGACTTTTGATTGTGAAGAAGAATTATATAAAATAAGATTATATCATCCTTATGCTAAATTGATATTGAGATTAGCGGTTGATGATAGTCATAGTTTATGTAAATTTAATAGTAAATTTGGTTGCAAAATAGAAAATATTGAAAAATTAATCAATCTAATGAATACATTACAATTAAAATTAATTGGTTTTAGTTTTCATGTAGGAAGTGGTTGTAAAAGTGTTGATAGTTATTACGAGGCTATTAAAACATGCAAATCTGCTTATGAATTAGCAATTAAAAATAATATAGATATAACTATAATAGATATTGGTGGAGGTTTTCCTGGAATTAATGTAGAAAATAGTATAAATATTGAACAAATAGCGGAGACTATAAATAAGGCGCAACAAGATTTTTTTAGTAAAGAAATTCTTGAAGATAAAATACAATTTATTTCTGAGCCTGGTCGTTATTTTGTTGAAAAATCCCATACATTAGTATTAAATGTCATTGGTAAAAAGCGTGAAATATATATAAATGAAACTACAAAGGAGAAGGAAGAAGTAATAATTTATTATTTAAATGATGGTGTTTATGGTTCATTTAATTGTATTTATTTTGACCACAAAAAACCGATTGTGTTACCTTTTAATGAACGAAATGAAAAAAAATTATTTAAAAGCAAAATATTCGGCCCAACATGTGATAGTATTGATTTAATTACAAACGAAATTATGTTACCTGAATTGGCGATTGGAGAATGGGTTTATATTGAAAACTTTGGAGCTTATACAACAGCTGCAAGTTCATCGTTCAATGGATTTATTACAACAGATTACAAATATATATTACGCAATTAATAAATTTCAACTGAAAAAAAGGCACTAACAACTGAAAAAAAGGCACTAACAACTGAAAAAAAGGCACTAAAACCCTGGATTATCGGTGAATACAGTTGGAGCAATAACAATATTTCCTGCACCTTCGCCTACTTCTTGAAGCATTGGTTTCAATTGTTCAATTACAAAATTTCCAAAAATTACACTAAAATATACCATTAAGGAATCTCTCACTAAAAGTTTTAAAGGTTTACTTTCTTTATCTATAAATCGCATTTCAACAAATTTAACAACAAAAAAAACAGCAGATATAATTGCTGCATCAATAAATATATTACCCATTGTATAATCTATTTATTTACAATCTTATATTCACTTTTACGCAATTCTTTTATTTATCTTTTATTTACTCAATAAACTCCAGGAAGTCCAAGAAGTCCAACAAGTCCAAGAAGTCAAAAAGGGCAAGAAAATAATAGTATAATATAATATATGTCTCGTTTATTTCAACCATTTCCAGGAAAACCTGCATTTGGAACATTACAGAAAAATACTTATGCAAGTGATTACACAAAGAAGTTGAAACTTAGAAATAGTATTCATGATTCTATTCAAAATCAAACAAAAGGTAATCTCTCTCAACAACAATTTATAGATTTGAAAAATTGTGAACTTAAATACAATATATTATTTAATAAATCATATTTAAATAAAACAAATTTAATTGCAGGACAATATAGTAAGGAAAACCTTGAAGGTGTTATAACAATTTCAAGTTCTAATGAGACTGAAGAACCATATACTGAAACAAATATTATACCATCAAATAATGTGCCATTTTATGTTAATTATAATATTGACCCAACAGGGGCATTATTTGGTAATAATCAATGTGGTCTAAATAATTTTACTAATTTTATGCAAATATCTGTGCCTATAACAAAATTGCAAAATTGTGCTTCTCTAAATAACAATAATGCATTAATTTGCAAGATTCCACAATAAATTGCAACAAGGGATTAATTTGCAACAATGGGATTAATTTACAAAAGGAGGATAATCTATATAAATTTCATCATTGCTTGTATTTTTCATATCTAAATTACTTGGTATTAATTCTTTATTTAATTCAGGAATATTTATAAAATATTTTTTATGTAAATATGTGCATTCAAATACATTTGGAATAATAACTCCATTATGATTTCTAACACCACAACAATTATTTCCATGAAAGTGAATTAAATAATGATTTTTATTTAATTTATCAAATACATCTATTTCTTTATCACCAAACGGCCAATGAAATTCCATTACTATTTGTTCAAATTTATTCATTTGTTCATCACTTAAACTTGTAATCCAGGGTATTTCACCTCCTTCTATATCCATCTTTATAAAAATGCGTGAATTTACATTTATAATATCATGTAAATTTGTGGTGTCTTCATTATTTTCAAATCCAATATTTTTCTTGATAAATTTAATTTTATTGTTTTCCTTGGGTAAATTATTGATTGTTCCATCAAATGCATATATTTTTGTATTGGGATACTTATTCATAAAATCTTCTTCAAAAGAAATATCATCTAATATACCACCTGCAATTAATGTTGTATATTTTACAAAAGGTATTTCAGCAATAATATAACCGCCATCATAATCTTTTCCTACTCTTTTCTTTTCAAAAGGAGATTTAAAAACCGTTAAAACAGAAGGATTCATAATTATATAATAGAATACCTTAAATTCAATAAGGTATTACGCAATGCTATTATCTTGCATATCCAAAGTTGTCATAAATAATATAAACAATATACAATATAAAGATCTTTATATTATTTGGTATAAAATATTATTTGTATAAAAATATTAACCTAATACTTCAATATCATCAATCAATAAATCAGGAATCAACTCTAATTCAGGTTCTCCAATTACGTGTACATCCAAATTATCAAGGGATGCATTTTGTTCAAATATCTTAAGTTTGGGTAATGGCTCGTCATCATCATCATCATCTTCTTCTTCTTCTGCCTTTCTTTGAGCATGTCTTATTTCACTAATTTGCTCTAATCTTGCAGTATCCTTGGGTGCGTTAATATATTCGTCATTGTTATTAATATCGCGAGCACTATCTAGGTCATTAAATGACAATTTAGTTGAATTATCTGGTTCTAAAGTAGGGATTTCTGAATTGTAATTTGTAGAAATACTTGGACTTACCTCGTTAATAATTTGAGGAGGAGCAGCAGCAGCAAGGGCTTTCTGTTCAGCAATTTTCTTTTTCTCTGGGTCTTCAATTTCTTGTTCCTTAATTTCTTCTACAACATCTTCCTCAATTGTTTCATCCATATAAGCACGTAAAATTGTCTCAATAGGAATGCTTTCTCTTACAGCATTTAAAATACATTCTTGAACAATAATCTCAAGTTCCCTATTGTGTTTCTGTATTTGAAGAGGGGGGATTCCAACTTCAAATAGATAAACATTTTTATAAACCTTTCTTGCGACATTGATATAAACTTTATGAATAAAATCATCCAATTTAGGGATTAAAACATCAATCTTTTTTTGTTTTTGTCCAGCGCGCATTGCAGTTAAAACCTTTAATTGAATAATATGAATACAAGTTATTAAATCTTCTAAATATCCACAACTACTTTTTTCAATGATTCTTTGTCTTTCTGTTTCTATGATATTAGGGTTCCATTTAGGAATACGTGTAATAAAATTCTGAAATGTCATTAAATATTTATCTAATTCATCATTTTCCTTACATAATTTGAAGGCTTCATCAAATATAGATTTTAATCCATCAATAATATGAGGTGTTAAAATAGTTAATAATCTAGAACCCCATTCATTTTTGCTTTCATGTAAGCTTGAAACATTAAAATCGTCCATTAATGATTTATAACAATTTTATATATATTTATTTCAAACTCAAATAATTCCCTAATAATTCCCTAATAATTCCTAAAAGTTCTACTCCTCTAAATTCGGAATATTGAGTGTTATCATTTTTATTTCTTATATGTCTAATGATAGTATTGTTTACATAAAAGAAATATTTTCTAAACTATACTCTTTATTTAAAAATAAAAAGTTCAAAATAAACATTATTAATATTTTTTCATTCCTCAATTCTTTTCGTATTTTATTAAATGCAAATAACAATTCATATTTTTTTATATCTGTTATTTCATTAAAAATATTATTTTTTTCAATTAATTGAATGATATCCAACCCACTATAACCTTTCTCATATAACTTACATGGCATTTCAATAAATTTATTATGTATTTCGTTATTTTTTTCATCATTTTTTTCGTCCTGCATAATGATATCTGTTTGAAATTTTTTCAATTCTTTTTTTAACCATTCAATACGCTGATTTTTTATATCTTTCAATTTAAAAGTTTCATTCAAATTATATTTATATAAATTTACAGTTTTACCTGAAATTATTGGTTCATATACATATATTTCACAAAATCGCGAGAGAATAGGTTTTAATAATTTGTATTTATCTTCTACAATAATAAAAAATCGTGTATTATGACTAAATAATTCAATACATCTTCGTAGTGCTGATTGTGCATCTATTGTTAATTTATCAGCATTTAATAATATAATACTTTTGAATATATTACCTCCATTAGAATGAATGTGAGTTTTTGCAAAAAATTTCAATTCTTCTCTAATAAATTTTATACCTTTTCCATGCGCACAATTAACATATATTACATATGATTTTATTTTTTCTTTTTCATTATTATAAATTTTATTAATAAAATTACAAACAATATTTTTTTTTCCGCAACCAGAAGGACCATGAAATATTATGTTGGGTATTGAGTTTATTTTATAAAAGTAATCTAATTTTTCTATTATTTCTTGGTGAATATTTAATGACATATATTATTATTATTGGATTTTTTATATGTTATTAAACGAAAACATTTTATACTTTGAAACATTTCAAATATTGATTATAAGTTATTATAAATAAAATTAAGTTATTATAAATAAAATTAAGTTATTATAAATAAAAATAATATAAAATAATTACAAAATATATATTCAATCATGCAAACAATTGGGTTCATTATTTTAAGACATGTAAATAATGATTTAACAAATAAATATTGGATACATTCTTATAATTGTATTAGAAAATACTATAAAGAAAATAAAATTCTTATCGTAGACGATAACAGTAATTATAATTTTATAACAGACGAAAAATTATATAACACTACTATTATAAATAGTGAATATTCTAAAAGAGGTGAATTGTTACCTTATTACTATTATATAAATAATAAGTTATT
>Ga0214921_10008400_pt1 | contig 13398 bp, 11 predicted proteins | sample LL1505_MetaG_FD_177992 | JGI IMG/M metagenome (GOLD analysis project Ga0214921, IMG submission 177992) | Freshwater microbial communities from Lake Lanier, Atlanta, Georgia, United States - LL-1505 | ecosystem: Environmental > Aquatic > Freshwater > Lake | place: USA: Georgia | collected... | reverse complement strand
GGGCAACCACCGAGACCACCCGCACTCGCGTCGAAGCGACGAACGCCGGCCTCCAAGGCGGCCCAGGCATTGGCTGCCGCCAGACCCCGAGTGTCATGGAAGTGCATCGCCATCTGATCCATCGGTATCGCTTGGCCTAGCACGCGCAGGCAATCGCGCACTCTGCCGGGGGAGGCAGAGCCAATCGTGTCAGCAATCACGATTTCATCCACATGTGCAGCCTGCATCTGCTGCGCCAATGCCAACAGCACCGGCAATGGCGTAGCCCCTTCAAAGGGGCAGTCAAAGGCGACAGCGAGATACGCGCGGGTGCGCATCCCCATGGCCTTGGCGGCACGCACCGTGTCCTGGCTTATCCGCGTCGCATCCGCCAGCCCCTGTTTGATGTTCTTGCGATTCATGGTGTCGGTTGCGGCTAACACCACGGAGATTTCGCTGGCACCGGCAAGGCAGGCCCGCTCCAAACCCCTCAGATTGGGCACCAGCACTGTCGACTCCAACTGCGGAAATAGTTGATGCACCCGCGCCAGGAGATCGGCGGCATCGGCCATTTGAGGAACCGCCGAGGGCGCGACGAAACTGGTGACCTCCACCCGCTGCAGACCGGCCGCCACCAGCAATCGGATCAAGGCCAACTTGCTGTCGGTTGAGAGGGACACCGATTGGTTTTGCAGGCCGTCCCGAGGCGAGACTTCGGTGATGCGTATTGATTCCACGTTGGCGTTCAGGCTATCGCGCCAGTTTGCCGCAACCGCGCCAACTGCTCGGTACTGTAGCCACCGAGCTCACTCAGGACACTCTCGGTATGTTCCCCCAGACCAGGAGGGCAGGTATAGCGTTGCGCTGGCGCCGCTGCAGACAACTTGATTGGGTTACCCGGCATTTCCACCGTCTGCCCATTCTTTAAAGCTACCGGGACCACCATCTGCCGGGCTCGGACCTGCGCGCCATTCAAGGCCTGCGAGAAATTATTCACCGGGCCGTTCGGTATCCTGACGGCATCAAGTGCCTCCTGCCAGTAGGCCGTCGATTGCGTCTCCAATTTGGCTGCAATCAGGGCATCAATTTCGGCCTTCATGGCGAATCGAACCGGCTGAGCGCTCAACTCAGGCTTTCGCAGTTCAGGGATGTCAATGAAATCCACAAACCGCGCAAAGAACGGGTCGCCAATGCAAGCCACGATGATGTAGCCATCCGCCGTCGGGTAACTGTTGTAAGGCACGTGAACAAAATGCCCATTGCCCGCGCCCTGCGGCACGATGCCCGACATGAGGTTCATCGTGGCCATGTAGTTCAGCATGGAGATTTGTGCATCCAGCATGGCCACATCGACATGCTGCCCCCTGCCGGTTTGCTCGCGTTCCGCCACCGCAGCCAAGACCCCCAGGGTGCCGAACAGGCCCCCTCCCAAATCGCCAATGGGGATACCACTTCGGGTCGGCCCGGTCTCGGGCGTCCCTGTGATCGACATGCCGCCGCCCATCGCCTGCACCACCTGGTCGAAGGCGGGTCGGTGAATATCCGGACCGGTCTCACCAAACCCCGTGACGGAGCAGGTGATGATTCTCGGGTTGACACCGGCTAGCACGGCATGGTCGATCCCCAGTCGCTGGGTGACACCAACGCTAAAGTTGTCAAACACGACATCAGCACGGCGCACCAGATCAAGGAACACCTGTCGGCCTTCCTGGTTTTTCAAATCAATGCAAACGCTCTGCTTGTTGCGGTTGAGCGTCAGGAAGTAGGCCCCCATGCCATCCGCCGCATAGTCCTTGTCGTGCTCAAGCAGGCGTCGGGTGGCTTCCCCTGAACCGGGCGGCTCTATCTTGATGGTGCGGGCACCCAGGTCGGCCAGCATCATGGTGCCGTAAGGCCCTGACAGCATATGTGTCAGGTCCAGGACAATCAAATGCTCAAGTGCCATGGTCGGTACAGTTTGCTTTGCTTTGCATCACACCAGCGTCCACGGGCCGGTGGTCGGGCGTGGGGGAAGACTGACGCCAAAATGTTTCTGGACCAAAAGGGCCTGCGCCTCGAAGCAGCCACCCCAACGCAGTATTTTCCAAGTCGGCAGCTCAATGATGGTGCTGCCCATTTGCATGGCATTGCTGTAGCGCGATGTGCCGTAGTCGAGCACCAGATCACAACCTTGCCGCAATGATTCCTGGACATCTTCCAGTTGGAATTTGCTGCCTGAACCAGAGAGGTTTGCAGAAGATCCCATCAGTGGCTTAGCGGACTCCAGGCTCATGCGGGCCAGCTCATCATGCAGGGGCCCTGCATGCATCAGCAAGTCCATGGTCAGGGCTTTGGTGGAACGTCGGAGCGCCCCGAACTCCACCGTTCGCAACCAATCGTGATGAGGATTGAAGGGCGCGACGACGGACAGTGGCAGGTCGTTATCAAGTGTGAGGCATCGCACCAGGTCCCGATCACGGCTCTCAGTCTCAAACACCTCAGAGAAAATATCCCAATTGCCGATCACGCCATTGGGCTTGGTCTGCGGACGGTTTTTGAGTGCATAGATGCGCTCCACCCCATGGGCTGTATGCGCAAAGATGGCATACGAAACACTCAGTGGCAGCACCGCCACACCGCCACTGATCATGATTTGAAATGCTTTTTTGGCATCCAGTCCAACAGTGACGGAATCGGGCTCAGCGCCCCGGTTGATCAGTTCCATGAATTCTTTCTCAGGTCAAGCAAAGGCGCGAGGCAGGCGGCAACTTCGAGCAATCGGTGGTCCTCATAACGGCGGTGTATCAACTGCAGCCCCATCGGCAAGCCCCCTTCGCCCCATAACGCAGGCATGCTGATGCACGGCACTTGCATGGCTGTCCACAGGCGGTTAAATGTCGCCATGCCTTGGGTTTGCAACCCCAAAGGCGCAACGCCCGGGGCACTGAGGCTCAACACAGCATGCACATCTTGCATGGACTGCTCAAACGCCATACGGCAGCGGGCCACGGCGTCCAGTGACGCCCGCATGCGCTCAGGCGTCAGACCCAGATGGTTGTTCAATTTGGCCTTGAAGTCATCATGCAAATGCTCAGGCTGGCCGAGCATCTCCGGCCAGAATGCGGACCGCCCGCCATCTTGCATGATGTCGTCCTGCCAGCGGTTGATGTCGGTGTATTCCGGGGCCCAAGGCAGCTCAACCAAGCGAACCCCGGCCTCGCGCAGTTGACTCAGTGCCAGTTCGAAAGCAGCTTGGGCCTGGGGCTCCGAGTCGCCCCAGTAGGGGGTGCGGCAGATGCCCAGTCGAAGCTCACGCCAACCAGGCACCGGCGGGGCCGGCACGTCATGCAGGGCATACGCCCGCAACAAAAGCCGAAGATCGTCAACACTTCGGGCAAACAGACCCACCGTGTCCAAATGCGCGGCAAAACTCTTGATACCGTCAAACGGTATACGGCCCCAAGTCGGTTTCATGCCATAGACACCACAAAAAGCCGCCGGTCGAATGGTGGAGCCACCAGTCTGGGTACCCAACGCCAGCGGGACCATGCCATCGGCAACCGCCGCACCCGATCCGGATGACGAGCCCCCCGGAGTGCGCGACAGGTCCCATGGATTTCTGGTTTGGGGAAATTGTCCGCCGCAGGCAAACTCCAGGGTTTGTGTTTTGCCCAACACCACCGCGCCGAGCGCGCGCAGGACCGCCACACTGTGCGCATCTTCATGGGTCTGATGGCCCGCGTAGATCGGCGAATTGAAGGTCGTCGGCAGATCCTTGGTCCGGATGACGTCCTTGAAGCCGACCGGTATGCCATGCAAGGGGCTGCGGCGCGGAACCTGGTCACAGCCACGCGCCTGGGTCAGCGCGCCGTCCGGGTCCAAATGGGCCCAGGCTTGTACTGTTGGATCACGCTCAGCAATTCTCGCCAGGCAAGCACGGATGTATGCCTCGCTGCTCAGCGTCCCGGCCGCCATGCGGGCGCTCGCTTCGCCCGCCGTCAGTTGCCACAAGTCCATTCATTTTCCAAGGGTTGCTTCGGTCGTGATTGTATGCATAATGGCGGGGGAGATTAGGCCATCTAATCCAGATTTAACGGTTAGAGTTGCTTATTTTCAGGATTCGGACGAATAAATTGCATGCAAAAACATACCCTTTAACGCAAGCCTACGCGGATTTCATTGCCGACTCGGCCGACTGGACGATCCCCCCTGAGGTTCAGGAGGTGGCTGTTTTAGGTTTTACCGACGCGATAGGGGTGATGCTGGCAGGGGCTCGTGAAAACGCGGTTTGCAGGCTGACGCAGTGGGCACTGATGCAGGGCGGCCAGCCGCAGGCCCGGGTCGTGTCCTGCCCAGACGCACTTCCAGCCGCGCAGGCTGCGCTGATCAATGCCACGGCTGCCCATGCGCTGGACTATGACGACTTCGCTTTCTCCAACCACCCCAGTGCCGTCCTGGTTCCTGCCATTCTGGCTGTCGCTGACACACATCCGGCATCCGGCGCCACCATGGCGCGGGCCTACGCCGTGGGCTACGAAATCTGGGCCGACCTGTTTTTGCGAGAAAAAGACCTCTACTACGACAAAGGTTGGCATCCAACGGCGATCCTCGGCACTGTGGGCGCTGCCGCGGCAGCCGCCGTCGTGCAGGGCCTGAGCGCGACGCAGTCCCGCCACGCGATGGCCCTGGCGGCATCGGCTGCCGGGGGTATTTTTGAAAATTTTGGCACGATGGCCAAGCCCTACCACGGGGGCCGCGCCGCCAGCGTCGGCGTGTCTGCAGCGGCAATGGCGGCATGTGGCCTCGAAGCCAGCGCAACCGCGCTGGAAGGGCGGCACGGTCTGTTGCGCGCCTTCTCGCCGCATGGCCATGTCGACCTCCAATCTCCCATGCACCGAGGCGACGCCTGGCGCATCAGCGTACGCCGGCTGAACATCAAAAAATACCCCGTGGTGGGTGCGGCACAGCGCAGCATCGATGCTGTCCTGGAGCTCAATCAGCGCACGCGAATCAATCCGGCCCAGGTAGAAAAAATGGTGGCACTCATCAGCGAGCGTCATGCCGCTGTGATGCCTTACCACCTGCCGCAAAATGCGCTAGAAGCCAAGTTCAGCCTGGAATTTGCCATCGCCAGCGCCCTGTGCCACAACGCTGTTGGCTTCAATGAATTGCAAGACGCTGTGGTTCTCGCCCCGGACATGCAAGCGCTGATGCGCTGCATCACGCTTGAGACCACCGACGCCTTTGAGCCCGACTGGCGCGATGCAGCACCCTTTGATCAGGTGGTCATGCACCTGCGCGACGGCACGTCGGTAAGCACCAGCCAGATTCGCCGCGCCACCGGCCATGCCGATACGCCCCTGTCAGCCGCGGATGTTCACGCCAAATTCATGGGCTGCGTGCGGCATGCGAAGGTTGCACCAGCGGCCGGTGAGCAGCTGTATCAGAGCCTGCAGCAGTTGGTCAGTTTGTCTGGGGCTGGTGACATACCGCTGCCAGGTATTCACTGAACCGAATTACTCACTGAAAACCATCGACCCGGCATGAAATCCATCCGCGACTTTGTCCGCTACGCCCCGGTCAGTAGCCGGCCGTCCATCCAATGGCCTGGTGGCAAACGCCTGGCCGTGTGGATTGTTCCCAACATCGAGTTTTACGAGTACACACCACCGCCCGCAGTTGGTCGGGAAACCTGGGACCGTGTTCCCTCTCACCCCGATGTGCGCGAATATGGCTTCCGGGATTATGGCAATCGAGTCGGCCTGTGGCGCATGGATGAGACCTTGCAGGACTATCCGGTCCGCCCCACCGTGTCGCTCAACCTCGCTCTGTTAGACCATTTCCCGGATATTGCGGCCCTGATCCGCCAGCGCAACTGGGGCGTCATGAGCCATGGCATCTACAACACGCGCTTTTTGTACGGCATGGATGAAGCCCAGGAACGGGCTTTTTACCGCGACAACATTGATTCGCTCAAGCGCCACACCGGCCAGGATCTCAAGGGCATCCTCACGCCAGCGATCACCAACACCGAACGCACGCCCGCCCTGATTGCCGAATCCGGCATGCTCTACCACGCTGATTGGGTGCACGACGATGTGCCCGTTCCCATCATCGTGCCCGGGCGAAAATTGGTCTCGCTGCCCTACTCCTACGACCTGAACGATGCACCGCTATGGGACGGCCGACCCTATGGCGGGCGTTACTTTGTCGAGGCATGCAAGGCCGCCTTTGATCGGCTGTATGCCGAAAGTGCGCAAGGCGGCCGGGTTTTCTGCATCGCCTTACATCCGTATCAAATCGGGCAACCCCACCACGCGGGTCACTTGCGGGAAATTCTTGACCACATCAGCCGCCACGATGGCGTGTGGCACGCCACCGGCGACGACATTGCGGAACACTACCTGGCCCATCACTACGACGAGCAACTGGCCCACGCGACCCAACTCCATGAAGCCAGCCTGACACGCTCGACCGCCCGGCAAACCGTGGTGCCCAGGACGGTGTCGCAAACACCCATCGCCACCGGGCCCTGGCCAGCGACAAGAACCCCCGGCTATGACCACCCACACGCCGCCTGGAACCCCTGGCCCCATCGCCCCCGCCTGCAGTGGCCAGGCGCGCGGCAATTGGCTTTTGTGCCCTTGATCATTCTGGAGTCTTACGAAGACCCTTTGCCGGAAGGCTGGCCTCAGGTACGTAGCGTGGGCGGCGGCTTGAGTCGGGATTTTCCCAATATTTCCCGCGTGTCCACCCGCGAATATGGGCACAGAGTGGGAATTTTCCGTTTACTGGATGCCTTGCGGCAACGCGGGATCAAGCCCACCGTGGCCATCGATGTGCTCACGGCGGAGCAGTACCCCGATCTGCTCGACCGGTTGTTTGAAGCTGGTGCCGAATTCATTGCCCACGGGCTGTCCGTGACACGTCCCCAGACCAGCGCCATGACGGTGCAGGAGGAGCGTCTCTATATTGCACAGACCCTCGATCGCCTGAATGCCTGCGGCATTCAGACCAGGGGATGGTTTGGCGCTGATTACAGCGAGTCGACGGTGACGCCACAATTGCTGTGCGAGCAGGGCGTGGAGTTCCTGTCCGATTGGGCCAACGATGAGCAACCCTATTTCATGCGCACACCGCAACGGCTGGTCGCCACCCCCTTATGGGCCGACTTTGACGACCAAACCGTGCTAATCAACCGCATGTGCAATATGGACATGTTCGAAGACCACTTCAAGAAGGCGCTTAACCAACTGAACCAGGATGCTCGCGCATCCGCCCGACTGTTCCATTTTTGTGTGCGCCCCTGGATCATGGGCGTACCACTTCGAATCGCACTGTTTGAACGCATCCTGGACCACGCGCTGGCACTCGATCAAGTGTGGACCCCTCCACTGGGAACCCTGGTGGATGCCTGGCGAAGCAGCGACCAAGCGGCCGCGGCTCGCGTGCCAACATGATCTGCGCGACGGCCAACCCGGACAACCCCCTTATGACCGCGCCCAATGATTGAGCTACTTCAGGTTTCCAAATCCTTCGCGGGGCGCGGCGAAACCGTCCATGCGCTGCAAGCCACCGACCTGTCCATCCCCAAGGGCAAGGTCTATGGTTTGCTCGGGTTTTCCGGTGCCGGCAAGAGCACCTTGCTGCGACTCATTAACCGACTTGAAGAACCCACCACCGGCATCGTTCGGATTGCGGGCCAAGACCTCACGGGCCTGTCACAGGCAGACCTCCGCCAGGCACGCCAGCAGGTGGGCATGATTTTTCAGCAGTTCAACCTGCTGAGCAGCAGGACAGCGCTGGAAAACGTCGCCTTTTCGCTGGAAATTGCAGGACTGCCGGCCGCCCAAAGGCAAAGCCGTGCTCGTGACGCGCTGTCATCGGTCGGGCTCAGCGACAAGGAACAGGCCTATCCGGCCCAGCTGTCGGGCGGACAAAAGCAGCGCGTGGCCATTGCTCGCGCACTGGCCACTGCGCCCAAAATCCTGCTCTGCGACGAAGCGACCTCGGCGCTCGACCCACACACCGCGCTGTCCATCCTGCGTCTGCTCAAGCAGCTCAACCAAGAGCGTGGCATGACGATGGTCATGGTGACCCACGACATCAAGGTGGCCAACTACCTGTGCGAACATGCCGTGATCCTTGAAAAGGGCAAGGTGGTTGACCGCATCGACATGAGTCAGCCTGCGCCGCAAAGCCTGCTGGGCAAATTCTTTTTCGAAACGGCCAAGGGCTGGACCGACCAGACCGTCTTGCCGCAGGAGGATGCATGACTGACCTGATGAATGCGCTGGTGCAATTCGGACCTGACCTGTGGAAGGCGACCACCGACACCTTCCTGATGGTGGGGGTGACCATGCTCAGCGCGGTACTTCTTGGCACGCCCCTTGGGATTGTGTTGTTCACGACCGCGGTTGGGGGTCTGCACCCTCGCCCGCTGCTGCATCGGGTTACCAGCTATCTGGTGAATGTGCTGCGGTCGTTTCCGTTCATTATTCTGCTGGTTTTGCTGATCCCGTTCTCCCGATTCGTTGTGGGCACCAGCATTGGCCCACGGGCCGCCGCTGTGGCCCTGTCATTTGCCGTGATTCCATTTTTTGCCCGGATGGTCGAACAAAATTTGCGTGACGTCCCACGGGGCATGGTCGACATGGCGCAAGCCTGTGGTGCCTCAGCGCTGCAGATCGTTGCCAAGGTCTTGTTGCCTGAAGCCCTGCCGGGACTGCTGGCCAGCCTGACGGTGACAGCCACAGGCTTCATTGCTTATTCGGCGGTCGCGGGTGCCGTTGGCGCAGGCGGACTGGGAGATCTGGCGATTCGCTATGGGTATTACAGGTTCGAGACTTCAGTGATGATTTGGTGCGTCATCATCATGTTTATTCTGGTTCAGTTGGCCCAATACTTGGGTGACTGGCTGGTGAGCAGGTCAGACAAGCGCTAGGTTGAGCCCCCATTTACAGGAGTTGATCATGAAAAAACGTAGTCTTTTGTTGTCCCTTTTAGCGACCCTTGCCATTGGTTTGGCTGGTCCGGTATCTGCCCAAACCGTGCTACGGATTGGTTATTTCCCTGGCCCCTACGCTGATCAATTCAAGCGTGGCGTTCAGCCCTATCTCGAAAGCCAGGGCATCAAAGTGGAGGCCACTGAATTCTCCAACATCATTCAACTCAATTCCGCGCTGATGGACGGCTCACTCGACGCCAATGTTTTTCAGAACCGCGCCTACATGGACACGTTCAATGCCCAGCACAAAGGGACCCTGGAAGAGGTCCTGCAAGTACCCAGCGCACCGCTCGGCCTGTATTCTGCCAAGCACAAAGACCTCAAGGCCCTGCCCAATGGCGCTAAGGTGGCAGTGCCCAACGACCCCACCTCTTTGGGGCGCGCTCTTGCGTTCATGCAGAGTCAGGGCCTCCTGACCCTTGATCCTGCCGTGCCGGCGGGTCGCGCCACCGAGAAAAACGTCAGTGCCAATCCCAAAAACCTCCAATTGGTTCTGCTGGATGCGCCCCAGATGCCGCGCGCTATGCCGGAAGTTGACCTGGCAGCGATCTTGGGCAACCACGTCATTGCTGCCGGCATGCTGTTGTCCTCAGCACTGGCGCTGGAAGACCCAGCGCCCCAATACCGCATCATTCTGGTGGCCCGCAATGACGTTGCCAAAGGTGAGCTGATTAGAAAATTGGTGACTGGGTACAAGTCGAACGAGTACCGCCGGTTCGTCGAGAACGACCCGAAGGCCAAGGGCTTTTCGCGTCCGGAATACTGGCGCTAATTTCGTGGCCGTGCCGCCCGCAGCGCCTGCGGTAGCTAGCAGTGCCGAAAAGGCCTGCCAGGTCATCCGGGAGGCCATTCAGAGCGGCCAATACCCGGGCGGCTCCTGGTTGCGGGAGCAGTCCATTGCCGAGCGCGCGCAAGTGTCTCGCACCTCGGTGCGCCAAGCCTTCAATATGCTGGCGGCCGAGGGGTTTGTTGAGCTCCACCCCAACCGCGGAGCGATGGTGGTGGACTGGACAGAAGAAAATCTGTTGCAGATTTTTGATCTGCGTGCCATGTTGGAAGGCTACGGCTGTGAGTTGGCCGCCCTGAACCGGACGGCCCAAGAGCTGGACGCACTCCAGGAGGAGGCAGACCTCTTCAGCCAGCTCGCGCGCCAGAGCGAACCTGACCGCCAGTCGGTGGCCGAATCAAACAACCGATTTCATCGGCTCATATTGAGCGCCGGGAGAAATCCTCGTCTGGCATCGCTCTTGGTGGCCGTCGTCCAGGTACCCATCGTTCGACAGACGTTTGGCAAATATGACCAAGCTGCCCTCGAACGCAGCGCCATGCAGCACCAGGATCTGGTACTTGCCATCCGCGCGCAGGATGGCAAGTGGGCCCAGGCGACCATGCGCGCCCACATTCTGGCCGCCAAAAATGTCATTTTTGCCGCGCCAGAAGCCTGAGCCAATGACGCCATGCTGAACCCCTCATTTTTTGTCAGGTCATGCCAATGTCCGTGTTGAATCCACAAGCTGACGCCGAACGCGCGATACAGGTCATGCAGGATGGTGGCATCGCCATCTTGCCCAACGACGTGGGTTACTCACTGATCGCAGCGACGGCACCTGCGCTTCAAAAAATATTCCAAACTAAGCGACGGGCGCCGCAAAAACTCAATGCCATGTTGGGCAATGACGACCTGCACCGTGAACTTCATGTGGTGAGCGAGCGTGGCAAATCCATTGTTGAAGCCATCACCAAAGACTATGACCTTCCTCTTGGGTTGATTGCACCTTGTCACGGCGATCACCCGCTGCTGCGCAGTCTCGACCCGGATACCTATGAACGCAGTACCAAAGACAACACCTTGCTCATGCTGCTGAACGCAGGACCATTTCACCGCGAGATCACCCGGTTAAGCGCGGCGCGGCAAACGCTGTTGTTTGGATCATCGGCCAACCTGTCGATGCATGGCACCAAGTTTCGCATCGAAGACATGGAGCCCGAGATCACCGACATCGCCGACCTGGTGATCGACTACGGCCTGATGAAATACCACCTCTGGCAAGCGTCTTCGACCCTGCTGCACTGCGAGACCCTGGAAGTCGTGCGTTACGGCTCCTGCTTCGAAAACATCGCTGACATCCTGAAGCGTCACTTTGGCATCACATTGCCGCCTCGGCCCTTGACGGACACGGCATTACCATGACTTGGCAGCTACCCAGATCGACAGGCTGACCATCAGGCCTAGCAGGCGCGAGAGATATTTCATGGGACACCTTTCAAGTTCGAAAGTCAATTGCCTCGGACCAAGAAATCTTAGCACGCCCCGGAAAGTTGTATGCAATTAATTCGGTATATGCTCGGAATCAAATTGATATGAGATGAATTGCATACAAAATGAACAAACCCACAGCCCCAGCCATTGGCCTTGATCACGTCGGCTTCATCATCCCGGATCTGACACTGAGTCAAGCTCTGTTTGCCGATCTCGGCTTCGCGCTGACCACCCGGGCAGATCACACCCGCACCAATGCCCAAGGGCAAGTGGTGTCGGCAGGCAGCTCACAGCATTCGGTCATGCTGCACTCGGGCTACATTGAACTGATGCAGATCACTGACCCGTTGGCCGGGCACCAACTGACGCCAGCGATCCATGAGCGCTATGGGCTCCATGTGTTGGCGTTGGCAACCTCAGACGCTTCTGCCTGGCATGCTGACTGCCTGCGACGGCAGGTGAGCGTGGGCCCGCTGCTGGACTGGTCCCGCCCAGTGAAAACGCCCGAATGCGAAGGCCTGGCGCGGTTCTGTTTTTTTGACACCCCTTGGCAGGCCAAAGACCCTTCCTACATCTGCTGGGTTCAGCACCTTACGCCCGAACTGGTGCGCTCACCCTCGTTGCTGGCACATCCAAACCTGGCGCAAGCCCTGCTCGGCGTGACCTATGAGGGGCCGCTAGACGGCCTCCTGGCCTGGGGCCAACGCTTGCATGCTGCGGGCGCAACCCGCCCCGACGATGGCAGCGGCCTGGGTCACTGGCGCCTACAGGGTGCTGGCCTTACCCTGAACGTGGACGCAGATAGCCTGGCGGTACGCCCCACCGCACTCACCTTGGCGTTTGAAAATCTGGGCCCGATTGAGCAACGCGCCCGGGCATTGGGCCTGTCCTGCCTGCCACTCGCTGGCCTGGGGACGGGTTTGCGTATCGACTTGCGCCAGGCTTGTGGCCTCTACCTTGACGCACTGGTGAGCCCAAACATCGCAACATCCTCCTAGCGCCCGACCCGCCCGACCCAGGTGGGCGCGCCAATCTGCGCTCGTTTTCCGGATGGCACCGGTGTTTTGGCCGCAAAATCCAACCATGACCAGAACCACCCAACTCCTGCACCCGCAACGCGACCCCGCCCCCACCCGCCCTGCCGCTACCGTGCTGCTGCTGCGCGACGGCCCGGCCGGGCTGGAGGTGCTGATGACGCGCCGCTCGCTGACGGCCAGCTTCGCACCGGGCGCCTATGTGTTTCCCGGCGGCGGTGTCGACCCGCTCGATGCCGCCAGCCACGCATTAGCCACCAGCCGCCCCGGCCAAAGTGCACTGCACCTGACGCAGGCCATAGCCGCCATCCGCGAGAGCTTTGAGGAGCTGGGCGTGCTGCTGGCGCAACACGCCGATGGCCGAGCGGCCGACCAGCGGGACATCGCCGCGCTGGACCGCAGCCAGCCCTTTGTCGCCCAGTGCCAGGCGCGGGGTCTGCAGCTGGCGGCGCACGCGGTGTTTGTGCTGGCCCATTGGGTGACCGACCGGGACCTGCCGCGCCGATTTGACGTGCCCTTTCTGGTGGCGCGCATGCCCGCCGGGCAAACCCCGGTGGCCGACGGCCGGGAGCAATTCGAGCCGGTCTGGGTGCGGCCCGCCGACGCCTTGGCACGCCACGCAGGCGGCCAGTTTTTCATCATCTTCCCGACCATCCGCACGCTGGAGCGGCTGCAGGGTTACGCGACGGTGGACGCCGTGCTGCAAGCCTGCGCCGCCACCGAGGAGCCGCTGTGGACCAGCTGCCCGCGCGCCGGGCTGCTGGCCGGGCGCGAAGCCCGCTACATGGAGCACGAGCACCCCTATGGCGAGCTGGCGCTGGTCTGCCCGGACGGTCAGATGGTGCACAACCTTGACTGGCAGTGCGAACAGCCTGTGCCGCTCTTGAAAAACCTGTTGCGCCTGACCGCGCCCAACCCGGGTGTGATGACCGGCCCCGGCACCAACAGCTACCTGGTGGGCGACCCGCACACCGGCTACATCGCCATCGACCCGGGCCCGGCCGACCCGGCGCACTTAGAGCGGCTTTGGCGTGCCGCAGGCGGCGACATCCGCCTGATTGTGTGCACCCACTCCCACCCCGACCATTCACCCGGCGCGCGGCCGCTGCAGGCGCTATGCCAGCCGCAGCCGCCGGTTC
>Ga0214921_10008398_pt1 | contig 13400 bp, 7 predicted proteins | sample LL1505_MetaG_FD_177992 | JGI IMG/M metagenome (GOLD analysis project Ga0214921, IMG submission 177992) | Freshwater microbial communities from Lake Lanier, Atlanta, Georgia, United States - LL-1505 | ecosystem: Environmental > Aquatic > Freshwater > Lake | place: USA: Georgia | collected 2015-05-28 | reverse complement strand
TATGTATTTGGGCACCTCTTGATTTTTTATTATAATTCATAAAATAGCTTTCTTGAGGCCTCATCATTTCAAAATCACCCACTGTTAACTGATTTTTATTTTTACTAAACTGAACAAAAACCTTATCAAAGTCTTGCAATTGTTGTGTATTTCCCTCCGGTTGTATGGGTTTATTTTCATCACTAATAGCTGCCAAAACATCTACATCATTGTTGATTTTGCCTGCAAGTTGTAAGTTTAGATTAGAGTTGAGCACCACATTTTGGTTGTTACCAAAATTCAAACCGCGACTGATACTACCATTCATTCTTAAACCATCTTGTTTAAAAAAATTGTCGCTTGTGTTTGTAGGTGAATATAAAAATGGATTTTGGGTAATAATAAACTCGGGTTGAATTAAGGAAACATCTTTGTGTGATAATTTTTGTTTTAAATCAAGTGCTATAACTTGATAACTAATTTGGAGCAAACTACCTTTTTCAATGGTTTTATTAATGAAGGTGTTGTTGAAATAATTAAATGAGTAATCTTGGCTTTCGATTAACTTTTTTTGAGAATGATTAATAGAAAGAGAACCTTTTATAATAATGGATGTATCCAAAAGCAAGGTATCCGAAATGAGCAAAATATTACGTGTTCGCAGGCTTTGTGAGAAGCCAAACAGCCCCACAAACATAAATAATATTAACAAGCCAAAACCTTTTTGCCTCACAGTTGCAATATACAAGCACAATAAACGAAATTTAAAAGAAAAGTAAATGTAAAATACTGTGAATATATTTGAAAAAAAATAGAGTAGGATGAAACAAAAACTAGTTGTACTTACGGGTGCTGGTATAAGTGCAGAAAGCGGTTTAAAAACTTTTAGAGATAGCGATGGCTTGTGGGAAGGCTATAATATCGAAGATGTTGCTACACCTGAAGCTTGGCATAAAAATCCATCTTTGATTCAACAGTTTTATAATGAAAGACGCAAGGCAGTATTAGAAGCTGAACCTAATAAAGCACATGTTTTATTAGCTGAATTAGAAAAGCATTTTGATGTGCAAATCATTACTCAAAACATTGATAATTTGCATGAAAGGGCGGGTTCAAATAATATTTGTCATTTACATGGCGAAATTGTTAAATCAAGAAGTACCCGCAATTCTGATGATATCTATTCAATATCAGGTTGGGAGCTGAAAATGGGCGATCTATGTAAATCAGGACATCAACTTCGACCGCATATTGTGTGGTTTGGGGAGTCAGTTCCTATGATAGAATTAGCTGCAGAAATTGTTAGCGATGCGGATGTATTTATAATCATTGGTACATCCTTACAAGTATACCCCGCAGCAGGTTTGATTAATTATACAAAACCTGAAACACTTATATACGTAGTTGACCCAAAGCAAATCACAATAAATAATAAACAAGTTCATTTCATACAGGAAAAAGCAGTGGCAGGTGTTGAGCAATTATTCAATCTGCTCATAAATTAAAACCTAGGACACCTTATCCTTCTTGAGTCTCGGCTTTTGTACAAATTCAAATAAAGGGTAAGGGCGTGGAAAGTATAACCATCAGGGGGTATGGCATTTTTGCGAAATAAGTTACCAGAAATTTTGTTGGAATTGGTAGTTGAAAAACTATTCTCAAAGTAAATAGTCATAAACTCTGTCATTCTGAACCCAATACTAAATCCACCAATAAGAATAGGTTGTACTAATTTTTCAGGCAATGATATACCAGTTACTGTTGCGTTATTTCCATAACCTACAGATGTAAATGGTAAATTAGGGTTTGAAAAATCATAAAAAGCGGATTTGAATCTGCATGCTCCGACCCCAGCAAAAACATTAAACGTAAACCGATCATCATTTATTTTAATATTATCATTCAAACTTCTTTGCAGAATTAATCCCAGTTCCTCAATTTCTGCGCTAAGTCCTAATTGATCCTTTGATTTGAATGACCACAAACTAGTTGTCAAATATTTTATTCCAATCTCGTATTTATCATTAATAGCAACATGCATTTGCAGAGTGCTACCCAAATTGAGTTCACTTTTGCCTCTTGTTGAAAATGATATTTTTTGATCCATTTGGTTACCAGTATACAAACTATATCCTATACCTCCACCAATTCGGATTCCACCAACCTGAGCCAACAAAATGCCAAAAGAAAATAGTAACGCAAGAAAAGTAAACCTATATTTCAACATCTTAATATTCACGATTTGTAATACTATTTTATTCTTCAAATAGATGCAGTGAAATGACAATTATATTTCAAAATCACACATCATACCAAAAAAATAAAAGATACAACTATTAAAATAAAATAATAATTTACAGCAAAAAATAAATACAGAAAAAGAGCATAATTCAAGGGCCACTGAATAGAATTTAGGGCACTGAAATTTGTTTAGCACAATAAAAAATGAATAATTTATGAAGACCTAAAAAGTTTAATTAGTAACCACTTTAGTGGATAATGTTTGATTTTCTTAACAAATCTCTAGACGTTATATTTGAATTAGTTAAGGAGCAACTATTCAAGAAATAATTACTCAAAGACTCATTCAATAAACTACATTTAATCCTTTAAAAAATTAAGTTGAGCTGAAGGATAAAAAACAATAAACGTTCACCACGTTTATTGTTTTTAGAATTTACTGTTTAACAAAACTGCAATTTTGGGCAATATAAATGGGTCTAATAGAGATACTAGCCTTTTGCTTGGAGCTTTTCTTTGTGTTTCTTTACTTGAGTAACCAATTTGTCTATAACCATATCTGTTGCAGCCTCAAATGTTGAACTGTGTTCTTTAGCAAAAATGGGATTATGGTTTAAATTTATTTTTACTTCTACGGTTTTATTGTCCTTTTCAACATCTTTCTCAAGCCTTAAATAAACATCAACACTTCTTATGTCTTCGTAATAAGTACCAACTTTTTCAATTTTTTTGTTAATAAAATCTAATAGTTTTTGATCTGCATCAAAATGGATGGATTGAATGTCAACTTTCATAATTTTATATTTAAATTGTTAATTAAAATGCCTGACTAACTTCGAGGATGGCGTTTATTATAAACATCCTTTAATCGTTCAATGCTATTGTGAGTATATACTTGGGTAGCAGCTAAACTAGAATGTCCAAGCAATTCCTTTATTGCATTTAAATCAGCTCCATTATTTAATAAATGGGTAGCATAGGTATGCCTCAATACATGTGGGCTCTTCTTTTTTAAGCTGCTGACTAATGCTAATTTTTGATGTATGATATTATAAACCAATCTTGAATACAAATTCTGTCCTTTGTTTGTACAAAATAATAATTCATTTGAAAATCCTTTACTGTTTTTATTAAGTAGATGCTTATTTATTTGATTAATTATCTCATTACTTACGGGAATGATTCTTTCTTTATTTCTTTTACCCAATACTTTAATTTGATTGTTATAGCTATCAATATCAGATATCTTCAAGTTAATCAATTCGCTTAATCGTAGGCCGGCAGAGTAAAATAGATTAATAATCAACTTATCTCTTTCGCCTTCAAAATCATCCGTAAATTCAACATCATCAATTAATTTATCAATTGACTTTTTCTCTAAAAAAACGGGTAATCTTTTCTCAATTTTAGGAGCTTGAACTTTTGTAAGTGGATTAGTTACAATTAAATTTTCCTTCTTTAAAAATTTATAAAATGCGCGAAGCGTGGATAATTTTCTTGAAATACTTCTAGCTGAAATGCCTTCATTGAGCATATGAGCCAACCACGAACGAATAATCAGATGATTCACTTTAATAATATCATCTGTTTTATAATGTAATTCGAGAAAGGATTTAAATTGCAACAAATCTGTTTGGTACGAAATGACAGTATGCTTGCTGCTTAATTTTTCAAATTGAAGAAATTTTAAATAATTATTAATTGAATCAACAAGCAACATAGGCTGTGCAATAATCTACTTCGAATATAAACATATTTCCTTGAAAATAAAAAGCCGATGAAAAATATTTCCATCGGCTTTTATATAACTGAAATTCAGCTAAAACTACAATTCTGCGGCTTGTTGGAGCTGTTGCTTGTAAGCTGCACGAATGATTTGATGACGTTTCACAATACACTTTTTTGTGAATGCTTGACGTGAACGAAGTTCTTTTACAACACCCGTTTTCTCGAATTTCTTCTTGAATTTCTTCAAAGCTTTGTCTAAAGATTCATTTTCCTTTACATTAATATATATCATTTGTGTACACCTCCTTTCCCTATAGTCTCTTATTCTTTTATTTATAAGGAATGCAAAAGTAATTAGAATTATTCAATTTCCAATTATTTACCATATTTTTTGTCATTTAATACAATTAAAAATAATATTAAAACAAGGCATTCTCATATGGAATCACATAAAATCAATTCATTAGTTTAAATCGAATAATCCATCTATTTTATTATTTCTAAATAATTTTAAACATGATTATTCCTAAATTGGGGTTATTCTGTTTCAAATAAGGACAAACTAATTCCATTGTCACTAGAAATAGCATTGAAAATCAGTTAATTAAACACTGGGCTTAGGCTTTGCTCAAACGCAAGTAAACCTAAGTGCTATGAAAAAGAATTCGTTTCCTCATTTAAAAATTACTATTCAGTTTATTTGCTTTTTAGCTTTCACAGTGCTTCTGTCGAGCAAGGGTTATTCGCAAACACACAGTGAAAAGGATTCAAAGCTAACAGCAAGCGATTTAACAAACATAAGCAACTTCAAATCAAGTCCAGGACAGGATAGAATCCTACTATTTGATCAAATAAAACATTTGATTACAAGTATAGATGCAAAAGGAAACACAAACGAAGCTACTACATCCGATGAGTTAATTAACCTATTAGGCGAGCCTAACTTCAAAATCCAACAATCAATCTTTCAATATAACCTAAGCATAAGTTCAAGTGCTTGTAAAGCAATAATAGGACTTAGCAAAGAAGGCTTGGTAACATTTTGTGTAATTAAAGAATGTCAATAAAAAGAAAACCAAACATTATGAAACGTATTAAACAATCAGAAAATGTCTGCAAAAACTTTATAGCATTTTCCAAAAAAATATGCATGGTAATCACCCTGCTTTTGGTATTTATGGCAGTCCAATCTAAGGCTTCTGTTCAGTTAATGGTTGTCGGCTCCTCTAATGTGTCTTCAATTAACACAGGAAACCAATTTATTTACACCCTGAATTATCAGGTTTCGAGTTTAACAACCAATGGTCAAAATGTGGTTGCAACTATGTCTTTACCTCAAAATCTTGAGCCATATGATGTCAGCAATTTTAGTAATTCTGTTTCATTTAGTACTTCACAAGTAAGCAGTGTTACCTATAATCCAGTAACAAATACAATCACTGTTACTTTTGTAAATCCAATACCAGCAGGTAGCACGGGACAGTTACAAATAAAGTTCAAGTATATTAACGGAACTACTCCTAATAACTATGCCCCTGATTTATTTACATCAATTGATGCAGCAAATAATATAAACTTACCCGATACAAGCACAGGACCTGTTTTGAGTAATGTAATAAACGTAACGGCTTTAGCTGCCAATAATTTCAATGTCGGAAAAGTTCTAAGTTCAGGTGGGGCCATTAACGATATTTCCATTTTTAAAATAAATATTGGTTCAAGCTCTTCAGGCAGCGGAGCACTTATATTAAACAACCCAACAATTGTTGATACATTGCCAATTGGAACAACTTATGTAGAAGCTACAGCATTTAGTGGCACTAGTGGGCCTGTTTATGATAATATTCACAGAACCATAACATGGACTTTTACCACATCACAATTAACAACAAATTATAGTTCATCAGCCTATGTGGTAGTCAAGTATAATACACCTACCTACAGCATTGGTTCATCAGCTTGCAATAAAGCTTATTTGTCAGGAAGCATTCCTGTTTTACCTATTGGAACGTATGCATCATCTACTAAAATTGGTAATGTTTGCTTTAACATTCAAACCCCTACCCCAGGTGCAGCTTGCTCTGGTGGCGGAATAAGCGCAGCCACTGCAAGTTGGTTAAACAAACATATTATAGCAGGTACAACATGTAACTCATTTGGAAATGGTTGGTTCAACTCTGGTAATACAGAATTGGACAGTGTGACTTTAACCTATGATGTTGACAAAAACATCAACATGAATGTTATTAGAGTTAACCAAATGTTTGACGGATTGGGAAGAAAATCTCAAGCCGAAGTTTTGGTTAGATACGCAACTAATTTAAATGGTTTTGTTACACAAGGAACTTATGATTCAACCAGTATTGGTGGTGGATTAAGCCTAACTATTTCATTACCTTTAGGTGAATATATTACACAAGTTAATTTTACAATAACTGGACATTTGCCTATTGGTGCTACCCAAAGTTTCAGCTACTGTGGTGATGCCAGAACAGCTGCACAAGGTGCAAAAGATGGAAGTGCAATCACTGAGGGAACCACATACCTTCCAAGCAATTTAGGGGATGATGGTACTGTTGTAACAAATAACTCAAGTGGAAATTATTATTATAACGGAACCACTTTTTCATATAGCAATTGCAGTGGAAGTGCAGAAATAATTATCGCTCAGCCAGTCTTCAACACGCCAACTAAATCTATAAGAAACGCATCCAGCAATTTTAACGGTGGTGATACCATAATTTATAGATTTAGTGTTCAATTAGGAGGTAATGTGAATGCCACTAATGTTGAATTGTTTGACACATTAGATAACAAACTAACTTATATTACAGGAAGTTCAACTTTTGGCACTAATGGAGGAAACACGAGTAATACACCAATAACTCCTACAGTAAATGGTAATGCTTTGTATTGGAATTTAGGCACATTAACGCCTGGCAGCACTTATTATGTTTTCTTAAGAGCCAGGATAAAGCCAGGAACCGTTGCAGGAAGTATTCCAAACAAAATGAAATTTAATACCAGTAATGCGTTGATGCCAAATGGTCAAACAACCAGCACGAGCATAGCCACTGTTATTAGCTCAGCTGCATTAAGGGCATATAAAGGACAAAGTGGTTGTGATCCAAATTTCGTTTACTACCCATCAGTTGCATTGGCTCAAGAAGGCGGTGCAGTAAACTATAAAATTTCATTGATAAACCAAGGTAATGTTGGTGCTAAAGATTTAGTGCTTGTAGATGTATTTCCATTTATTGGAGACATTAGAGGTTCAGAATGGTTTGCAAACTTGGTTGGACCTGTTACTATTAGCGATCCTAACTCAACCGTTTATTATTCTATTATTAACAATCCTTGCTATACTGATTTTACCCCTGCCTTTAACCCTAGTGGATGCTCAGCACCTAATTGGAGCACGACACCTCCAATAGATATTACTAAGGTAAAAGCCATTAAGATTACAAGATCTTCTATCATAGCCCCTCTTGATAGTATTGTTTTGACTTGGCCAATGCGCGCGCCTGTTGGGGTGCCAATAAACAAATTGATGAACAATTCGATTATGTATCAAATTAAAAGAGCAGATGACAATAGCCAATTGCTACCAACCACTCCAATTATGGTGGGTATGAAAACAAGTTGTTTACCAATTTTAGGCTCCATAGGCAACTATGTTTGGATTGATGCCAATAAAAACGGCTTGCAAGATGAGGCTTCAAATATGGGACTAAATGGGTTAAAAGTATATCTTTATGGCGCAGGTCCAAATAATGCAATAGGTGGTGGGGATGATATTTTATTAGATTCTACCATATCTTCAAATGATTTTTTTGGCAATCCAGGCTACTATAAGTTTGTAGAGTTAGCAAGTGGCAAATACTATGTGAATTTTCAGACCAATTATAGCTTCTTTGTGCAATCACCTGTTGTAAACCAAGGATCACAAACGGATGGTAATAATGACGCTGAGCTGGGCACTGGAAATAGTGGCTTAGTAACCATCAACGCAAGTGGAGCAGGACAAGATAAAGACAATACAACCATTGATGCAGGCTTTTATGTAATTGGTTCTCTTGGTAATTATATTTGGTTTGACGATAATAAAAATGGTCTTCAAGACGAACCTGCTTCTTTTGGAATCAATGGTGAAAAAGTTTATTTATATAAAGACAACGGAAGTTCATATGTCTTATTTGATTCAACTCATACTGCAAATGATACCAATGGAAATCCAGGTTATTACAATTTTGTAATTGACCAAATTGGAAACTATAAAGTAAAATTCCCAACAAGCGTTAGCACAAAAATACTTACTACTGCAAATGGAACTGCTGGTATAAACGGAAATAGTGATGCTAATGCAGGAACTGGATTCAGCCCGGTAATTGTGATGGATTTAATCAATGGAGGTATTGGTAGAATCAATCCTACCATTGATGCAGGGTATAAGTGTAATGTAAGCACACCTGTTATATCAGGTAATGTAAATTTATGTCCGGGTCAAACGACCACGCTTACCAGTACTGCAGCATATGCATACCAATGGTATCATAATGGCATTGCTATATTAGGCGCTACAAACCCAAATTATGTGCTTGATTCAGCAGGTGTTTATATAGTGGTTACCTCAGATGTTGGCGGTTGTAAATCTGACAGCAGCTTAGGTGTTACTATTTCATTATCACCAGAACCAAAAGCATATTTCGACATTAACAACCCTTCTCAATGTAGTATTAATAATAGTTTTGTATTAACAAACAATTCAATACAAAGTCAAGGTACCTTCAGCACTTTATGGAATTTTGGTGATGCCTCAACATCGAACTTGTTTACACCTCCTGCTAAAAACTATACTGCAACTGGTAATTTTGTAATCAAATTACTAGTTTACAATGTTTATGGGTGTAAAGATTCGCTGAGTAAATCAGTATTTGTTGGGAACCCAACTGCATCTTTTACGTATACTAAAAAATGTGGCGGAATTGTTGAGTTCACAAATACCTCTATAAATGCTACTGATTATGAATGGATATTTGGCAATGGTAGTTATTGTACCAATTCTACATCAACTTTTTCAAGGGTATTTAACCCCGGTAATGGCAATGTATCAAGCACCTATACGGTTACCTTGATTGCAAGAAACAATGGAAGGTGTTCTGATACCATTAGGCATAGTTTTACCATAGACCCTAATCCTATAGCGGTTTTCAATGCAGATGGAATTGGATGCACCAAAACAGTTAAATTTAATAACTTCTCATTAAATGGAAATACGTATGAATGGGATTTTGGGATATTACCATTGGGAACTGCTCTGAGCGCTTCTGCTTCCCCAACTCATACCTATGCAGTTGATGGCAGCTACATTGTGCGTTTAATAACCAAAAATTTGCAAGGTTGTCCTGATACATTACTTAAAACGGTAATAGTAAATTCAACAGGCACAGCACCAATAGCCTCATTTGCTTATTCGCTTAACAGCGGAACTTGTGTGAAGAACTTTACTTTCAATAGTACATCAATTAATGCTGTTTCATTACAATGGATATTTAGTGATGGTTCAATTGTCAATCAAGCCAATGTAAGCCATAGCTTCCCAACTGCTGGAAACTACACCGTGAAGTTAGTCGCCAAATCAGCAAGTAATTGTTATGATACAGCCACACAAACTTTAAACATCACAGGTAATACAAGCGGTGCCGTTGCAAGTTTCAGCATCAACAAGCAAAAACAATGTTTGGCAGGTAATAGCTTCGACTTTAACAATACTTCCGTGTTTATTGGCGGAGGTTACAATACTTCATACGAATGGGATTTTGGTGATGGTAATACCAATACCAGCAATACCTTCATCTACAATAAAAAATACAACGCCCCTGGTTTGTACACAGTTAAATTAACAGCCATAGGAAGCAATGGTTGCAGAGATAGCTACTTCAGTACAGTTGAGGTTTTGCCTTCACCTACTGCTGCATTTACTGCGATTACACATTGTGGAATGACTGCTACAATAACTAACAACACAACAAACGCAGTTTCTAATATTTGGTCTTATGGTGATGGTGGATTTGAAGAAAACAATGATTCTTCATTCAATCATACCTATAACAACCAAGGTTGGTACTTCATTAAGTTATATGCCATTGGAGCAAATGGTTGTATAGATTCAACCGATAATGGCATCAACACAACACTTGCGCACATACCTCAAATATCTTTGACTTATGATACGATAACTTGCAATAACTCAATCCACTTTAATAATACCACTATGGGTGGTTCTGAATTTGTTTGGGATTTTGGTGATGGTTCGCCTTTAGGTCATGACTATTATGCAACACATGCCTACGCGGTGGCAGGAAATTATGTAGTTACCTTAACCGCATCAAACGGTTCATCTTGTTTAAGTACCTATTCATTTATCGTAAGAGCCCCTCAAGGCTGGAACTTAGCTTTACCAAAATCCAATTTCAACTATACCATTACCGCTTGTACCAATACCATTAAAATAAATGACCTATCAACTAATCAATCATCACGTGCTTGGTATTTTGATGGAAACTTGGTAAGCAATTTGGCTAATGATAGTATTCTTGGCGCAGCAGCAGGTGTTCACACCCTTCAATTGGTGGTAATGAATGGATCATGCTCTAATACTTTAAGCCAAGTTATCAATATCCAAAATGCTCCTACAGGTTCATTTGATTTTGTGGCAAGTACTTGTTCTAAAACAGTGTCCTTTACAAGCAATATGAGCAATGCGAATTTATTCAAATGGCATTTTGGAGATGCGGGCTCGGCATTAGATTCTTCAACTGGTAACATCACTTCGCATACATTTAGTTCGAATGGCGATTATATTGTTAAATTAGATGTAACCAATCTTTCTGGCTGTATTTATTCAATGTCTGATACCATTACTGTTAATGGGGGTACAAATCCTTTAGATGCTTCTTTCAATTTCAATAATTCCAATTGCGATTGTTATTGTTCAAACAAAATAAAATTCGCTAATACAAGCAATGGAAATGCAAATAGTTATTTATGGAACTTCGGAGATGGAAACACATCTACCCAAATGAATCCAAATAAAGGATATGCTGCCACAGGAAACTACAACGTAAGTTTAACTGTGAGCGATACAAACGGTTGCTTTAGTAAAGCTTCAGCTCAGGTTTTTGTGCCTGCCACAGCAAAAGGTCCAAGCGCTTCATTCACCACAGATAATACTTCTCAATGTTTAGCGAACAACAATTTCAATTTCTATAACCATTCACAATACATGGGTGCAGGATGGATTAACAAATATTATTGGAGTTTTGGTGATGGAACATTCGATACCACAAACACTTTTGTTTACAATAAAAAATACACCAATGTGGGAACATATAGTGTAAGACTTATAGCTGTTGGTAACGAAGATTGTCGTGATACCATGCTAATGACCGTTCAAGTAAATGCAGGTGCCTGTTTAAGCGCGGGGGTTCCTATGCAAATGTTTGATCCTAAAATGAATGATATGTACACTGCCATTGCAAGAGGAGAAACAACTGGTGTAGAAGATGCAAAAACAAAATCACAAAATGAGTGGACCTTGTATCCAAACCCCAATTCAGGCTCATTCAGTGTTCATAGTCTCAACATTTCAAATGCCCTTGATATCTATGTAGTAGATATATTGGGAAGAAGTATGAATGCTCAAATTACAATTAACAAAGCAAGCAATAGCATTGATTTCGTCTTAAGCGAAGCGAGAAGTGGTTATTACTTTGTTATTATCAACAACGAGTCGGGCGACAATGCCAGACTTAAATTTAACATAAACGAATAAAAGGTAGTTTTTTTCATAGTGCAAATGGGTCGTCTCTTCAATGAGTCGGCCTTTTTTGTTTTTGATTTATTGTTAGGATGGAGATGGCATGAGCGTAGATTCAAAATTATAGTGAAGTCGGGTGTTAGCTTGGCACTTCGCACTCGCTCGCATCTTGCGAGTGAGTAATATTTATAAGCCTCTGGCTATAAATAAAGTTTTACATACGCAGTCGCTAGGCACTGCCTAGTGACAGATTATCTCCAAGGCATCTTGCCTTTTTACCATAAATCTAACACTTGAATTGGACTCGCACCTTGCGAGTGAGCCTATTGACAAGCATCTGGCTAAATACCTTTTACTTCAACCACTTGTCCAACCATTCGTAATACACCCTTTGCCACAATACAGAATTTTGAGGTTTCACCACCCAATGGTTTTCATCAGGGAAATACAAGAACCTGCTTGGCACACCTTTTATTTGCGCTGCGGTAAAGGCTTCCATACCTTGTGTGATAGGCACTCTGAAATCTTTTTCGTTATGAATAACCAATATAGGTGCATCCCAGTTTTGAACAAACTTATGTGGTGACGAATCAAAATTATTTGGATGAGCTGTTTGGCTCCAATAAGGTCCACCATTGTCGTTATTAGCAAAAAACATTTCTTCGGTGCTGCCATACCAACTCTCCATGTTAAACATACCACAATGTGCTATAAAAGTTTTGAAACGCTTGTTGTGATTGCCTGCCAACCAATATACCGAAAAGCCACCAAAACTAGCACCCACAGCACCCAATTTATCTTTGTTCACAAAAGGCTCTTTGCTCACATCATCAATGGCACTCATATAGTCCTTCATACATTGTCCACCATAATCTTGACTAATGGCATCATTCCACTCACTGCCAAAGCCTGGTAAACCCCTGCGATTAGGAGCCACAACGATATAGCCATTGGCTGCCATCAATTGGAAATTCCAACGGTAGCTAAAAAATTGCGAAACGGGACTTTGTGGTCCACCTTGACAATACAATAAAGTTGGGTATTTCTTAGTAGCATCAAAATCTGGTGGAAGTATCACCCACACCAACATGTCTTTGCCATCAGTGGTTTTCACCATGCGCTTTTCAACCTTACCCATTTTCATGTTATCAAGAATAGGCTTGTTGCTGAATGTGATTTGCTTTTCCGGTTTGCCATTCATATCAATCAAAAATAACTCAGTAGGCATACTGATGCTCATCTTAGCGCCCACCATCACTAGCTTTTTGTTGTTATAACCTATTGAAAAACTTCCATAATCATGCGCACCTTGCGTTAATGGAACTATCTGTGTTGTAGATTTCAACTTAGGGTCGAATAAGTAAATTTGTTTGGTAGCTTCAAACACGGCTGTGAAACAAAGACGGCTATTATCTAACCATGAAAAGTTTTCTAAGGTATAATCAAAGTTGGCTGTAATAGATTTAATAGGCTCCACCATCATCATCTTATCACCTTGCTTAATGCTTTTGGCAAAGTTAAAATCATACATTACTAAGGTATTTCTATCACTTTCGTTGCCGGCTCGTTTCATTTGCAACCATGCTATTTTACTGCCATCAGGACTGAACTGCGCGCCTTTATCATATCCCAA
>Ga0214921_10008397_pt1 | contig 13400 bp, 14 predicted proteins | sample LL1505_MetaG_FD_177992 | JGI IMG/M metagenome (GOLD analysis project Ga0214921, IMG submission 177992) | Freshwater microbial communities from Lake Lanier, Atlanta, Georgia, United States - LL-1505 | ecosystem: Environmental > Aquatic > Freshwater > Lake | place: USA: Georgia | collected... | reverse complement strand
TGAAGCACCCGTGGCGCCCCTGATTCCCGAAGCACCCGTAGCGCCAGTGACTCCAGAAGCACCAGTTGCACCAGTGATGCCCGAAGCGCCAGTTGCGCCAGTCGCACCAGTGACTCCAGAAGCACCAGTGGAGCCCTGGACTCCCGAAGCACCCGTGGCACCTCCGGGGTCACCTGCAACGCCTGTTGCTCCAATTGGACCCGAAGCGCCTGTAGCGCCAGTTACTCCAGAAGCACCAGTGGAGCCCTGGACTCCCGAAGCGCCCGTGGCACCTGTCACACCGGCGCCAGTAGCGCCAGTAACTCCGGAAGCACCAGTAGCGCCAGTGACTCCCGAAGCACCAGTAGAGCCTGTAACACCCGAAGCGCCCGTGGCGCCCCTGATTCCCGAAGCGCCCGTGGCTCCTCCAGGACTACCAGACGCACCAGTTAGACCAGTAGCGCCCGTAACGCCCGACGCACCAGTTGCACCACCTAGACCCGTGGAACCCGTGGAACCAGTCGCACCTGCGGAACCGTTCGTTCCAGCAATTCCCGAGGCGCCCGTAGCACCTCTGATTCCAGAAGCTCCAGTCGCACCAGTGGTACCGATGATTCCCGAAGCGCCTGTAACTCCCGGAATTCCCGAAGCACCCGTGGAGCCCTGAATTCCCGAAGCGCCCGTGGTGCCCTGAATTCCCGAAGCGCCCGTGGCGCCGGTGACGCCAGTCGGTCCGATGGCAGGTGCCGTAGAGTACTGAATTTGGTTCGTTCCCAGGTTGTACACGAGAAAGTTTGAACTGCTTGATGTGCTTGTAATTGGTGCCACGTACAACCCCGAGTCTGAAGTGGAAAAAGGGACCCCACTCGCGTTCAGAACAATACTGTTTACAGTCTGATTCGTTGTTCCGGAAAAGTTTCCAATGGCAATCGCATTCGACCCCTGATTCGTGTAGCCAGCTTGGTACCCTATGGCGATGGCGTTCGAACCCTGACCTGCGTTACCACCTTGGTACCCAATGGCGATGGCGTTCGAACCCTGACTAGTCTGACCAGCCATGGAACCGATGGCAACCGCGCTGGTACCCTGGGAAGCAAAACCAGCCATGGAACCAATGGCAATCGCGTTGGAACCCTGGGTATTGTAGCCAGTCTGGAAACCAATTGAAACGGCGTTTGAGCCCTGGGCAAAGTATCCTGAAAAGGACCCAATGGCAACTGCGGCAGTTCCTTGAGTACTGTATCCCGCATAGGAACCATACGCGGCTGCTTGGGCTCTCTGAACGTTGTTTCCTGCATAGTACCCGACAGCGACCGAGTTGGCCCCCTGGGTAGCGGAGGCGCAATTGGTTCCGACAGCGACCGAGTTGGCTCCCTGGTTCGTCTGACCAGCATTAGTTCCAAGAGCAACTCCAAATCCCTGGGAAAACGTCGCACCAGCCTGAAAACCTAGAGAAAGTTGAGTGTTTGTAATTGAAAAGTTTCCACCGACGCTGAAGTCTTCAACCACAGTAGCAGTTCCGTTCAACGTGATGAAGTTTTGTCCCGACGAAAGGGACTGTACACTAAGCGGAATTCCACCGCTTGTGGAGTTGTAAAAGTTTAAAGTTCCGCTGTTTGAATATAATATCCAGTTGTTTGTGTCACCCGGAACCCTGTCGGCCAACCAGTACCCTTGTCCCACGTCGTACACGACAGAGTTTAGAACGCGAAAAGAACTGTTTGCAGTCAACACGTTACTCGCGATAGATACACCAGACACGTACTGAACTTCACCAGAAGTGAACGAGTACGTGAGAATGTTCGAACCAGTCGTCGCATTTCGAATAGGTTTCACGTAAAACCCTGGGGCCGGTGAAGAAAGAGGGAGCCCACTCGCATTCATAGCGATGCTACCATCCGACTGGTTCGTCATTCCAGAAAAGTTTCCTATGGCGATCGCGTTCGACCCCTGATTCGTGTAGCCAGCTTGGTACCCAATGGAAACCGCTCCGGACCCCTGCCCCGACCACCCCGCGCCGTTTCCGATGGCGACCGCGTTCGTTCCCTGCGAATTTCCACCCGCAAAGTTTCCGATGGCGACCGCGTTGGAATTCTGAGACGTGAATCCAGAAAAGTTTCCGATTGCCACAGCATTCGAACCCTGTTCATTCGCACCAGCGTTCAGTCCTATGGCAACTGCCTGGGACTGCTGGTTCGTAGACCCAGCATTTTGTCCAATTGCGGTTGCGTTCGTCTGTTGATTGTACGCACCAGCCAAGTGACCGATGGCAATTCCATCGTATTGCTGCTCAGTCTGACCCGCTTGAAATCCAATTGCGACTGCGCTATTTTGATTCCAGTTTCCAGCTTGGTACCCGATTGCGACAGCGCCCGACGCTTGTGAGGTGAACCCAGACTGGTACCCAATCGCCACGGAATTCGACCCCTGACCACTGTATCCAGACTGGTACCCGACCGCCACGGACGCCTGGTCCTGCGAGTCGAACCCCGACTGGTACCCGACCGCCACAGAATTCGAACCTTGGCTCGCGTACCCAGACTGGTACCCGACCGCGACTGAATTTGAACCTTGATTTCCATATCCAGATTGGTAACCAAGGGCCGAAGAGTTGCTCCCTTGGCTCGTGAAACCAGCCTGAAATCCAATCGCCACCGCGTTTGAACCCTGAGACTGAAATCCCGAAGTGTTTCCGATTGCCACAGAGCCCTGACCCTGCGAGACGGCGCCTGAACCAGTTCCGATTGCCACGGCGTTCGAGCCCTGACTGCCAGCACCTGAACCAGAGCCAATTGCAACAGCGTTCGAGCCCTGGCCAGTCCGTCCAGCTTGGTACCCTATCGAAACACCCGCAAACTGTTGCGAGGCAAATCCCGCCTGGTAGCCGAGAGCAACAGAACCACTCGCTTGATTCAAATTACCCGCTTGAAATCCCGATGCGATGGCATTCGACCCTTGACCGCTGTACCCAGCTTGGTAACCGATTGCGATAGAATTTGAACCCTGGATTACGTCGGCTGCTTGGTACCCTATGGCTATCGAGTAGGCATTTTGAGACTCCAGTCCAGCTTGGTACCCGATGGAAACAGCTGCGGTCCCTTGGAGAGTCTGTCCAGCTTGGTACCCGAGAGCAATAGCAAACACGTTTTGTACATAGTTTCCAGTGGATGTACCGATGGCTATGGCGTTTGAACCCTGTGAAAACTGTGCGGCGCTCGATCCAATCGCCACGGTGTTTGAACCCTGGTTGTACTGTCCGGAAAGAGAACCTATAAAAATGTTCGATTGACCTATTGCCCACGTTGCACCATTCCATGCAAGAAAGTCACCGTACTCTATACCCTGCGTGAGTTGTGCGTATACATTCGAAGGGTTATCCGTCCAGTACACAATACCATTGTTGGAAGCAAGAACTTGGCCAGGAATACCATTTGAGTTGTTTCCATCGAGTAAAATTCCTGTTATTTCAATAAACTTTGTAAACTTTGTGTTTCCGGCTGTCGCCATTTACTATTAATCACTAAATAAAATACCAGCTAATCCCGCTTTGATGCGTAGGATGTTGTAGTTGACTGCGTAGAGAGTGAGAGACGTTGCAGTAGTACTGGTTGCTCCGTACAGATTCAGTTTTGCAGTGTCGAGGCGACTGAAATTACAAGTTCCAGTGGGTTTGTAACTTGTTGCGTTGAGACAAAAGTTGTAGGTGAAGTACATAGTGTACAAAGGAGCGTTTTGGATGTTGTTAAAGTTGATGATGCCGTACTTTGTGTTGTAGTATCCTTGGACTGTGTGAAAGTATGAAGGTGACATGTTTTCCAACAAAGGGATTCCGTTGATGTCGATTGAGGCCTTTTGAAAAGACCAGTACTGATGCACGTTACCCGTTTGGGGATACCCAAAGTAAATGCTCTTCACGGGGTGGTTCAGAGTCGACATATCAATGCTGTTCAAGGAACCGCTGATAGTCTGGACCTGCGTGATGAACATGTCAATCTGGGGCTTGGCGGTCATCTCAGTGCGCTCGTTCGTGTCCAAGAATACATAGTTTCCATACATTGTAACGTTTGATACATTTTGGATGTATGGACCCCATGAGACCCGAATCTCAATCTGATGGTACTGGATAGCAATCAAAGGCAAAAACATGTCATTGTCGCAAAAGAAAAAGTGCAAAGGGAAAAAGTTTTTGTTGGACTGCGAAGCATTGTTGTTGATTGTCTGACACTTTGAATAACTCTCGGCCATGTACACTTGCCACGCGTCCGCCATGAAATCAAAAGTCTGCGAATCGATTTTCTGGCCTCCTATGTACAACTCGAATATCGTGCCCGTCAGGTTTTGGACAACGTTCGAGCCCTCGATCCAGACCTGGTTAATCAAGTCTCCATAACTTGGGATAAAGACCGAATTCACACCGTTGTTTTGGATGACTCCAGTAAAGTCTAGAATTTTTGGAGCTTGGGCAAAGTTTGTGTATCGAGTAAATTTACTTTTAAAGAATGAATTGTCACTGTCGTTGTTGATGAGATACGCGTCTTGGGCACCTTTGGCAACCAGAGAAACAAGAGCCCCTGACATTATAAAGTTAACAAACATTTTCCTTTGAATTCATTTACAACAGGCGGTTCATCGGCGCTCGTGTCTATGAGGAACCCTCCTTCTTTGTAGACTCGACGCCTTTTTTGGTACATTGAGTACAAGAGAGACCACCTGTCCAGCATGTCGAAAATCTTTGGGGGATTCTTTTTGCCCGAAGTCTCCCGAAGAATCCTCCCGATTGACTGTTTGATGTCAGACTTTGGAGTCGCGAGTATCACAGTGTCAAGTGTCGGAATGTCGAGACCTTCGTGAGCCTGGCTAAAAGTGCCGAAGATGATTCCCCTCTTGCTTGTTTCTGCAAGGTCGGCTTCTTTCATGCCACCCATGTACAAACCTGAAATGCCCGGAAACTGGGAACACAGGTACTCGCAGTGGAGACGGCGATCGCTCAGAACCAGGATTTGCCTCGAAGGTTCTTCGCGAACAAGCTTTCTGATGAGCTCTACAATCATGTGGTTCCGTTCGGGGTGCTCCACGAGTTCGGTAATCATGTTGACCAGAGAAACCTTTCCGGTCCTGTTGCAAGGCGGAGGCTCCTTGAAGAGTCGACACTCAAACTCAATCGGGAAAACCTGAACCTGTTTCTGGTTCTCGCGTTCGACCGCGAAAAACGTCGGACCGAGAAACCAGTGAAGAACGTTCGTGAGACCATCTTTGCGCTCGGGCGTGGCGGAGAGCCCAAAGACGTGCCGGGGGCACAGTTTAAACAGAGACTGGGAAAAGACCCGGGCGCACACGTGATGGGCTTCGTCCACGAAGAGCGTCCCTATCGATTCAAATTGGTCAAACGTGTACTCTTTGAGCGAGAGGCTCTGGAGCATCGCAATCACAAAGTCGCATTCGATGTCAATCTTGTCTTGTTGAACAATTCCAATAGTGGCTCCGGGACAAAACTGTTGAATACGTTCGCGCCACTGATTCGCCAAAAACTCCTTGTGGACCACAATCATGGTCCGTAGACCCAGACGCCCAGCGATGGCGAGGGCGACGGTGGTTTTTCCGTAGCCACAAGGGAGGGACAGGACTCCGCTTCCAGCTTCGATGGCTTTCTTGAGTGCAACATTTTGAAACGTTTCGTCCCGGAGATTTCCTTCAAATTTAAATACAGCGTGAGCAGGCACGGGGCGAGTGTCATCAACGTTCCCCTTGAAACGGTTGAGTCCGTAAAACCTCGGGACGCACAGATTTTTTGAAGTCTCCTTGAAAACTTTGAAAGGTGGCGGAGGAAACCCAAATTCATTGTTCACTATAGGCCTGACTGTGAGTTCCTTTTTTATTTCTTTGATGTCGGGGTGAGTGAGTGGTACGAGATACCCCGACCGTGACAACATACTAGACTAGAGTTTTATTTCTTTAGAATAATATATGAAACTAGTTCTCATAGGTCTCGCAATTGTTGTTGTACTCGTGGTTTTATTTTTTCTGTGTTCGACCAAGCGCGGTAGAGTACTGTGTAGCGTCACCACAATTCCACAGAGATACCATCTCTTGACCAAGAGTATCGAAAGTCTCCTACATCAGACAGTCAGACCAGACTTGATATACGTACACGTGGCTCCAGAAACTATCAAAAAGTCTAAACAAAACATTGAACAACTCAAACAACTTGTTTCAAAGTTTCCAAATGTTGTTTTGAATGTTATTGACGCGGACATGGGACCTATAACTAAAGTCGTTCCAGTGATACCATTCATTCAAAAAGGTGACAAGGTTGTACTCGTGGACGACGACGTCGTGTACCAACCTGACATGATAGAGGGACTTCAAAGGACTGGGAGACCTGCGGTCGGATACGCGGGGCGAACACCTGGTCTCGGTTACGTGGACTGCACGATGATCCAAGAGCCTGTAGACGTTGATTTTCTAGAAACGTTCGCCGGTGCCATGTACGACGGTCGAGTTCTTTCGGGACTCGCGGAGTACAATTCATCTCTCGGCGACGTCTGCATGATGCAAGACGACGTGAAAATTGGTAAATTTCTAGTCGATAAAGGAGTTCCTCGGGTCGTGATTCCTTCCAAAAACTTGTGCACTCACGACGCCGAAGACACGCCAGAACTTCGGGACGTGAATTTGGAAGATGGAAACTCAAAGTGCTACAACCAGCTGTACTAAAAAAATATCGCGGAACATAAATGGTTCAGATACTAGTCAGTGCGCTCCTTCACTCTCGGACTCAGGCCCACGTCTTTCACTGGCGAACGCGTTCTTTCGCGGCGCATAAAGCCCTCCAGGGGTTCTACGAAGGAATCGTCCCGCTCACGGACGATTTCGTCGAAGGATACCAGGGACGCTACGGACTCATTTCTGGGTACAGGTCCCTCCCGTTGAACCAAAACCCCATGAACGCTCGGGGGTACTTTATCAGGCTTCTGAAACTCATCAACGGTTTCAAACTCAGAGACACGTACCTGCAAAACATAGTCGACGAAATCAGGCAGCTTACGAATCAGACACTGTATCTCCTGACTCTGGACGCACCCACCGTATCGCGTCGACCTTCCATGAAGGTCCGCCGTACTCGCCGGAAGACCACCACCCGCAAAACTTTAGCTCGGCGTTAACAACGTCACCTTTGACAAGCTCTTGGATAGTCTTGTCACCCGAGACGCAACACATGACGCGACGGTACCTGAATGGCACCTTGACTCGAAGGATGTTCCCATGCAACGGATCCACGAGTCGCTCAACGGGCTTTTTGGCAAAATCGTGAATCTGTCGAACTATGGGGCCCTGGAGACCTATGTCGAGCGACAGGTACCGCTTGTCACCTTCCGACGTCATTGGCTCCTGAACCTGGCACACGAGTTTCATTGGTACTATTGGGTCGCGTCCTTTCTAAGTACCACCTGGCAAGTGAACCGCACATGGTTTCGTTTTGTCGGCACTCCAGAGCCTTGTAGAATCCTTCTTCGAGCTTCTTTCCAAACTTGAGGCACTCTCCGAACCGAGCCTTTGAAAAGTACAGACAACTCCGACACTTGGTCAACATCTTTTGAATTGTGAGAGATTTTTTTCTATAAATAAGAACGAAACACAGTTACTGATATCGCCAAAACAAAACAACCTGAAGTTATATACAAAAAACTCTTTAAAAATCTTCTCTGGTCGTACTCTACTATCACCTCCGTCTGTTCGGGCTCTGGAACGTACACGATACACTGTTTGTCACGGCACATGGGACACTCATTCTTGACTTGCGTACACTGGAGAATACACCCTGTGTGAAACTGTTTTTTGCAACACCCGACTGTGGTGATAGCACCGCTCAGAGGCGTCAGACAAATAGGACACTCTTCCATAATTAGTATCGGTAAATTAAGTGTACAAGGCGTCACTCGTTTTCGTGAGCTTGTATTCTCCCGTACACATAGCTAGGAACTCGTCGACGTGCTCCGAAACGTCCGGAGCGTCGAGGTGTCTCACGAAGAACTTTTGGAGCACGCACGGCGTGAACGCCACGGCTCCCGTCTTGTTCAAAAACTTTTCGGGGTCCTGGTCCGGGAAGAACTTTTTGAACATGGCCTTGATTTGCTTCTTCTTCATGACGTCAAACTTGAGGTAATAGTCCACGCGCCTGCGCATAGCAGTGTCGTCTAGGCTTGTCAGGAGATTTGTCGTCATGAAGATTACGAGACCGGTGTTCTTGATGACACCGTCGAGGATGTTCAGGATTCCGCTGAAGGTGATGGTCGACTTGTCCGACTTGCGGTCCTCTGAAAAGAGCGAGTCAATGTCCTCGAGGCACAGAATAGTCTCTTTGGGCATCTTGTAGAGTGCGTGTCGGATGCTGCTGTCGCACAAATCGCGATCCGAAAAGTCAATGACCGCGAGGTTCTTCTTGAACTCCGAGGCGAGCGTGTAAATCATGGTCGTCTTACCAGTGCCGGGGAGTCCATGGAGCATGTAGGTGCGCGCGTACGGAATCTCGAGGTCGAGGTACCGCTGACCGCTGGAATAGAACTTTGTCAGGTCGTCGACAACATCCTGAAACTCTGGGACGTATATGCTGCTCCTCGAACGACTCGGAGTCTTGTACTCGTTGTTCCAGTAACACCCGTCCCAGGTGACGATGTTGACAAACTTGGGGTCGTGCGTGATTGAGGTGCACCGCGCCTCGTACTCCTCCTTGGCCCTTGTCATGAACTTGATGATGGATTCCTCTGTCGGCCCCTCAATCTCGAGTTCCGTGTAAATTTCAATGTCACGCGAGAAGGATGAGACGGGGTCGCCTTTGGGAACGGGTGTCACTGACACTTCTCCGTGGAGAAAGACTTTTTTGTTAAGGGAAAGGCTCATGTTGTCCCCGATCGACTCGACAAACGCATCGACTCCGTACGGCGAGAGGTGTTTGGCGTACCAGGAGACCGCCTTGAAGATGCACTTTTCACGGGGAAAGACTGTGACCTTCATTGTTTACTAAGTAGGGTGGACTGTTTTTATATTCTTTGCGTTTATTATGAAGCTCGGAGAATATCTAATTGCCAATTACAAAGGTGCCCAAGGAAATACCAAAGAAGCGTGGGTATCTCTCATTTCTATTTTACAGACAGTTCCCGCTACACAAGGTGGTGGGGCAGCTTTGTTCGGACAAGAAATGGATGAAGTGTTACAAAAAAAAGTTATCAAAAAGGTTGAACAAATTAGAAGAGTTTTGAGAATTCCTCAATTGAATCATGATAATAAAATGAGACTAGTTTTTACAATTCAAGACTTGTATTTTGATTTGTACAACATGTGGCTGGAAGGTGGTCACGATGATTATTATGCCTATGATACGTTTGAAGAATTTTTAAAAGATGAAACTCCCAAATCGTATCTATCTGGTCTGAAACTTGTACCACGTTCACTAATAGACAAAATGTTAAAACTAGGTTCTAACATTCCCGAAGGTCTGAAACTTCTACAGTCGGTTATAATAAACACTCGCGGTGGAAAAGCATCTCTATATGGAAACTTTGAGTTTCGAATAAAAAGTAGTCCCGAGATGATGAAATTTTATTCACAGGGACACATACAGGAGGTGTCACCACGAACAAAATCTGTAAAAGTTAGTAATAACACTGTAATAAGTGTTAGTATTGACCAGGAATCAGAGAATCAGCATATTTCAACAGAGTTTCTACCGTGGTCACGGGGACTGGCCTCTGGGAGACTAATTGCACAGGACCAAGACCCTGGCTGGGAAATTGTAAAAGAAAGTTCAAGTTATGCAGCTACATTGGCGATTTTAAATGATTTAGTTTTGGAAAGTCCTTTTTTTAGTGCACGTCCCGAAGTCATCATATCTTATAAAGATGAATCTGGACAAGTTATGGATTTATATTCGACCCAAATTGCAGTTGTTTCAAACCTTGATAAGATAAATTTGGAAACAAGTTCTATTTTTGTCTACAGAGTAAAAATACCATCGAATCGTACAAACGTTGGTAAAAATAACATGAGTCGCATGACCAATGGAAGTGGAGTTATAGAAATACCAACTCGCATGACAAAAGGTGCTGCACAAAAAGGTGATTACCGTGCAAAATTTGGAAAATTACTCGGCGATCGCACACAATCACTTACAATATTGTATTATGCATACTGCGGCGATCCGACTGTGATTTTAGGAACGGGTGATACTTCACTTTTGAACGAACATAATCATTTATTCAATGTAATGAAAAAGACTATGAACAGAAATTTGTTTTTCACGTGCGTTTTTGACACGTCGATAGCTATTTCCACCAACTTGGCAAAAAGAAAAGGGCCGAGTGAGGAAATCTACATGTTTGGAGATACTAATGTGTTCAAAGTTGTAAACAAACCAGCATTTCGTCAGTCAGTAAGAGGTTTAGTGTCGAGAAGAACCCAACTTGAAAAAAATCTTCGTGTAAACATTTTCAAATCAACTAACAATTCTTACAAAGCAAAGCCTTCATATATGGGTCGGGGAAACAATATAGTTCCAAGAATCCGTGAGGCGCTGGCTACAATAAACAAACCACCAATAGCTGGTACAAATTATAAAATCAGAATGAATAATGTCAAAAAAAGGAATTGCAACACAAATGGAAATCCTTTAAATGCGCCTAGAAGAGCAGCCCAAAAACTCATTGTTAAAAAAATGATAAATGTTGCTAGTAGACTGATTGCGCAAGGTAAAAAACCAGAATCTAAAAATTATCTCAACGCAATCGGTACAGTACTGCGTAACTATGGTATTGAAAAACCACCTCAATTACGAAACAATCAGAGACGGAACCTGTGTTCAGCCAACAATGTCAAGAGAGTGCAGACTCGACGAAACATTCGTGGAAACAACTTTAGTGTCAGAATGAATGTTACATCAGGTAGTCACGAAGGTGCGGTTGCTGGAAGGAATAACGGAAACGAGGTTGTTAGTCGGCCTCCAAAACGCGTTCATAAAGTGACAAACAATAATAATGTTGCTACCGTCAAGTTTTCCGTGAATAACAGACCAAAAACGGCGGAAGCTCGACCAAAAACTGCAAAATCGACAAAAAGGAGAAAAACTCGTCGCAGTGAGAATAACTAGACGTACATTTTTTTGACATCCTCGAAAGGAACGACCGGCTTCCCGAGCTTCACGTTCACCCGATTGTGTACGTGGACGAGCCACCTGGCGAGCGTCTCTGTGTTTTGAAGTTGCCTGAGGGACAACTTACGCACCGCTATCGTGTACTCACGCCTACACCTCGGGCACGGCAGGACGTACTGGAGGCTCTTGAAGAACTTCATGTACTGGAACTTGGTACTCAATGAGGGGTGTTCCGGGTACGCGAACGTCACCGAGTGCAGGAACTTCCATCCGGGTCTTCCCCAATTCACTTTCATCTACTGTGTACCTTGAAAAAAAGTCTGAAAACAGCGCGAAGAGTCCAGTAATAATCTGATGCTTTTCTCGTATCGAGAGTTTGTTCCCAATCTGGTACCGGTACACAACATAAAGGAAAATCTTTATGAGAATTCCAAAGTGTCTCTCCATTAAAGTCACTAAGCAAAATAACTTTAATGGATCTGAGAGTTGACCCTAGTGAGGTTGCCGAGGTTCTCACGTCGCTCCGAGAACTCGTGCGCGACGTGATACTGCCCAGGCTCACGGACCTCGAGGAGCAGGTTCGACACTTGAGAAAGGTGACGTGGCCCGTGTGCCAGGGACTCCGGGAAAAGACCCAGCTCGACGACATCCAGGCGAAGCGCGAGTTTCTTTCGGAACTCGACCCCGGCGAAATCGAGATGCTCCTCCGTCTGAAATCAAAGGGCCTGCTTTTCGAAGAAACCAACGCCCTAAAACTTGATAAACTGAATCGCAATAAATAGCGCCACGAAGAGCGTGAGCAACTCGACCCGAAGCATAGTCTTGTCGACTTCCGCGGAGTTGCCTCGTTTCGAGTCGACCACGCTCGAAGAGATGACTTTGGCCAAACGGTCTATGGACACAAAAACAATCGCGCCTACACATACTTCGGCGAGAGCTTTCATTTTAATTTATCCACAGAAAATAAATGACTATTTTGAATGTGTGTCTCATGACGATTGTCGAAATTTTTGGAAACTTTAACATCCAAAATTACGCCAAGTCAAACAAGATGCAAGACCTCCTTTTCGGAATCCTCGGGTACGTCGGAGTCATTTATTTTCTGATTAAGAGTTTCAACCACGGAAACATGTTATGGGTCAGCGCCATGTGGGAAGGGATGATTATCGTACTCGGATCGGCCTTTGCCTACTTTTATTTGGAGGAACGGTTTCATCATCCAGTACAGTACCTAGGCATTCTCCTGGGAATCCTGGCGATGTGTTGTGTAAACTATGGAGATTTCGTTGGTAAAAGGTAATGGTTCCTCACCCAAGAGTAGCAAGCAATTCGTCAAAGTTTGAATAGTACCTTTTCAGGTCTTTCATGAACCTCTTGTCAGCCTCGAGCTTCGCGCGCGTCTCATTCTTGACAAACCACACGAGGTTCGACACCGAGTACTTGGTGGCTCTCTGATTTTCGTTGGGCTTCCGGGCCGTGTGTGAAGCGCTCTTTTTAGGGGCGGCTGTTTTGGCCGCAACTGATTTGGACTCCTTCGGAGTCCTCCTATTGATAAAGCTCAGAGCCTGAAGAACCGTATCGGCAAGGTCGTCCTTCTTCTTGGAAGCGTGAAACGTCGGGAGCCAATGGGAGTTGACCTCGGAACCCTCGAGAAACTCTTGACACCGTTCGATGGCAGCCTGCTTTCTTTTTCGATACTGAGCTTTACCGCTGCCAACAACATCCGGGACCTTGTGCCGGGCATCGTAAATTATAGTTTCTGCTTTGGGATTCTTTATGACGCAATACGAGTGCAAAAAGTTTTCGACCGTCTTCATCGTCTTGTTCATCCCCGGTTGCTTCTCTATGAGGACAACCTGGGCGTCGAGGACCCAGGGTCTCGCGTCGAGGTGGTCCCTCAGGCTCGGAAAGAGTCCGGACTCGTGCTTCGGTGGAACTCCCGAGACGTCCCACTGAATCACCTTGGAATTTGTCTGGTCTATGAGACACATCGCGAGGTTCTTTATTCCCACATCTATGCTCAGTAGGCACATTAAAGGAAAAGGTGTACTTTCCTTTAATGTGGTGTTGGTGGTGCTGTCACGGGTTCGAAGGGACTCCGCTCCGCTTACCCCACAAGCACGATTCGCTCAGGAACCGGTTCGAGACCATGGGGTGTTTTTGTTCCTGGGGCTGCATGAAGATGTACAACATGACGTACAACAGGACTCGATGCGGAATCATTTCGTGCAACATGGTTCTCATGTACAAGCAAATGTACGGAAAGGTTGCCCCAATA
>Ga0214921_10008396_pt1 | contig 13401 bp, 10 predicted proteins | sample LL1505_MetaG_FD_177992 | JGI IMG/M metagenome (GOLD analysis project Ga0214921, IMG submission 177992) | Freshwater microbial communities from Lake Lanier, Atlanta, Georgia, United States - LL-1505 | ecosystem: Environmental > Aquatic > Freshwater > Lake | place: USA: Georgia | collected... | reverse complement strand
AATGGGGTTAATTCCGGGACATCCCAAATTGGTTTTGTTTCCCTTACTTTACCTAACGGCAGAAATTAGTCATTCGTTTAGATATTTTTAGATGAAGTGTGTACAAAAACCTATATTCATATAAATTCAATAATGAAATCAATTATTTATTGCCGATTTCCCATCATTTGTCCCTATCTTTTTAAGTATTTATCCATATTTGACACCATGACTTAAAAAATATGTTGTTTTATATGTTCTCATCAACGATTTTGTAATTTAACCAATGTACTTCGGATTAAAATTAGTGCATGCAAACGCCTATTTCACAGTTCAGTTTTTCCTCTAACAGCGAATTATCTGACAATTCTGTAAAGAATACCCCCTTTGAAAAAGAGCTTACAGAAGCCATTAATCATCATCAATCAGGAAACCTCGACCAAGCATCTAACGCTTACCAGCACATTTTAAGAGCTCACCCAAATGAAGCCCATGTTCTTTTTTTGTTAGGTACATTACTTAATCAGCAAAAAAACTATCAACAATCAAGGCTTGTTTTAACTCAAGCTAGTGAAATTAACCCGGATCACGCAGGGATTCTGACTGCACTTGGAATTTCATTACGCAGGCTAAACCTAATAAAAGAAGCTACAGCATCTTTTCAAAAAGTAATTCATTTCGATCCTCATTTTCATGATGCCCATTTTAATCTCGGTAATTTGTTCAAAGATCAGGGAGATTATCCACAAGCAAAAGTTTGTTACGAAGCTGCAATTGCTCTAAAAAAAGACTTTTCTCACTCCCATATCAACCTTGGCTTTATTTATGAAGAGTTAGGATCCTTAGATCTTGCGTTGGAATCATATCAAAATGTTATTCAATTAAACCCTGGATATGTTGAAGCCTATATCAATATTGGTAACGTATTACAAAAATTACACTTTTATCCCGAAGCCTTATCAGTATATGACCAAGCAATTCATATTGATAAAAACTTTTATCAAGCCTGGGCAAACCGAGGCTTAGTTTTAAAAGAACTTAACCTTCTCAATGAGTCTTTAGATAGCTTCAAACATGCATTGGAGTTAAATCCCAATAATAACGAAATCATCAACAATACAAGTAATATTTTTAAGTATTTAGGGAAACTAGATGATGCTTATAAGATGCTTGAACAAGGTTTAAACATTGATCCAGATAACTCGAAGTTACGTTGGAACTTAAGTATTTTGTATTTAATTCAAGGTAATTTTGAAAAAGGCTTTCAGGAATACGAGTGGCGTTGGAAAAATGAGGAAGTCAGTCGTATCTCTGGAAAGAGAGATTTTAAAGAGCCACTTTGGTTAGGTGATCATGCCTTATCAGGTAAAACCATTCTTCTCTACTCAGAACAGGGTCTGGGAGATACGATCCAATTTGGGCGTTACGTTCCACTATTTGCTCATCTCGACTGTAAGGTCATTCTAGAGACCCAAGCACCATTGTTGCCATTATTTGAACATATGCCAGGAGTTCATCAACTCGTGGCTCGCGGTAATCCACTTCCCATTTTTGATTACCAATGCCCTCTGATGAGTTTACCCCTAGCCTTTGGTACAACTCTCGAGACAATACCGCCGATTCAACCCATTATTGTGGATGCAGAAAAAATCATGCAATGGCAATTACGCCTAGGGCCTAAAATCAAACCAAGAGTTGGTCTAGTTTGGAGTGGTGGCACCACCCATAAAGATGACCGTCGTCGGAGTATTCTACTCAAAGATTATCTGAGTTATTGTACGGATGATTTTGAATATTTCAGCTTACAGAAAGAAGTTCGAGAGAATGATATCGAAGATCTCCTAAATAGCTCGATTCGTCACTTTGAAGATGATCTTCATGATTTTTCTGATACGGCTGCGCTCATCAATGAAATGGATCTTATCATCTGTGTCGACACAAGCGTGGCTCATTTAGCCGCAAGCCTGAATAAGCCAACACTCATCCTTATTCCTTATGCTCCAGACTGGCGCTGGATGCTGAATCGTGATGACACCCCCTGGTATCCAACCGTCAAACTTTATCGTCAAACAATTCTGGGGGATTGGCAACCTACTCTCCACAATCTTTTTAAAGATCTTACAGAAATTAAACCCATTCTTCTTTACAATTTGGTTTCTCCATGAAATCACCTGAAAATTCTAAATCCTCAAAAGCTTTTGATTTAGTTGAAGAAGGATTAATTTTTCATAAGAAAAATGAACTGAATGAAGCAAAAAAACGTTATGAGGCAGTTCTAAAATTACCTATTGCCATAGAGCCACTTGCACGATTTGATGCATACCGATTGTTAGCCAAGATTGCCATTACAGAGAAAAATATTATAGGAGCTATCTTTCTTTTAAAAGAAGCTGTAATGATCCATGCGCAAAATTTAGAAGCCCAATTTGATTTGGGCAACCTATATCAAATGAGTGGAGATTTTGCTTCTGCAATTGATGCCTATCAACAAGCAATTCAAATTGACCCAAATCATTTTCAATCATATGGAAATCTAGGCTTAGCTCTTAGTTCAAAGGGTAAAATTCAAGATGCAGAAAATGCTCTTAAAAAATCAATTGAAATTAATCCTAAATATGCTGATGGATGGTGTAATTTGGGTGTCATCTATAAAGATAATCACCAATTAGAGAAAGCGATGGACTGTTTTAACCAAGCGATTCGTCTTAAACCTGAATTTATTGAAGCTTTTGTCAATCTAGCAAACACGCTTCATGAGCTTGGTAAGTATGCTGAGGCCATAGATTACTGTGATCAAGCATTGCTAATTCAACCAGAACTTTTTCAAGCTTATAACAACAAAGGTAATATTTTTCGCAGTATGGGTAAGCTTGAAGAAGCCCTTCATTGTTATCAAGAGGCTATTAAGATTCACCCAAATTATCCGGAAGCACTTAATAATTCCGGATTAGTGTTACAAGACTTAAAGAGAACTTCTGAGGGAATTCACTATTTTGAAATGGCGATTCAGGCTAATCCTCGATATGCAATTGCGTACTGTAATCTAGCAGAAGCTTACAGAAATTTAAAAAATTTCCCTGTAGCCCTCGATTTTTGTAATCAAGCAATTCAGATTGATCCTCTTCTCGCTTCAACTTTCAATACACGTGGAGTGGTTTTATATCAATTAAAACAATATGAACAATCCCTTAGCAGTTACCATCAGGCTATCGAGCTTAACCCGAATTACCCTGAGGCTTTTTGTAACGCGGGAGTAGTACTTAAGGCTCTGAAACAATATACTAAAGCACTAGAATATTACGAAAAAGCGATTTCTTTAAAACCAAATTACGCCATTGCCATCTGTAACCAAGGAGTTGTCTTAAAAGAATTGGATCGACTTGAGGATGCACTTTCTTCCTATAACCAAGCGATTACGCTAGATCCTAAATTTGCTGAGGCTTATAACAATCGAGGTATCGTTTTAAAAGAGCTTGGTCATAATGATCTAGCTTTTGATAGTTACCAGTCCGCCATTGCGCTAGAACCCGATCATGGAACATTTCATTGGAACCTAAGTATTTTATTTTTACTACAAGGTGATTTTAAAAAAGGGTTTGAGGAATACGAGTGGCGTTGGAAGGATGAAGATGTTAGCCTTATCTCCGGTAAACGAGATTTTAAGGAGCCACTCTGGTTAGGAGATCAACCCTTATCAGGCAAAACCATTCTTCTCTACTCAGAACAGGGGCTTGGAGATACGGTTCAATTTGGGCGTTACGTTCCACTATTTGCTCAGCTCGACTGTAAGGTCATTCTAGAAATCCAAGCGCCATTATTGCCATTGTTTGAACATTTATCTGGAGTTCATCAACTCGTTGCTCGTGGTAATCCACTTCCGGTTTTTGATTACCAATGCCCTCTGATGAGTTTACCCCTGGCCTTTGGTACAACTCTCGAGACAATACCGCCGATTCAGCCCATTATTGTGGATGCAGAAAAAATCACGCAATGGCAATTACGCCTGGGGCCTAAAAACAAACCAAGAGTTGGTCTAGTTTGGAGTGGTGGAACCACCCATAAAGATGACCGTCGTCGTAGCATTCAACTCAAAGATTATCTAAGTTATTGTAAGGATGATTTTGAATATTTCAGCTTACAGAAAGAGGTTCGAGAAAATGATGTTGAAGATCTACAAAATAGCTCGATTCGTCATTTTGAAGATAATCTTCATGATTTTGCAGATACGGCAGCGCTCATCAACGAAATGGATCTTATCATCTCTGTCGACACAAGCGTGGCTCATTTAGCTGCAAGTCTGAATAAGCCAACACTAATTCTTATTCCTTATGCTCCAGACTGGCGCTGGATGCTGGATCGTGATGATACCCCATGGTATCCAACCGTCAAACTTTATCGTCAAACAATACTAGAGAATTGGCAATCTACTCTTCATACTCTTTTTAATGATTTGGGGGAAATTAAAACAATATTAATCAGTTAATGCCTTTATTTAAAATTGCAACTTAATTTTCCAAAAGTAAAAGGGGCTATGTTAGGTATCCACTTGGATTTTGAAATTGCCAACGCCAGGCATCCTCACACATCTTTTCTAGATCATATTCAGCTTTCCAACCCAAGTAAACCTCAGACAAATTAGGGTTTGCAAAACAAACAGCAATATCTCCAGGTCGTCGATCTACGATAGTATAAGGTATGGTTTTTCCAGTAATTTTCTCGAAAGTTTTTATTAAATCCATTACGCTATAACCTTTTCCAGTTCCCAGATTAAGTGTTACAGATGAATTTCCCTTTAATAAGTAATCAATAGCTTTAACATGTGCCTTTGCTAAATCAACTACATGAATATAATCCCTAACCCCAGTTCCATCTGATGTCTGCCAGTCATCGCCAAATATCCTTAATTCAGGTAACTGACCTATTACAACTTTAACTAAAATAGGGCATATGTTATTAGGGATACCGATTGGATCCTCGCCAATTAAACCTGAAGGATGAGCTCCAATAGGATTAAAGTACCTCAAATATATAACCTTAAATGAAGGATCTGCAATTTCAAGATCTCGCAAAATTTGTTCGCCTATAAGCTTGGTTCTTCCATATGGATTAATAGGATTTAATTCCGCTGATTCAGGAATGGGTGTTATATCAGGATTTCCGTATACGGTTGCTGAAGAGCTGTAAACGATATTCTTACAATTATATTTATTTGAAATCTTTAAAAGATTAATCATCCCAGAAACGTTGTTGGAATAATAAGCAATTGGATCTTGAACAGAATTTCCTACTGCTTTTAAAGCGGCAAGATGAATCACCCCTTTAATTGGGTATTCTTTGAAAAGTAACTCAAGTAAATATGAGTTACATATATCAATTTCTTTAAATTGAATACTTTGGTTTATAAGTTTGGTTAAGCGCGATAATACATTTCGGCTTGAATTAGAAAAATTATCCACTCCAATAACTTCGTATCCGGCAGTAATCAATTCTACCCAGATGTGAGAGCCTATAAATCCAGTCGCACCAGTTAATAAAATCATTTCATGTTGACCTTGAAGAACAAAACATTAAAAATCAATATTGATGGAATTAATGTGCTTATTAATTTATCTTCCATTAAAAAGTTTTAAGGATTACTTTATTCGATGCTCGATATCGCTATACGAAGCTTCATGAGTGCCAATTTGAGGAACAGTTGAATACCAGCCTCCTTCCCTCTGATATTTTTTCCAATCTTGATCAATAGCAAACCTATCATAAATTAAATTTCTTGGTTGTTTATTTCTATATTTTTCCATCATCATTATTGACCTATAAAAGCAAGATAATAATGTTGGAGTATATTCTCTAGATACTATATAACCCGCAGTGCAGTGTCCCTCAAAAATTTCATGTACTTCTCCGACCCCAATTGGGAAAGATATTGGTTGTAGACAGGTTAATAAAAAGACTTTGAATAGAGGATTTATAAACTCAATTTTTTTCAATGCATCATTTAATTCAGATTTTGATTTGATAAATCTAAAGTCATCCTCCAACACGATACAATATTTTTGACTAGAATTTACTATAAAATCTGTAAGTGCCCAAACGTGTGATTTAGCACAACCGACACCCCCAAAATCAGTGTCTTCAATAGCACTCAATCTAGTGATAGTTGATGGATCAAAACCGCACTCGGAAATATTTTCAATAAACTTTATTAGTCGATCAGTACGCTTATCTAAATTGATTAAATATGCTTTAGAGTTTTCTATCATTACATACCTTAATCATTAATAGTAAATGTCTTTGTTATTGTAAAAATCATTGTAATTATTAACGCCTTTTGCACCCAAACGAGTGAGGTCTCCACCTCCAGCAGCTTTAAAAAAAGCAAATATTTCACCATTTGGCAGAACCATAGATTTATTAGGTATCTGATAACCTGGAGTTAGGGAAAGAACATCTCCAAATAATATTCCCTCGACAGTATCATTTAGAGCAAAAGCCCTCCCCAAAAGATTTGGTCCTGTTGGACAAAGTGCATTAAAACCGTAATAATTCTTTTTACAGTTTTCGATAATTAAATGTATAGCTGTCAGAAAAATAAGATTATTAGGTTTAGCATACAACGCACCGGTATAAACTCCCCAAGAACCTCCAGCCATCCTCAATAATTCTCTAAAAACCATAATATTGACATTCTCAGGCAAGTTGATTTGAATGAGAGGCTTAATTGCTATATCAAGATACCATCCACCCAAAATATACATTAAGCAAAATCTTCCTAAGTCTGAACGATAAGAATAAGGCTTTAATTTATCATAAGATTCCAAAACGTCCTTATCAAAATTTTTATCTATAAATTCCCTAAGAAGTTCGTTATTAAAAAGTTGATATTGACTATGGGGTATTAACTGACGAGTTATTTTTTGGCATTGTTGAAGATAATTTGAAAGTTCACCCCCGTTATCGGAGATATAAATTTGTGATAGTTGCATTAGAAATCAAGGTTTATGTATTTTTATGTAAACCTAATTCTATTATGAAATTCCTAAACCACCAAAATAAATTGTTAATATTGTCATAATATGCCTAATCATCATAAACTTCGCTCAATAAATGTGCTTTTACCTAGTTGAGTGTATAAATTCTGATAGAATTAAATTTAGAAATAACTAAAAATAGGTGTATAAATTGTGCAATTAAATGCCATGGAAGAAGAATGCCCTAAAGCACTGATTTTTATGAGTGGAAGAAATTGTGCTGGCTATTTAGAAAACGCTTTTACAAGTTTAAAAAATCAGACTGTTTCTAACTTTGATATACTATTTGTAGATGATGCTTCTACAGATGATACTTTTAAGATATCAACTGAACTTTTAAATCAATATTTTCCTCTCAGATTCCATCATAGAACAAATTCAACTCCTAGAGGAAAATCTAGGAATGCATATGACTATTTAAACGATATATGTAGCAAATATCTCTTTGTAGCTATTTTAGATCCAGACGACTCGCTGTGTGATAAGCAAATTTTAGAGCTGATGCTAAATGAATATTATCAGCAGTTTGATGTTGTATATACCAATTTTATATCCGACAAAGGGGTTGTTGGCCCAAATGAAAGGTTAAACCCTTTTATTTCTCCAAGAGATCAAGGCTGGAAAACAAGTCATTTCTTTTCATTTCGGGCGTCATTATTTCAAAATATACCGATAGATTATTTTCAAGATTCCTTTGGTGAGTGGATAACATCTGCTTGCGATCAGGTTATTGCTTATCCTATATTAGATCAAACAAGAAGGTATAGTTTTATCAAACGAAATGCCTATACATACAACAGTTCAAATCCCATGTCACATCACAATCAGGATATGCAAGCTACAGGTTATACTTCTAGGAATCAAATCAAAAATTCAAAACTAGTGGTTAAAAAACCTTCGTTACCCTGTACTCGGTTGTTGAATAATATCCCCGGAATGTTGGAAAAATTTATTGGGCAAGAGCTATTAGCCTTAACTGAAAATCAAAATTTAGTGCTTTCAAAAATTGAAAATTTATTTGAACAGTTAAGTTTAATCCCTCTTAAAAACAAATTGCTAGATGATTTGTCTACAAAAGAAGGAATTCCTGTTGATTGGCTTTTAGAAAAACGTAATCTTTTAGATTTGGGTTTTATAAATTTTTTCGCAGGAGAGCTTAACAACCATATAAACTGTTCAATTTTAGATATTCATAGTAATTTTTTTACTAAGGCATTAATTAAGTTAGCATCAAATAGAAGCATTTGTATTTTGACTTTAAGTAACAATAAGGATATTTTAGACACAATAGACAATAGTTTAAAAAGTTTAAATTTGTCAAATAGCGTTTCTTTAATTCATCATCAGCTAAGCTCTATATCATTGTTTGAAAATAATTATCAAATGTATGAAATGGATAAAATTGAAGTTTTTAGCAGTACGTTAATTGTGACTTCTTTGTCTAATTACTCCAATTTACCATTTTCAAGATTGCCAATTCTTTTTAAATTAAATTCAATTTTTCATAACTTAAAATTTATTTTCATTTATAAAATCATAGATCCTTCTGAAGATAGTGAAATAATTAAATTTTGGGCTTCACATTTAGGAAATCTTAGATTTGAAATTTTAGAATTTGAGAATACATATATAAAAATTAATAATTAAATTATGAAAAAAGTCTTTCACATTGGCCCATGTCATCCATACATAGATTCCTATAGCGAGTCTATTTATCTTGCCAATTTAATAGAGACTGAAGTCAAACATTATTTGTTCATCCCAAATTTAAAAGCCGTTCAAACTCATGAATGGACTTCAAAAACAGAAAAACATATCTTGGATATGAAAAACTTTTTAGAGGAAGTATCTGTATTTATTGAACAGCATAATCCAGATTTAATAGTATTTCATAGTATTGCTTATCATCATGATCTTGAATTAATAATAAAGTATGGTAAGTTAATTAAAATAGCATGGGTAATTTGGGGTTGGGATTTATATAGTAGGCTTAAAAATGAAGAATCAATCAAAGTTCTTCAATTAATCAATGAAAATATTTCTTTTATATTAGGATACTCTGGTGATTATAAGATTCTCCAAACTCAAATCAAAAATCCAGCTTCTTTTGTAAAAGGTTCAGACCTAATTTACTCTATTCCTAGTCTTTCAAAAATAAAATCCCAATCCAATAATACCGCTGGAGATTATATTATTTTGGGAAATTCTGGAGATCCTGGTAACAATCACATAGAAATCATATCTGAAATTTCAAAAAAATCAGACTATAAGAATTATTTATTCATTATTCCCATGTCCTATAGCGCAACTGCCGATTACATCGAGAGGGTCGATTTATGTGCGAAAACACAGGGCTTGAACTATCACATATTAATAAATTTTATTAGTCCATCTGAATATGAGAATATTATTCAAAATGCAATGTTACTTGTTACCTGTCATAACAGACAGCAGAGCGCAGGGACAATAATTACAGCATTGAGTTACGGAGTTCCAGTAATTTTGAGAGAGAAAATCACTGTTGAGGGATATATCTTTGAAAACCCAATTTGGGAGAGTTTAAAATCATTTAAAGTAAATTTGCTAGATTGGGAAAATTTCAAAGAGTTTGATTCTTTAAAAAATATTTCTATTTGCGAGAATGAAGATAAATCTAACTTAAACCACTTTAAGATTTACTACTCATCTGCCGGTGCCGCGCAAAGATTAATTTTTCATACGAATCATATGCTATATCAAACTATATAAGTTTATAACTATGACAAATTTGCAAATTCCATTTAATAAACCTTTTCTAATTGGTGCTGAGATAGAAAACATTTCAAAATGTCTAGGCTTAGGTAGCTTATCTGGAAATGGAGAATTCACAAAGTCTTGTGAAGTTTGGCTAAAGGACTTTATGGGTTCCCATGAAGTTTTGATAACTAACTCTTGTACCGCCAGCTTAGAGATGTCATCTTTACTATTAAACGTGGAGCCTGGTGATGAAATCATAATGCCCTCATATACTTTTGTAAGTACTGCTAATGCGTTTGTATTACATGGTGGAATTCCGATTTTCATAGATATTAAAGAATCAACTTTAAATATTGATGAAGATAAAATCGAACAATTTATTACAAATAGAACCAAAGCAATTGTTGTTGTGCATTACGCTGGACAAGCTTGTAATATGGAAAAAATTTTACATATTGCCAATAAATATAATATTTCTGTAGTCGAGGACTCCGCTCAAGGACTCCTATCTTTTTATAATGATAAACCTCTAGGAAGTATCGGAGATATTGGATGTATAAGCTTTCACGACACTAAAAATATTATCTGTGGAGAGGGAGGTGCACTAATAATTAACAATCAGAAATATGCAAATTTGGCCAGAGTAATACATGAAAAAGGAACCAATAGAGATCATTTTCTTAAAAAGCTTGTAAGTAAATATAGTTGGATAGAAAAGGGCAGTTCTTTCATGCCCGCAGAAATCGTTTCAGCTTTTTTGTACACTCAACTTACAAACTCATTCGAAATAACCCAAAAAAGAGTGAATGCATTCAATTACTATTTAACTCTCTTAGGAAACGAGTCATATAAAAAATACTTTAGTATCCCAGAAGTTCCGCCTTTCAGTAAACATAACGCTCACATTTTCTATGTCATATTAAATGACTATTTTGACAGAGATTTAATTATCAATGAATTAAAAAAATTTGGTATATACACAACATCGCACTATGAACCATTACACTCTTCACCTTTTGGATCAAAGTTTCGTAATCCAGACCAATATGTGGTTACAGATAAGGTTTCAAAAAAAATACTTAGGTTACCAATTTGGAATGGAATAACAAAGGAACTTCAAGAAAGAGTCGCAACTTCACTACTTCAAGTTATCACAACTAAATTTTAAGTATTTATATTCTAGGCTTGAATTGTAAATTAAATTTTTACATCTTTTAGTAATTTTATTTGAGCTGTCTTAACTATAGAAACTAGCATTAGTAAGATTAAATAATATTAAGTAATTTGTCTTAATGCAAAAGATCTATCTTCAATTGTCTCTGCAGTTAAAAAAATAATTTCCCAATTAAACTCTACACAAAATTTGTGAACCGCTTCGATTACTCCGTACCTATAATTATTTTTCCAATTACCCATGGTGTAGTCATGTCCTGCAATAAAGCCCCCTTTTTTAATCTTTTTACTGTAAAAGACCAGTTCATTAAATGTGGTCTCAAAAGAATGGTCTGTATCTATATAAACCCAATCAAAATAATCATCTTTGAAATAATTAACCGCCTCAACAGAAAGCTCCCTATGAATAACAATTTTTGACATAGAAATTTCTTTTTGAAATTTCGTCAAGATGCTCTCATATAATGTTTGATTATAACGCTCATCACCCCAAGTATCTACTAAATGAACCTTATTAGGCCTATTAATGTCAATTATTTGTTGAGTAAACTCTCCTCTATCAACCCCAAGTTCAGCGCAAATTGAGTTCTGAGGCATTTGTAACAATAAATCTCTACGGTTTAGTAATACTTTACAATTTTTAATGTTTGCATGCCCCAAGGGAACCCGAGGGATTTTTTCATCAGCATAAACATTATCTAAAGAAATTTTTTCTACTATTTGTCTATATAGATTTTGAAAAGCTATATTTATACTGTCTGACATCACTTTCTCCCAAATTTTTACATAGTCATCTTTTAAATTAATTTATTAAAGATAGTTTTAGATATTTTAAAAATTACTCAAAACAAAAGTACTAAAGTTTATTTTTTACTTACCTAATCAAACACTTTGAGTATTTTTTAACTATTAAGAAATTTATTTACTTTAAACCCTCAAAAAGTTGATGATTTTTTTCCAAAAAATAAGTTTTAAGAATAAATTCAGTGCTCAATTTAAATTCAAAAATTTTCTATGCATTAATGAGTTAAGAGAAAAGCTTGAAGTGGTTGGCCAATCAAATTTTTCGCGGATAGTGTAACTGTTTATGTTTGACTCAATTACTAAATGATTAGGGGTTAATACAAAATACTTTAGTAAATTTGAGAAAATTTCCAAATTGACTTTAGCCCACTTTCCATAATCTTGATCTGCATTAGGCCAAAATTTCTTATACTCAAGATCATCAATATTTTCTAATTGATAATCTATCTTCAAAACAGAGGATTCAATATATTTTAAAAACTCGGTATGGCCACTATAAAATGGCGCAATAATTGGTAAACCTGTTGCAGCGGCTTCAATAATTGGCAATCCCCAACCCTCAGCTCGTGTTGCGGTTACATAAACATCTGCAAAATTGTAGAGCTCGAATAACTGAACGGTAGTTAACTCACCCCAAATTAGTTTGACATTCGTTAATCCAAATTCATTAATCAATTGAATGCATTGTTGCTTTTTATTTTCCTGGTCTAAAAAATAATCTGCTTTGATTACTAATTCAACATCTGGTGAGTTATTGAATGCAAGCCTAAAAGCTTCTAACAACTGTCTATAACCTTTGCGCTCTTCAAATTTTCCAATACTCAAAAACCGAAATGGTTCTCCCGTCTTATCAATGGAGCCTCTTAAATATGGATGATATTGATTCGCATCAACTCCTTCAGGCACCACATCAATCATGCTTTCATCAATACCGTTGTTGATGAGAACCTCTTTACCCCACTGACTAGGTACCCATAATAATTTAGCGTATTTTTGGTAATACTCAATTAAGTAATTCGGTAACTTATCAGACTCAAATATTGCCCAAACAACATTAATACCTTTAAAGTGCTTAATTTCTTGGTGTTGCCAAAACCAAATATTGATATCATTTTCTTGGCTGGTTTGAACGCCTCGACCAAACTCTGTTGGATTTCTGACATCAATGTTTTCGACTAAATCACCAATGTAATGGATTTTTTTTAATGCATCGCTAAAGTTTGAATAATGAACCCCACCACCTAGGATATTTTTTTGCCCAAAAAGCCGGATTTTCATAATTATTCTCTTTAAATGTAAGATAAAAATTTATATTTTTCATCGATTTCATGTATATTACATAAATAATACTTAAATTAAATTTATTTATTTGAATCAATGACTTTTAAACAACAAATAAGAATTAACTTTAGGATCACACTTTGGGTGTAATGAAGCAATGAAAATTTTAGGGTTTGATACCTCTAAATTACCCACCCCCACAGGCCAAGGGGCTGTTCCTGTCTTCGTTTTACTTGTTTTAGTCATGATGTTGGTGCCTTTGCCTCCATTTCTTCTTGATACTCTATTTACTTTTAATATCGCCGTTTCCATCATTGTTTTAGTATCCGCCATCAATATTAAGAGCTTCAAGGACTTCGTTGCATTCCCGACCATTCTCCTATTAACAACACTTTTACGT
>Ga0214921_10008395_pt1 | contig 13402 bp, 8 predicted proteins | sample LL1505_MetaG_FD_177992 | JGI IMG/M metagenome (GOLD analysis project Ga0214921, IMG submission 177992) | Freshwater microbial communities from Lake Lanier, Atlanta, Georgia, United States - LL-1505 | ecosystem: Environmental > Aquatic > Freshwater > Lake | place: USA: Georgia | collected 2015-05-28 | reverse complement strand
GTGTGATTTCACGGTTGTCATCCTCGTCGTCGTCGTCGTCGCGTCACCACGGCCACGGCCACGGCGCACAACAAATTCCGAATAGTGAATGGGATACGATTCTTTCCTTTCAAAAGACAGAACTTAAGAAGAAAGAAGGCATTGAACTGAGTATTGACAATATTCGTTCCTATTTGAACAAACTCACCGACAAGACATATGATACGATGATGTCAAACATAACCAAAGAAATTGCGTCGCTTATGTCAGCGTCGTCTGGCGTGGGTCTCGAGGATGAAGAACATAACACGGAAGCATTGATGAATCGTGTTGCGTCATCTATCTTCACCACGGCGAGTTCAAACGCATTCTATTCGGAGATTTACGCACGCTTGTTTCGCGACTTGATGTCGGAAGAGAGCGGCAGCAGCGGCAGCGTATTCCGCGAAGTCTTTGAGCGTAACCTTACGTCGTTTATGTCTCTCTTTGATACGATTGAATATTGCGACCCAAAGAAAAACTACGACAAGTTCTGCGATATCAACAAGGCGAACGAGAAACGGAAAGCGATGTCGCTCTTTATCGTGAATCTGATGAAAATCGGAATCGTGGAGAAGAGTCAGGTGGTCGCATTGATGCGTCAGATTCAGGAACTGATGTATTCCAATATGCGTCAAGAGGGAAAGACAAATGAAGTAGACGAACTCGCGGAGAACTTGTTTATTATGGTGAAACACGGCCACGCAGCGCTTTCTACGAATGCGGGAGACGCAGACGCAGACGCGAACATTGCCGATGGATTCCGAACCCGTGTTGAACAAATCACCGAAGTGTCAAAAATGAAACTGAAGTCTAAACCCAGTATCACGAACAAGACAATCTTTAAGCATCTTGATATGCTAGACGAGATATCGGGGAAGGCCAAGAAATAGAAAAAAAGATATTAGATATACCGCTGTAATAATGGGTAGACGCATACGCGACAATGGCGACGACAACGAAATTGAAAATCGTTGTTTCTTTTACAACGAGCCCTACACGTATCAATAAATGCGGCCCGATGATAAATAGTATTTTGGACCAGACGCGCAAACCCGACTTATTTTTATTGAATATTCCGGAAGAGTTTGCTCGAACGGGTGAGTCCTATATTGTGCCGAAATATATTCGAAAATCTCTCACCGTGAACCGAATCAAGACGGATTATGGGCCAGCAACAAAGATTTTGCCGGCGGTGGTTTACTTGCGCGAACACGCCGGCACTGGCACTGGCACTGGCACTGGGACCTACGACCCTGCGCACACCCGTATTATTTACTTGGACGATGATATCGCATACCCGAAGCGAATGATTGAAACGTATGAGAAAATGATTCCGCCAAATGATGACAATGTATGGACTTCCACCGGGTTTGATTTCGTGAATATGAATCTAAGCGGGAAACGCGCGCATAAAGACACGGCGACCATTGCCGAAGGGTATGGGTCTGTTTGTGTAAAACTGAAAACATTTGGCGATGATTTCGTGGAATATATGACGCGTTATACTGCGGTCGACAATCAAATATGCCGTCTCTCGGATGACGTGATTTTAAGCAATTATTACCACCGTCGCAACGTGGGTATCTTTATTATGAACATTCCTGGATTTCTTTCGATTCACGACATTTGGCAGGAAAAGAAAATCCTAGATTACGGGAACGAGGCGGATGCGCTTCATTTGGGTGCGGACGGGACATCGGACAATAATGTGGACCGATATAAACGCGTGATTACCGCACTGAATAAAACGAAAGAACGTAAGTTCAAAATGTCGTTTGTTACGACAGATACGGATGCGGAGACGGGGGAGGATAGGAAGACGATTGTTTATCGGTGAACGCCTCGGTTCCGCTACGCTCGGCTACGGTCCACTCGGCTAGGAATGGGCTAGGATTCCGTCTAAGCGTAGCGGATTGAGACGTATGCGGTAAGACCTGTAATTATTATTTATCGGTATATAATAATTACATAACACGCCAGCCACGATGGTGAAATCCAAACTTAACACCAATATCAATTATCACGAGTATTCACATTTAGAAGAAGAAGACTTCAATTACAATACACCATTATTCCAGGTTCAGTTATTGCGCGACCCGCAAAAGGTCGTGATTGGTCTAGGGCAATTGAACTATCATTTCGCGAAGCGGCATAATGTCGTATATGCGCCTATTTATTTATTCAATACAGAAATGGAGTTTATGAAGCAAATAGGTGTGTATGAAATGCCGTCGGGGCAAGTGAAGATGGACGAATCCGGTGATTTGGATATTCATAAACTGACGCCGCTATTATACGGGTTTGTGAATACAGAATTATTACGGAAATCTCGTGCTAAAAAAAGGGACGTGAATGCCGCCGCTGCGGCCGCCGCCGCCGACCCGAAGAAACGCGCCACTGAGGTCAATGAAATCAAGAAATCTCTCGGAAAGGAGCCGGAGGCAGTGGCAGCGGCAGCGGCAGACGCGGACGGCGATGACACGAGTAGCGATGACGACGCAGACTACGACGCCACCTTTGGCCTAGACGCCCGACAAAAACACCTCTTATCCGGTGCGTCTATTCTCCCACTTCAAACCAAAGAACAATCCGAAATGGAGCGACGCCAATATAAACCCAATCCCGCATCTGACCTCTGGATTCAAAAGTATCTCCGAAATAAGTATTTCAATTTCATAGACAACGAAGGCGCAAGCGACGCCTTTTTCGCAGTGATTCGCGACGCACTTCTCACGCAAGGACGCACGACGACGATTCTGGAATTACGCAAACAACTTTCCGAGGAGGTCACCGAAGAAGTGTTTCGGTATTACCGAGAGAAATTCGCATTGTATCAAGGGTTGACGCGAACACAAACGCGAGAAGTGAAAGATTTGGTAGGTAACTACAACGACGTAAAACGCAGGATATCCAGTATCCACGACCGAGCAGAGCAACAACTTATGATAGCCGGGGCGAAGAAACTCGTAATTGAACATAACTTGAAACAGGATGAAATGAAATATACGAAACTTCTCTCGTCGCGGTATGATTATATGCGGGAAGTTCGCAATGTCCAACAATTGAAAGAACGGATGATGACGTCGCTTTACTGGCCCGACGCGTGGGCCATCGCCACGATGGAACGGGTCCTGAATATGAAGTTTGTCATTTTCTCTCGGGATGCGTATGAAGCCGGTGATATTGATAATGTCCTTCTATGTGATAATGGCGCGGAGAATCGGGGAGACAATGAAATCATATGTCAGGCGACGACGACGAAAGGCGTGTTTGAACCCACCGCGTATATTTTGGTAGGGAAGGGGTCGTATCTCACAAGCGTCACCGGGAGCGGCGGCAGCGGCGGCAGCGGCGGCGGAACTCAGCGAAGCCGGAGCCCACGTAAACAAGGCGCGCGCACAATGAACCCTGATTCGAAATCTACGAATTACACATTAATCACATACAAAACACACGGCGTTCTCGCATTTTCCGAATTACCTTATGACATCAAACTCCTTATTACAACGAAATGTCTTGAAAATCAGACGTGTGGATATGGCGCTATTCCTCAATTTCGTCTTTTTCAACGCGAACTCGGGATTCGTGTAGATGACATTCCAAACGAGAGCTTGGATGATTTATTAGAAGAAATCCATATCGGCAGCGGGAACAGCGCGAGAAACCCTGCGAATCTTTATACCAATGATATCGTGTTCCAATTTTATGCGAAATCCAACCCGAATGCGCTGCCTGGAACGGGACCTGGCGAGAGAATCCCCGAAACAGAGAAAATCCATTTTCATAAACTCTCATCATTTGACAATTGGCGGCGTAAACTCTCGAATTTCTGGAATGAACCGTTTATGTTGGACGGACATACGTGGCAAAGTGTAGAACATTATTATCAAGGCAGTAAATTCAAGAATAACAACCGAGAATTCTATCTGAAGTTCTCTCTGGATTCAAGGTCGGAATTGTCCGCAGACCCCGTTCTTGCGAAGGCAGCTGGGAGTAAAAGTGGGAAACTCGACCATCGCACGGTGGTTCGTCCGAGCAGGATTACGATTGACCCCGACTTTTTCAATCACGGGCGGAGTGAGCGAGAGATGGAGAATGCGATGTTTGCGAAATTCTCTCAGAATAAGAACTTAAAGGATTTGTTATTAGCGACGCGGAATGCGAAACTCGTTCATTATCAGCGAGGTGAGCGCCCTCAAGTATACCAGCACTTGATGCGTGTGCGTCATAAATTACGCACGGGTGCGACACGGTGAACGTCGGTCGCTTAGCAGACGCTGAAATACGACGTAAACCCACCCTGTAACACTGCAAAAATAAGCATAATCACGACAATACGCACCCAATCTGTATACCCTGGGTTTGTAAAATGAAACCCGGCGAGAGAAGCGCTGCCATTACCGCCATTACCGCCATTACCGCCACGTCCTTCGTGATATTTTCCAATGTTATAATGTATCACATTTTCAATTACATTTAACACGATGAATACTAGAAATGAAAACACAAAAATATGTATCGTTCCCGATTTGAAGTATTTTTTGAAGATGAGTTCGAACATCCTTTTATGATTATGATTATTATGATTATTATGATTATTATTATTATTATATACAGATATAATAATATTATCCATACGATGTGGATTGAAGATGAATTACAGAAAGACCAGACGGGAATCCAAGAATCCATTCAACGACTTACGAGAGATTACCAATCACAATTATCGCGAAATATTCGGTCGCATTTATCCGAAAATCGCGAAAAGACAACCGATTTTCTTAAACATTTTTACCACAAATTACGAAACGCGGAATACATTTTATATCATCAACACGCGGGCACTGGCACCGGCACAGGCGCAGACTGTGAGAATGACGCATATTGTCGTCTTACATTTAACATCACTGAAATCAAAAACTCCGCACACGACCTTCCGCATCCACGTATTCTCTCGGAGTTACAAAGAAAGTATGAACACAATCGCGGCATTGCTCAGCCCAACGACAACGGCGACAACGGCGACACGTATATCCCATATAAGGTGTATACCTATATACGAGAGAAATCCGAGTTTTGTATTCAGTTTCAGGCGACGATATACGGACGCGTGATTACACTCTATTTCATCACATTCCCTGAGTCGCATATTTCGGTGTGTAATCGCAGCAGTAGCGGCAGTGGCGGCAGTAGATGTGCCGCAGAAACAGCAGTGTATCAAACCTACGCATATAAAGCGTTTATTTGGCTCTCTATCGTTACAAGTATGGCCGACAAAGAATGTTCGGAGAAGAGTCTCAATGTTTATTTTTATATGACACCGTTTAAAAAGCAACGACCAAAACAGAGCGCGTCCGGCGAAACCGACACCGTTCTCTCGGCGATTCACGTAAACACCGGTCTTACACGAAACTGTGAAACGCACGGCGAGATTGTGGTCTACCGCGCAGAAGAATGGTTCAAGGTATTTATTCACGAATCGATGCATAATTTTAATATGGATTTCATTGACTTGGATTTACGGGCTGCCAATGAACAACTTCGTCGCACATTCTGTATACCCCACGACGACATTTTATTATTTGAAACGTATACGGAAGCGTGGGCGCGTATCATCAATACAATATTTAATGTTTATTTCGTATCCGCGGCGACATCGGCGACGTCTCAAGCTCATTTTATTCGCAATGTTCGAGAGAAACTGACGACAAACGCACTCTTTTACGCACATCAGGCAGTAAAAGTATTGAATATTATGGGATTGACATACGGGAATATCACGATTCAGTCCCCCGAAAACACCGAAGTGTCTCGTAAACGATACGCGGAAAATACCAATGTATATGCTTATTATATTTTAGGCGGGATTCTCTCGGTATACTCACTTCCATTTATCTCGTGGTGCTGTGAAAACAATCGTTCGCGTGTGAGCGCAATCCGATTCTCTCAACACCCAAGTAATCTAACCAAATTCGTTGATTTCATTTCCAGTGCGGCGAGAGATCCGGTGATGTTATCGATGGTGGCATTTATTGAAAAGGCCGCCACTACCACCGCTACCGCCGCTACCGCCGCTACCGCCGTAGTGACGAAGACGATGCGGATGACAATGGATTGATTTAGTATTTTAATCCGCATAAAATTGAATATAAACAATTCTAATTATCTTATAGTATTGTATCCTTTCGTTCATTCTTCTCATTTAATCTTCTCGTTATTACAATACGATGCGCTCTCAATTGGTTCCTCAAACTTCTGTTGGAAGACTGGTGTCTCTTAATGTGGATACCCCCGAATATATGCGTCATTTGCAGTCGCATCATCAACATCAACAAGCGCCACAATCCCCCGAAATACCCACACTTGTGCCACTGTCACTTGCCGCGGCCGCGAACGACGACAATGGCGAAAAAACGATGATGTGGACGAATATTGCCGACCTATTCTCCAAGACTGACAAACACGAAGCCGAACTTCAGGAATGTAACGAAGCTCTTACGCGCAGCGCAAATGATATTATACAGGAGTTACAGGAAATCAAAACCGAACTCGCGGACGTCCAGCAGAAACAATTGCTTACAACTCAGGTGAGTAAAATCAAGAAATATGTGAACAAGAAATGCGAGAAGTTACGTGAGAATGTCACGTATGGGTCGTTCAATGCTGACAATGAAATCTTCTCGTATATCAACAAGATTCGCGCAGAGATGGACAAGCGGATGACGCAGTTGGAGACGGAAAATGCTGAACTACGCGAAGAACTCACCGCATTACATCAGACATATGACGATGATTATGAAATGTTCGTGAAGCGCGAAAATGACTTGATGGAGAAACTCGACGCTGCGGTCCAAATGACCGATGCTCTGAATCAGCGCGTCAAGGATTGCGAGTGTATGTTTGCGCGACGAATTCAAGAAGCACGAACTGAGATGGAACAAACCCAGTATGCGTTGGCTGGTGACTTGCGTGAAGAATTTGCTCGCGCGATTACCCGCGAAATTGAATTTGACAGCAAAACCAATGTGAAATTGGTCCAATCGGTCAATAATGAAATGACCGAACTGGTTACACGGTCAAATGAATATCACTCGCACCGGTTTTTCGGATTGCTTGAAGAGTTGAAGAATACTCGCAGTGATTATGAGAACAAACTGGATACATTGAAAAAGAGTATCGGAATGGTGGATGCCGAGTTGTCGGATACCAAAGAAAAGGTGGACTTCCTCACAGAGGAAGTGGCTCAAGCGAGCAATGATGTCTATGACGTCAAAGAGCGCATTACCGATACCACCGAGACATTATACCGCGAATTGGACCGCGATTATTATGACTTGAAGGATTATGTCAAACGCAGTATTCGACGTGAAGGCAAGAAAAATCGCGACGCCGCCGATGCCGCTGCCGATGCCGCTGGTAGCAGCAGTAGCAGAACCCTCAGCGAATTGGCATCAAATGTTATTGAAACAATAATGGACCCAATTCAGGTGATTGCGAATGAATACGCAGATGAAAAAGGAGCACAGGACCACCAGCGCGACGACGACGACGACGACGACAACCAGGACCACGTCATTATAATGGATGAGAATATGTTTCGAAGTGACGATAGTGACGTCGAATAATTATCGAACCGCCCCACTGCCTCCGCTTAATTAAATTGAACCAATATAATATTTTTTTATGATAGAAGCATCCTACCATAAAAAGAAATGGGCGTCCGTTATCTCAACCGATTTATACAAAAACATTGCGTGAATTCAATATCACGCGTTCATCTTCGCGACTTCACTGGCAAGCGCGTCGCCGTAGATGCAAGTATTTATTTGTATCGTTATTCCGGCGAAGGCGCGTTACTGGAAAATGTATACCTGATGGCGTCCGTCTTTCGACATTACAATATCCACGCAGTTTTCGTATTTGATGGTCCTCCTCCACCGCAAAAGACCGAACTCATCGAAAAACGGCGAAAGAAAAAAGAAGAAGCCAAGCGTGAATATGATAGGTTAGAAAAGTTATTAAAAGAGCATCCGTCACAGTCATCGTCATCGTCATCGTCATCGTCAACACCAGAAGTGTCAATCGACGAAATTCACGAAACGATGCGCGAACTTAAGAAACAATTTGTCCGCCTACGTGACTGTGACATCTCCACCGTGAAAGAATTACTAGTAAGTTTCGGCTTCGCAACAATAGACGCAGAAGGCGAAGCCGATGTATTATGTGCGAATCTCTCCATCAAACGGCGCGTGGATGCGTGCTTGAGCGATGATATGGATATGTTCGTATACGGATGTCCGGTTGTTTTACGAAGCCTTAGTCTTCTCAATCACACAGTTGTATCTTATAACACACAAGATATTATGAAGACGCTGAAGATATCACAGCAAGAATTCAAGATGATGTGTGTCATTTGTGGAACAGATTATAGCACCACCGCATCTGTTACCTCGACCTCGACCTCGACCCCTGAATTCGTATATAAAGAACTAATGAAATATAAACAACTCACCGTGAAAGAAAAAGAGAAATGTCACAATAGCGGGGGTGGATTTTACGATTGGTATTCCGACTATCACGTCAAAGGTGCCGTTAGCGCGATAACATATCTGACAGAAGAGGGTATGTTTGACACAAGACCTACCGGTTCTGGCCCCGGCACCGGTCCAGGTCCGTATAAACAACTTGTCGTATTAAATCGCGAAAACATCCACAAGAAACGTATCGTGGAAATAATGACAAAGGAGGATTTCATCTTCGTGGATTCATCACCAAGCGATGAAAATATCATTACGTCACTATCCACCGGGCAAACCACATTATCTCCATCACTGGTGTATAATGACATTATTTACGAGAGAGGCGGTGGATGTGGAACCGGCAGCGGCAGTGGGAGTGCGAGCGAAGCCGGTATCATCGCGAAAGAAGTATACGACATTGGCGATGATATATCGAGTTTCCAAGAGTTACAAGACGCACGAATAAAATCAAAGACAATACCCATCAAGAAACGTAAGCAGGCAGGCTCGGAAAGTATTTGAATTTTAAGATGTATAAAAAATGCGAATTATTTTTTATACACTACTATCCACAAGACACTGCGAAGCGAATCGAATCGACGCGAATTTAAGCCTTGACAGCGCCGCCAGCAGCCGCGGCGGGAGCAGGAGTGGGAGTGGACTTGGCGAAGTGAGCGGCCATATACTTCTGGAGGTTGAAGTAGGTCAACTCGTCACCCTTCTTGAGCTTGAGAAGCTTGAGAAGCTTGGCATCGGGGTTAATCTTGCGACCGTTGTCCTTGTCCTGAAGCTTCTGGTTGCGGATGTAGGCATTGACCTCACGAGTCACCTCAGTGCGGGCAAGAACGCTACCCTCGGGCTTACCCAAGAAAGCAGCAAGCTCGTTGGAGATGAGAGTGGGCTTGACGAAACCGGAAGGAGCGCGGTTAGCGTTGGTCTTGCGGCGCTTGTTGGCCTTATTGGCAGCGCGAAGCTCACGGGCGTGCTGGCGCTTAAGCTCGTTCACCTCGGAGCGAAGAGAACCAAGGAGAGCCTGGGCGCTCTGAAGCTTGGTAAGAACACTGCTGTAGAGAGCAGTGGAAACAGCGCCGTCAACCTCGGCGACGGGGGTAGAAGCCTCAGCGCCGTCAACAGCGGGGGCAGGAGCAGAAACGGCAACGGGCGCAGACTCGGAAGCGGCCTTGGGAGTCTTAACTGCCTTAACAGCCTTAGAGGCAGCAGCAGGGGCGGCGGCAGAAGCAGCAGCGGCAACGGGGGCAGGAGCGGAAGCAGAAGAAGAGGGAGCAGACTTAACCATTGGATTGATTATACACATATGAGTAAAGTCTTTTTAAGTTGTTTTTGCGAGTATTTCGCCAATCCGTCAACCAAGCAAAGAATTCCAACGCGCGTATACATATTTTTCACATTACCGCTTCATACAACCACGGCAAGGCGTTTCGCGCATCCTGACTTACTATCGTAAGGGTTGCTAAGATATAAAACGCGCCAAGACATTGGTCTTCTCGTGATATTCCCCGACGCACAATTCGGTCGATTATCGAGACGCATATCGTGCGAATCTCTTGGTCGGTTAACAGTGTAATTACATTTAGATTTACAAGAACATTATTAATGACAAATGGATTTCCAGATGGAGGGCAAATACGTTCTTTCATTTCTTGTGATAAATTCGCACGATAATACCATATGTCGTAGATATTACGAATAAAACGTATTAATTCAGGCCGTTGTAATGCGATGAACCACTCCGAGTCAGCATAGTTTCCGAGGGTGTTAATATGTTGAAATAAATCCACAATGAAAAGTTCTTCCTGTTTCTCTCGCGATAGCACGCTACCAAGTCCTCCACCAGCACCGGCAACGCCACCGCCACCGCCGCCGCCGCCGCCTGTCTCGTGTTTATCGCCGTTGTGACCGATATTGGCAACGTCATCGTCGTCATTGTCATCGTCTAATTTCAATGACACGCGAAACCCGAGTAATGAACCGTAAATAAGTTTCTCGTATAGGTTATTGAGAATCGTCGCGGGAATGATTTTACGATTATACGGATTGGTTATGTTGGGGTAGGCTGTAATAATCAAATGAAATAACGACGCAATGTGAAATCCATAAATTTTATCATCATTGTCGCGGTAGGTAAACAATTCCGTAGGTTTTATATTCGCCAATTTATCAAACGTGTAGAAATCGGTGTCATTGACACATTCTTTCGCGTGTAGATAACCTGGGCCGCAAATCCTTCGATATTTCCTTCCGATAAATCCTCTATACAAACGCTGTAATTTTACGATATAGTAGGACTGTTTTAAATATGTATATATACGTAGTGACAATTCAGGTTTCGTCCCGGATTTTTTGATACCATAATGACAGCATAATGAACGTAATTCGGATAAACTGTATTTCGCATTTTTCATTTTTTCGTGATCACTTGTTTTCAAGATGATAACGTTTGTTTGATGTTCATCTTCTGGTGGTGTATTATTAGCGAGGAGACTTCCGCTTACGCTTCCGTTAGTAAATAATGATTCCGATTTTACATCTTTAGGTAAATCGGAAGTATCGGTTTCTGTAGAAGATGTCGTCATTAATTTCATTTTTTTACGGGTTTTAAGTGGTTCGACGCGGTTAGCAGACGTAGACGTAGACACCGCAGACGCAGACGCCGAAGCCGACGCCGACGCACCAGACGCGAGTGAATAGGTTGAAACAATGATAAACTCGGTATTTACATTCGGATGTATAAAATTTGACTGATGTTGTGGAGTGACCCGTTTTAATTTTATCTTTCGCGAATATTGCCTCGATGGATTATCATATAAACTAAATGGTAATAATTTTACATATAACTTTTGGGTCTCGGATTTATTTGTGAATAACGCAGACGCCACAGTGGCGGGGTCGGACGCAGATGACATTGTATTATATATAAATCATATAATGTTTATTATGTTTTATGCACGCATATAGACTCATTATGAGATAAAGATAATTTATTATATTATTGTATAACTGCCTTTTATGCGCGTGTCTTCGTGCTTTCTTTTATGCCTCCTTTCGGCATCTCTTGTAACGGGTATCGCGTTACAGGATGTTTCCGTGGATAATTCTGGTCTCGTTTCCGAAAATGACAGTTTAAAATTGTCAAACGATGTCGCTCTTGATGACGTCCAAGAATATGATAGCGATTATTCAAATGATGAAGACGTTGATGACGACAATGAACTGGAGGACGAGGACGAGGACGTGGACGTGGACGTGGACGAGGACGTGGACGAGGACGTGGACGTGGACGTGGACGTGGACGTGGACGAGGACGAGGACGAGGACGTGGACGTGGACGAGGACGAGGACGAGGACGAGGACGAGGACGCGGACGTGGACGAGGACGAAGTAACATCATCAGGACGTAGATTATTGAGATGGAAGCGTTTTATCCCAAAGCCAATTCGTAACATTTTTTCTAGGCCCAAACCTGCTCCAGCACCAAAGCCCGCTCCAGCACCAAAGCCTGCTCCAGCACCAAAGCCTGCTCCAGTGGTTGTTAAGAGCGCACCAAAGCCCGCGCCAGCCCCAAAGCCTGCGCCAGTGATTGTTAAAAGCGCCCCAAAGCCTACTCCTGTCGTCATTAAACCGGCACCAAAACCACTTCCGTTAGTTATCAAGACCACGTCAGTGTCAGCGGCAGCAGCACCAGTCGTAATTAAGTCTACAGCACCACCTGCTCCAGAAAAACCTAAAAAGAAAAAGGGTGGATTTTTTAATAAAGGATTTTCAATTCTTAAAAAAGCCGTGCATAAAGTTGCAGATAAGGTAGACAATGTCCCTGGTGCAGTAAAAAAAACTGTAAACACAGCGGTCAAGGTCGCAAAAGTTGTTGCTCCTATTGCGGTCCCGGCTCTTGAATTAATTCCCGGTGCGAACGTTCCGATTAAGATAATCAAGAATGCTGCTCCAAAGATAAAAGATGCTGTTTCTAAAGTGAAAAAAGTGATTTCTAAGGTCAAGGATGTCAAACCCAAGGTGAAGGCCGTTGTTTCCAAAATGAAGACTGTGGCTGTGCCCAAGGTGAAGGCCGTTGTTTCCAAGATGAAGACTGTGGCTGTTCCCAAGGTGAAGGCCGTTGTTTCCAAGATGAAGACTGTGGCTGTGCCCAAGGTGAAGGCCGTTGTTTCCAAGATGAAGACTGTGGCTGTTCCCAAGGTGAAGGCCGTTGTTTCCAAGATTAAAGATAAGACTTCTCCCAAAGCGAATGGGCTCAAGATTTATGGAAACTACTGTGGACCAAATTATTGTGGTGGTCAAAAGTTTAAAGGCGCAGAAGGTCCTAATTGTAGATGGGGTGTTCCTCCTAAAGATTCGCTTGATGCGTGCTGTAAGGTTCACGACCAATGTTGTGGAAATTCAGGTTCTCGTGGCGTAAAATGTAATCAAGATATTTTGTCTTGTGTGAAGAACGTCAAATGCACTGGCGCAAGCTGTTCGCTCGCACAAGCCGCGATGAAACTTACATTTACGGTAATGAATAAGAAAGTTTGCGGTAATTTTAAGTCTGAAAAGGCAAGAGGACCGGCACCCAAGTCAACACCACGTATCAAAGGTAACCCTTCCTCAACCGCAACTAAGACAACCGTTTTACAACGGCCTGTTTCTGCTAATCTTCGTGTGGCACCACAGGTATCTATGCCTTCAGTTACCCCATCAACGCCAGTGGTCTCTAAGCATGTGGTCTCCGCGCCTGCGCCCGTGTCTCACGAGACTGTGGTCTCCGCACCCGTCTCTCACGAGACTGTGGTCTCCGCACCCGTCTCTCACGAGACTGTGGTCTCCGCACCCGTCTCTCACGAGACTGTGGT
>Ga0214921_10008394_pt1 | contig 13403 bp, 9 predicted proteins | sample LL1505_MetaG_FD_177992 | JGI IMG/M metagenome (GOLD analysis project Ga0214921, IMG submission 177992) | Freshwater microbial communities from Lake Lanier, Atlanta, Georgia, United States - LL-1505 | ecosystem: Environmental > Aquatic > Freshwater > Lake | place: USA: Georgia | collected 2015-05-28 | reverse complement strand
GAGCCGAAGAGGTAGGCGCACCGCCCGGCCTGCCCGTTCTCCAGCCCCGAGCCCCACGTCCCCTGCAGCACCCGCCCCAGCCAGGCCATGCGCGGCTCCGGCGGGGCACGCAGGAAGGTGGGGCAGCCCATCTCGGAGAGGTACAGCGCCACGAAGTCCCGCGGGAACCGGCCGATGTCCGGCTCGGGCCACTTCACGAAGCCGCGCTCGCGCTCCTGCAGCGGCAGGGCGCGCTTCATCCGCTCCCCCTCCACCTGCATCCGCATGAGCGTCAGCAGCTGGTGCCGGGACTCGAGCGGGCCCGGGAGGTTGCTCGCGGCGTTGAAGTAGAAGCCGGGGACGAGCACCCCCAGCGTCCCGGAGACCATGAGCAGCAGCGTGAGGAGGTTTCGCACGGTGGCGCACCTTACACCCGCCCGGGCGCCCATCTATTCAGCCTCCCGCGCCTCCACCCACTCCGCAGCCGGGTCCGAGGCGCGGTCCCCCACGGCGTTCTGCGGCGTCCACGCTGCCACGCCCAGCGACCGCCCGTCGGGCAGGAAGCGCACGCGCCGGACGGACCAGCCGTAGCGCCGCTCTGCGGAAGGTGACGCGCGACCGCGCTCGTACAGGAGCAGCCGCTTGTCCCATCCCCCGGAGGCCACGCGCTGCCCGTCCGGTGAGAGCGCCACCGTGGCCACCACGCCGCGGTGCGTGGTCCACCGCTCCGCCACGCGTCCCGTCGCCGCGTCCAACACCGCCACGGCGTTGCCCTCCGCCTCGGGCTCCGTGATGCCACGCTGCTCGCACTCGAACACCGCGAGGCTCCGCTGCGCCTTCGCCTGGGAGAGCGCCACGGCCAGCCAGCGGCCGTCCGCGGACACCGAGACATCGTTGACGTGAGACAGGAACCGATGCCGGGCGCGCACCACGAGCGCCATGTCCTCTCCCTCGCCGGCCGGCGCAATGCGCCGCTCCACCTCCAGCGCCCCGCTCCCCTCGTCCCGCGTCCAGCGAAGCGCAGCCAGCGCCGGGGCCCCGAGCACACCGTCCACCCCCTCCGGCACGCAGCGGTCGCACACCGCCAGCCCCAGCGGTGGCGTTCGCCAACCTCCCAGGGAGAGCACCGCGCCCTCCCGCACCGGCGCGCGCGCAGGCGCCCACGGCGCTGGCAGGTCCACGAACCCCGCCGGGGGCAGGCCCCCTCCCACCCGCCCGAACGACAGCGGTGATTCCGCATCCAGCAGCCACCGCCCAGGCGCCTGCCCTGCCCGGGAGCCGCGGACCACCCATCCGCGCTTGGTTTCCTCGGCTTCGACCTGCGTACGGGGCAAGGGCGCAGACCGGAGCTCGGACTGCACCACCGCCTTGTCCCAGCCCCCGCTCCACAGCCGCCCCGCCCCGTCGAAGGCGAGCCCGCGCACCTCGTCCGCGTGCAGCCGCGCCTCGGCAAGGAACCGGCCCCCGGGCCACCCGAGCACCGTCACCGTCCCGCGCGCCCCGCCCAGCGCCACGCGCTGCCCATCCGGGGAGAAGGCCGCCGAGACGAGCGGCTCACCCGCCTGGAATTCAAACGCGAGCGTCCCGCTCGCCAGCTGGACGAAGCGCGCCACCCCGTCCCGTCCGGCCGCCACCGCCACCTCGCCGTCCGGGGAGAGGTCCAGCCCCTCCACGTCCCACTCGGGTCCGCACAGCGGGGCGTCCGACATCCGTCGCCCTGCAGGAACATCCAACGACCAGCCCGCCAACCGGAAGCCGCTCGCAGCAAGGTGGACGTGGGCCAGCCGCCGCCCGTCCCGGCTGGTGGCCACCGCGTAGTTGAAGTCCTCCCGGTCCAGGACGGCGCGCACGGCGAGCCCCTCCACGCAGCGCGGCGAATCCCCACCGTCCCCGGACGGGTGCGGGAGGGAGGCGCAGGCGGTGGCGAGGAGGAGCAGCGCCCGGGGCCACCGGGGCTGCTGGTGGCTCACGGCGTGGCGGCCTTGGCGGTGGTGGCGGAGGCGGCCGCGGGTGGGGGCTTCAGCTCCTTCACCCCCTTGGTGTCGATGCCCAGGAAGAACAGCGGCTTCTTCGCCTCGCGCTTGTCGGTGAAGGTGGTGGTGCCGGTGGCCCCCTCGAAGTCGCGCAGTTCCGCCAGCGCCGAGCGGAAGGCCTCGCGCGTCTGCGGCTTGCCGGACTCGATGACCTGCCGCGCCATCTTCGCCACGTCGTGCCCGATGGCCTCGAGCAGCCCCGGCTCCTTGCCGTTCGCCTCGCGGTAGGCGGCCACGAACCTCTTCGTCGCCGGCCGCTCGCTGTCCACGTAGAAGCCGTCCACGTAGATGGAGCATTGGATGAACTTGCCCGCGCGCTCCACCAGCTCCGGCATGCCGGAGCGCCCCTTGGGGCTGCTCCACTGGTTGGTGCCCAGCAGGGTGACCGTCTTGAGGTCCTTCACGTCCTTCTTGCCGGTCGTCTTCCGGATGCGCTCCAGGTCCGCCGGATCACACGCGTTGGTGATGATGTCCTCCACCGCGAGCGCGGGCGCCACCAGCCCCACGCGCTTCCAGTCGTCCGGGACGAGCAGCGCCTCGAAGTCCACGATGGGCTCCACCTGCCCCTTCACCTTCTCCAGCGCCTTGCGCTTGCGGTAGGCGTCCATGTCCTGGCCCGCCACCTCGCGCGTCTGCTCGAGGTAGTCCGAGCGGTCCTCCAGGTGGTACCGCCCCACCAGCTTCCTGGCCTCTTCCGTGAACGTCGTCTGGTCGTGCTCGTAGGTCTCTGCGCCTCGCATGGTGCCTCCCTGCGCCAGCACCGCATCCCAGAAGGCGTTCGTCAGCTCCACCCCGTACGGGATGTTCGGGTAGAGGACAGCGAAGGTCTTGTGGCCGAGCACCTTCGTTGCGTACTCGGCAAGTGCATCCGCCTGCGCGGAGTTGGTCAGCATGTTGCGGAACACGTGCGGCCCGATACCGGTGATGCCCTCCGCGCGGCTCATGGTGAGGATGGGCAGCTGCAGTTCCTCGGCCACCAGCGCGGCGCGGCGGCTCTCCTCGCCCATCAGCGGCCCCAGCGCCGCCACGGCGCCGTCCTGGAACACCAGCTCCTCCACCGCGCGCCCGGCGGCCTGGCCATCCCCCTGGCTGTCCTTCACCACCAGCTCGATGTCGGACCCCTTGAGCGCCAGCTGCGCCCCGCGCAGCACCGCCTCGCCGAACAGCTTGTACTTGCCGGTGGTGGGCAGCACGAATCCCAGCGTCCGCGGCTTCACCTGGTTGCGGCCGTCCGCGCGGGCCTTCAGCGCGCGCACGTCCGCGGCCCACGGGCTGGACGGGGCCACGCGCAAGAGCGCGTCCAGCGTCTCGTGCAGCCGGCCCCACTCGCGCAGGTGGTAGTAGATGCGGGCCAGCTTGAAGGTGAGCGTGTCCCACGCGGGGTGCGCCTGCGGCGTCTCCTCCACCGCGCGCGCCACCTCCAGGAACTCCGCGGACTCCACCGCCTCCACCAGCTTCGCGCGGGCCGCCTCGCGGGCCGGCCCCTCCGGCGCGTCCGCCAGCGCCTTCACCGCGCCACGCAGCGCATCCGAGCCGGCAACTCCCCCCAGCGTGCGCGCCTTCTCCGCCCCCTGGAGTGCCTGCTCGCGCGCCGCCCCGGTGAGCCGGGCCGCCGCGTTGGACAGCACCTGGTACGCGTCCCGGTAGGCCTTCAGCTCCAGCGTGGCCAGGCCCATCTTCAGCCGCGCGTCGTCCGCGAAAGGGTGGAGCGGGTTCTCGAACAACAGGGAGTTGAAGGCCTGCCGCGCCCGCGCCCAGTCCCTGCCCTCGTAGGCGAGCGAGCCCGCGCGGTAGAGCGCCTCGTGGCCCGCGGTGGTGCCGGGGTGCCCGGCGCTGACCGCGAGGTAACCCTCCACCGTGCGCGGCGCGGCCGCGAGCGCCTCGTCCGCGGCGGGGTCCACGCGCACCGAGGAGGCGGCGTCGGTGAGCGGCGTGGCGGCGCTGCGGCGCGCAGGACAGCCGAGCGACAGCAGGACGAGGACGGGCAGCAGCGGCGCAAGGGCCGCGCGGACGGGCGCGCGCTTCATGGGGATGGGGCTCTTACCACCGCCCACCCCGTTCAGCCGAACAGCTCCTTCACCTTGTCGAAGAAGCTCTTGCTGGCAGGGTGCGAGTTGGCGTTGCCAATGCTGGAGAACTCCTCCAGCAGCTCCTTCTGGCGCGCGGTCAGCTCGGTGGGGGTCTCCACCACCACGCGGACGTGCTGGTCTCCCCGGCCGCCCCCCTGCAGGTACGGGATGCCCTTTCCCTTGAGGCGGAAGACGCGGCCGGTCTGGGTGCCGGCGGGAATCTTCAGCTTCACCTTGCCCTCGAGCGTGGGCACGTCCAGCTGGGCCCCCAGCGCCGCCTGCGCGAAGCTGATGGGCAGCTCGCAGAAGACCTCCTGCTCCTCGCGGGTGAACAGCGGGTGCTCGCGCACCTGGATGACGACGTAGAGGTCGCCCGGCGGGCCGCCCTGCTCGCCCGGCTCGCCCTCCCCGGCAATCCGCAGCCGGATGCCGGTGTCCACCCCGGGGGGCACCTTCACCGTCAGGCTGGCCTCGCTGTCCACCTTCCCGGAGCCGCGGCACTTCTGGCACGGGTCCGTGATGACCTGCCCCGCGCCGCTGCACTGGTTGCAGGTGCGGGAGACGGCGAAGAAGCCCTGGGTGAAGCGCAACTCGCCGGCGCCGCCGCAGGTGGGACAGGTGCGCTTCTGGCCGGACTTGCTGCCGGACCCCTCGCAGCCGTCACACCGCCTGGGCCGGTTGATTTTGACCGGCACCTCGCGCCCGAACGCCGCCTCCTCGAAGGCGATTTCCAGGTTGTACCGGAGGTCCGCTCCGCGCTGCCGCCCGCCGCGCTGCCGCCGGCCGCCGCCGAAGATGTCCCCGAAGATGTCTCCGAAGATGTCGTTGATGCTGGCGGCGTTGAACCCCTGCCCGCCGAAGCCCTGGAAGTTGGTGCCCGCGTGGCCGAACTGGTCGTAGCGCTGGCGCTTCTCCCCGTCCGAGAGGACCTCGTAGGCCTCGGTGGCTTCCTTGAACTTCTCCTCCGCGTCCTTGTCCCCCGGGTTGCGGTCCGGGTGGAACTGGAGCGCCACCTTCCGGTAGGCGCTCTTCAAGGCCTGGGCGTCCACGTCACGTGAGACCCCCAGCACTTCGTAATAGTCACGCTTCTGGCCGGCCGCCGGCATGGTGCAACCCTTCGTCTCGGGAAAGTGAGCCGCGGCACCATAACGCAGCGTTTCCTGCGCGCTACACGGTCCACACCCTTGAGGCCGGGAGCTCCATCCGGGCAAGCCGGCGGCGCAGGGCCTGGTCCAGCGCCCCCTTCTCCGTCCAGCGGGGCACCACGAAGTGCAGCTCCGCGCTGTACATCCTGGCGGCCGAGGAGAGCAGCGACCAGCGGTTCTCCAGGTTGGGGTCCTCCAGCGACTGGGAGGTCACCACCTCCAGCAGCACCGGGGTCTTCTGGGTGTTGGACTGGCGGCAGGTGAGGTCCGGCCGGTGGTCCTCCAGCGTCCCGGCGAGCACCGGGGGCGGCATGAATCCGGGCAGGCGGGCCTTGATGTCCGTGGCCCCCAGCGTCCGGAAGTACTCCGTCATGAGCCACAGCATGCGCCGGCGCTGCGCCTCGTCCACCACCGGCTCGCACCCCGGGGCCGCAGCCGTCTCCTCCGTGCCTGGTTCCCACATGCGCAGGAAGGTGGGGCCGGTGCGCGGACGTGCCAACCGGTCTAGAAGCAGCTCGCCTCCTCCTCCAGGTCCATGTCCTCCCGCTCCACCTACCTCCGCCTGCTCGGCTACGTGGGCCCCCACCGTGGGCGCCTGGCAGCGGCGGTGCTCGCCTCGGCGGCCGCGGCAGGGGCCACCTCGCTCTACGCCTGGCTGCTCGGGCCGCTGGTGCAGGCGGTGCTCGCGCCGGGGGACGTGCAGGTGCTGGGGCGGACGGTGGACCGCCAGTCGCTCGGCTGGGCGCTGCCGCTGGCGGTGGTGGCGGTCTCCGCGGCCAAGGCGCTGGCCCAGTTCCTCCAGAACGGCCTCATGTCGGACGTGGGGCAGTCGGTGATGGCCACGCTGCGCCGCCAGCTCTACGGGCGGCTGCTCCACCTCCCGCCCTCCTTCTTCTCCGCGCGCCACTCGGGCGAGCTGCTCTCCCGCTTCACCGCGGACGTGGCGCAGGTGGAGTTCGCGGTGACCCAGGCGCTGGCCAGCTGGGTGAAGGACAGCCTCCAGGTCCTGGGGCTGCTGCTCACCTGCCTGCTCATCGACGAGCGGCTGTTCCTGCTCGCCTTCGTGGTGCTCCCGGGGGCGGCGCTGCCGGTGGCCCGGTTTGCGCGCGCGGTGAAGAAGGTGGCCGTCACGACGCAGGGCTCGCTCGGGCGGCTCACGGAGCTGACCGCTGAGCAACTGCACAACCTGCCCGTGCTGCAGGCCTACCGGGCCGAGCCCGCCGCGCGCGCCCGCTTCGAGGCGGAGCAGGCGCGGTACCTCTCCGCCATGTCGCGCTCGCTGTTCCTCCGGGGCGCCTACTCCCCCACGCTCGAGGTGCTGGGGGTGCTGGGGGCGGCGGTGACGCTTTCGTGGGGCAGCGGAAAGGTGGCGGCGGAGCCGGCGCTGGCCGGGAAGCTGGTCTCCTTCTTCGCCGCCACGCTGCTGCTGTACCAACCGCTCAAGGCGCTGGCGGGAACGTTCTCCCTGGTGGTGGCCGGCGTGGGCGCCGCCGAGCGGCTGTTCGAGGTGGCGGACACGCCCGCGCAGGAGGACCACGGGGCCGCGGCGACGCCCCTGCAGCAGGCGCTGGTGTTCGACGGCGTGCGCGGCGGGTGGACGGGGGACCGCGAGGCGCTCTCGGGGCTCTCCTTCACGGTGCCGGCCGGCAAGACGGTGGCGCTGGTGGGCAGCTCCGGGGCGGGCAAGTCCACCACGCTCTCGCTGCTGCTGGGTTTCGTCACGCCCTCTTCGGGCGAGGTACGCTGGGACGGCGCGCCGCTGCGGTCGCTGTCGCTCTCCTCGGTGCGGGGGCAGCTGGGCTGGGTGCCGCAGGAGCCGGTGCTGTTCTCCGGGACGGTGCGGGACAACCTGCTGCTCGGGCGTCCGGGCGCGGACGACGCGGCGGTGTGGGAGGCGCTCGAGCGCGCCGGGGCGGCGGCCTTCGTCCGGGGGCTGCCGGCCGGCCTGGACGAGCAGGTGGGCGAGCGGGGGGCGCGGCTGTCCGGGGGGCAGCGGCAGCGGCTCGCCATTGCCCGGGCCTTGCTGCGCGCCCCCAGCCTGCTGCTGCTGGACGAGCCCACCTCCGCGCTGGACGCGGAGAGCGAGGTGGCGGTGCAGGCAGGGCTCAAGGCCCTGATGCAAGGACGTACCACGCTGGTGGTGGCGCACCGGCTCTCCACCGTGCGGGACGCGGACCTCATCTGCGTGCTGGAGGCGGGCGCGGTGGTGGAGTCCGGGACGCACGAGGTGCTGGTGGCCCGGGGCGGCCGGTACGCCGCGCTGCTGCAGCACGGGCTGGCGGAGACGTAGGCCCCGCCCCCAAGGAAGTCCTGCGGGCCTGCGCGCATCTTCATTACACTCGGGGCATGTCTCGACGGACCGGATTCGAGCGGCGCTTCGAGGGCACCGATGCCCTGGGCGAGCTGCTGGCGCTGACCAACGCGGTGCTGGAGCCCCGGGAGGTGGTGGAGCGCTTCCAGCAGGCGCAGGCCGCCGGGGAGCAGGCCCCCGAGGTCATCCCCACGCTGTTTGACGGGGAGCCCCGCTTCGCGGACCCGGAGTACGCGCGGCGGCTGTACCAGAACCTGCTCGGGCTCTGGGACGAGCTGGCCGCGGGCAGGACGCCCCGGGCAGCACCCGGGCCGGACCGCCCCCGGAAGGAGAAACGGGCCCCGGCGGGGGCCCCGGGGCCATTCCAGGAGGCCGGGCCGGACGGACCGTGGGTGGAGGCGGCGCTCGGGTACCTGGGCGCGCTGGACCGCCGGGGCATGGAGCGGCTGGAACATGCGTTTGAAAACAGGCAGGATGCGCTCTTGCAGCTGCTGGACGAGGCGCAGCTGTCCGAGCAGGCGTGGGCCGCGGTGCGCGGCCGGCTGTTCCGCCTGTTCTGCCTCGTGGAGTTGGGTTGGCCGGCGGGCGTCCACGGCGTGGGCCCGGCGGAATGGAAGGCCGCGGGAGCAGGGACGGCACCACCGTACCCCGCAGCGCTGCGGCAGCCCGCCTTGGAGGCGTTGACCGGGGAGGTCCCGGCGGCCGAGGCGGAGCAGGTGCAGGCGCTGGTGGAGCGGGCCGTGGCGGCCCTGTGGCGTGCGCGAAAGCGAGGGTAGGCGGCATGGCGAAGGACCAGTCGGGCGGCGGCTTCACGGGCAAGCGGACCAAGAGTTTCCGGGAGCTGGACGCGAAGCGGGGGAAGAGCAAGTACCACTCCCGCCAGGATGACCCCGAGCAGCAGAAGATTGAGCGGAGCCCCACGTACGAGCGGTACAAGCGCGCAGCGGACGCGCTCTTCAGCGGCGGCACGCTGCCGGAGGGGTTGGAGAAGACCTTCGACCCGGACGGGAAGCGGAAAATCCAGGCGCAGGAGATGATGAAGCTGCGCGAGGCCCCGGACCGGAAGATGTGGGCGGTGGCGGTGCTGGAATTCCTCGAGAAGTTCCCGGAGCTGCCGGAAGATCCCTACTTCCTTGACTCGCTGCTGGACCACCCGCGCGAGCGCGTGGTGGACAAGGCGCTCACGAAGTTGGAGTCGCTGCAGGCAGAGGGGCGCATCAAGAGCAAGCCCCAGTCTCTCAAGCAGCGGCTGACCTCCATTGAGCTGACGTCCATGGACCCGGACATGCAGGCCCGGGCAAAGGTGCTCAAGGGGCAGCTCTTCTAGTGACTCCGCCGCCGGGTGCTCTACCCTGCGGCGCCATGAAGACCGCACTGCCCCTCGCGCTGCTGCTCTCCGCTGCGCCCGGCGTGGTGACGCCGGACGGCAAGGACACCTGGGCGGTGGCGGACGCCGTGGGGGCCGTGGGCGTGCGCGTGTCGCCGCTGCAACTCCCGCTGCTTTGGAACCACGGCCTGTTCGAGACTCAGCTGGGCGCCTTCGTCGGCTCGCCCATCGGCTCGCCGCGAGGCCCCACGCCGGTGCCCATCCTCTCCGGCCGCCTGCACCTGCGGAACGAGACGGGCTTCGCCGTCTACGCCGGGGTGTCCTGGGCGTTCGTGGCCGAGTCGCTGGTGTGGACCTACGGCGTGGGCAACCGCTTCTGAGTCAGCGGTTGAGGACGAAGGCGCAGGCCGAGTCCAGCACCACCTTCACCCCCGAGAGCGCCTTGAGCAGCCGTGCCCCGTGGGCCAGCTCCTCTTGCAGCGCCGCGTCCACCACCGCCTTCGGCACGCCGTGGTGCTCGAGCGAGAGCTGGGTGCGTCGCATGACCGCCTCCATCTCCGCCTCGATGCCGGCGCGCGCCCGCTTCACCGCGGCAGCCAGCTGCGCCTCCGCCGCCTTCGTGGCCACCACCGTCGCCCCGTCCACGAAGCCCGGGAGCGTGGGGAAGGCCTGCAGCAGGGCGTCCCCGCGCAAGGGCTCGCCCTCCTTCTCCAACGCAGCATCCAGCGAGCCATCCACCACCGGGCGTCCGCCCGGCCCCTCCTTCACCGTCACCGGCACCAGCCAGCGGTCCAGGAAGCGCGAGAGCTGGCGGGAGGGCACGCGGGCCCCCACGCCGGTGTCCTCGGGCTCGGGCGGGACCAGGTGGAAGAGGTACTCCATGCCGCGCGCCGCGGGCACGCCACGCCGCTCCACGAAGCGGGCGCCGTTGCGGCCGTAGGGTCCATCCCGCAGGAAGCCGAACAACGACTCCACCAGCGGGTGGCCGGTGGCAAAGTACTCGCTCTCCTCGCGCTCCACGGCGGTGTCCCGCCAGAAGCTGCCCAGCAGGGTCCGCTCCTCGGTGATGTCCATCCCGGGGAGCGCCTCCACGTTGAGCGCATGGCCCAGGTGGAAGGCGCACTGGAAGGCCTCCACCTGCTCGTCCGTGTCCACGCCCATGCCCACCTTGCGGGCCAGCCCCGTCACCGTCTCCTCGAGCCGCTCGTCCAGGTCCCGGGCCACCGCGAGCAGCCCCTCCTCCAGCTCGAGCGCCTCCTCGTCGTCGTCCTCCTCCAGCCCGAGCCGGGCCAGCGCCCGCTTCACGAGCGCCTCCACGGCTTCGCGGTCGAAGCTGCGCAGGTCCAGGAGCGGATCATACGCGCGCGTCACGCTCTCGCGGGCCGCCTGCACCTTCGCCTTCAGCTCCTTCGCGTACGCCGCGCGCTCCTTCGGGGAGAGCAGCGCCAGCTCCAGCAGGCGCGGCTCCACCTCCTCGAGCACCGCGTCCAGTCCGCCCACCGTCTCACCGAAGACACCCACCGCGTCCGCGAGCAACTGCAGTACGTCCGCGGAGAGCGTCCCCGGGACGTCGAAGACGTGGATGTCCACCGCGTGCACCTGGCCAATGCGGTCCAGGCGGCCAATGCGCTGCTCCATGGTGGCGGGGGACCAGGGCAGGTCGTAGTTCACCAGGTGGTGGGCGAACTGGAAGTTGCGCCCCTCGCCGCCCACCTCGGTGCACAGCAGCACCTTGGGGCCCTCCGGGTCCCGGAAGCGCGCCACCTGCCGGTCGCGGTCCACGAGCGGCAGGTCGCCGTGGTAGGCGAGCGCCTCCACGCCGCCGCGGGAGAGCGCCTTCTGGAGCAACTCCAGCGTCTCGCGCGCCTCGGTGAAAACGAGCACCTTGGCGTCCTTCTCCTTCTCCCAGATGCCGGCGAGCACCCCCTGGAACGCCTTCAGCTTGGCGTCCGTCTCCGGGAGCTTGAGGTCCGCGGCGCGGGCGGAGAGCGCCTTGCTGGAGGACACGGCGGCGGTGAAGGCCGCGGGGGAGGACTCGAGCCGCCGCAAGAGGTTGCTGAGCGCGGCGCCCTGCACGCTGCCGGACTCGGCCAGCACAGCGAGCGCCGCCTCGCGGGCCTTCTTCTCCGGGGCGGTCAGCTTCACCTCGTGCCGGTGCAGGCGGCGCTCGCTGAAGCCGCCCACGACGGCGCGGCGGTTGCGCACCAGCCGGTCAGAGAGGCTGTAGGTCTCCGCCAGGTGCGTGAGCAGCGCGGGCCCTTTCAGCGCCTTGAGCGCCGGGTCCGCGGGGAAGCGCGCGGCGAGCCCCTGCACCGCCTTGTCCCGGCCCTTGCCTCCTTCCAGCAGCCCGCGCACGGCGGCGGAGAGCTCCTCCTGCCGGCGCAGCCGCTCCTCGAACCCCTCCAGCGTGGGGGCGGTGCGCGGGTCGATGAGGTTGAGCAGCCCATGGTACTCGGCCGGGTCCAGCTGCATGGGCGTGGCGGTGAGCAGCAGCAGCCCCCAGCTGGCGCGCGCCACCGCCTCGGCGGCCTCGTAGGCCTTGGGGGCCTTCAGGTGGTGCGCCTCGTCAAAGATGGCCAGGTCCCACGCGGCGCCCGCCTCCGCCACCGCGTCCCGCATCACCTCGTTGCGCTGCAACAGCTCCAGCGAGGTGATGCAGCGCGGGAAGCGGCTCCACGGGTTGATGCCGGGGGCCTCCTCCAGCGAGGACTCGAACCGCTCGGAGTCCATCAGCGTGAAGCGCTGGTTGAACTTGTGGGCCAGCTCTACCAGCCACTGCACCGTCAGGTGCGAGGGGGCGACCACCAGCACGCGGTGGGCAAGGCCGGACAGCCGGAGGGCGGAGAACACCATGCCCGCCTCGATGGTCTTTCCCAGCCCCACCTCGTCCGCGAGCACGAAGCGGGGACGGCGCGCGGAGAGCACGCGCTGCACCACGCCCACCTGGTGCGGCTTCACCATCACGCGCGAGGCGAAGAGCGCGCCCAGCGCGTCACACCGGCGCTCGTCGTCCAGCCTCAGCGCCTGGCGGCGGAGCAGGAAGGCGTGCGCGTCCCCCACCCGGCCCTCCTTGAGCAACTGCAGCGCGTTCGGCTTGGGGGGCACGGCGAGCAACTCGGACTCCGGGGCCTCGTCCTCCTGTCCGTCGTCCTCGAACCGGAAGGCATAGCGGCGCAGGCCGCGCCCCCCCTCCTCCTCGCGCAGCACGGTGGCGAGCCGTCCCTTGCGGGCGGTGCGGACCTGGTCCCCCGGCTGCAGCGCGTGGGGAACGAGCGCGCCGCCGCGGGCGGAGACAACCACCGGGCCGCCGTCCCGGCCGGGGAACAGCACCTGCGCGCGCGCGCCCGCGTCGTCCACCGCGAGCAGGTGGCCCACGCCCCACTCGGGCTGCGGGAGGTAGCGGACCTTCTGGCCAATGACGTGCTTCTGCATGGTGAGACCTGGCTGGGGGAATGCGGGAAATCAGCCCTGCGCGTACGGGAGCAGCTCCAGGAACGACTCCCGGAACGGCCCGCGCGCACGCAGCAACTTGAGGTTCTGGACGAGGCCGCCCACGGCGCGGAAGAACAGCGGCGCCTCCTCGGGCGGGCGCACCTTGAGGAACGTGCCGAAGCGGTCCTTGAAGAGTTGCTCCATCAGCTTCTGCGTGTCGTCCTCCGAGTAGTCCCACTCTGACGCGCGCATGGGCCGGCACCCGGTGTCCACGATGGCGTGGACGAGCGAGGCGCACTCGTCGTCCGGCACGCCGACGTCGAAGCCGGACTTGCGGGAGAGGTCCACCACGTCCACGCCGGCCGCCTCGCGGCCCAGCACGCCCAGCCGGAACATGGCGCGGTTGACGTCCACGAAGACCGGGCTGAACTGCTTGATGCTGCCGAAGTCCAGCACGCCCAGCCGCCCGTCCGGGAGCACGAGGAAGTTCCCGGGGTGCGGGTCCACGTGCATCCGGCCGGAGTGGAGGAAAGGGCCAAAGGTGTTGCGGAGCAGCTGGCGCCCTACGCGGAAGCGGGTGGCGTCCTCCACCTCTGCGCCCGGCTGGAGCAGCTCCTTCAGCGTGGGCCCCTCCAGCCGCTCGAGCGTCAGCACGCGGCCCGAGGTGAGTTCGTCCAGCGGGGCGGGGGCCACCAGGTCCGGGAAGGGGCGCAGGGACTCGGCGTAGGCGCGGGCCAGGCGCGCCTCTCGGCGGTAGTCCAGCTCGTGGACCAGCTCGCGCTTCACCTCCTCGTAGTACTTGCGGACGTCCAGCTTCTGGTGGGCACCGAGCGCCTTCACCAGCAGGCCCAGGTTGTCCAGGTCGCTGCGCAGCGCGTCCGCCACCTTCGGGTACTGCACCTTCACCACCACGGCGCGCCCGTCGTGGGTGGTGGCGCAGTGCACCTGGCCCAGGGAGGCGGCGGCGAGCGGCGTTTCGTCAAACGAGGCGAAGGCGGACGCCGGCGGCTCGCCGAGCTCCTCCTCCACCACCTCGCGCACGGTGGCCCACGGCATGGGCGGCGCGGCGTTCTGCAGGCGCGAGAGCACGGCCCGGGCCTCCGGCGG
>Ga0214921_10008393_pt1 | contig 13403 bp, 11 predicted proteins | sample LL1505_MetaG_FD_177992 | JGI IMG/M metagenome (GOLD analysis project Ga0214921, IMG submission 177992) | Freshwater microbial communities from Lake Lanier, Atlanta, Georgia, United States - LL-1505 | ecosystem: Environmental > Aquatic > Freshwater > Lake | place: USA: Georgia | collected... | reverse complement strand
ATTTGCATTTTCCAATAATTTTACAATTTCAATATATTCTTTATTTTTAAATATTTCTTGAATTAAAGAAGTATTATAAACAACATCTCCAGTTTGATAATCAATTTCAATACCTTCATTTTGTCCGTTAATAGTAATAGGAGATGGTATAGGTAAATTAGTATAATATTTATTATATTTATAATTAGTAATATATCGTAATCTTTCGATTATTAAATTATCTCTATTATAAAAGTTATATAATGATTCAGTAGTTGCAATTATTTTTGCAGTAGAATTTGAATTTAAAGTTTTATTATAACTTAATAAATTATTATAAATATTATCAACAATACTTTGTGTAAGTGAATCAAATTCTATTAATTTTGGTTTAATTGGTGCTCCAGTTAATTGTAATTGTAATGCATTAATTATAGATTTTAAAGCATCTAATGTCAATATTTTATCATCAGTAACAATTTCTGTAAAATCTTTTAATGAAAATAATACATTTAATGATAATAAAAATTTTAATATAACAGTATTATCAGTATATTGACTAAAATCAACTTTATTAAATTTAGTAGTATTATTAAGAATAAATGAATCAATAATATTTTCCATCGCAATTAAAATATCTTTATCTGCTTGTGGTAAATTATTATAATTTGGATATGTATATGCAAATGGTAAATTTTCTTGTGCTGGATTTTGAGGATTACTATATAATTTAATATAAACAGATGCTGCTAATGTTTCAGGATTAATATTTTTATTATAAGAAAGTACAATTGGATTATTATTATAATCATATTTTGCATTTGTAAATAAATTAGATAAATAACTACTAAAATCTCCTACACTTACTGTAGCATTTGGTTTATCATATGTAGTAGCATTAAAAATGCTACTTAAAATTTTATATAATGGCGATAACTCAATATCTTTAATAAAATCAGGAAGAATATTTGTATATTTATATCTATCTAATAATAATGCTTGACTTTTAACAATTTCATCATTCATTTTATTTTTACTATTTTCAAGAACAATTAAAATATTATCGTAACTATTAAAGTTTGCATTAATTATTTTAAGTAAACCATTAATAGAATTCATATTTAATGAATTAATAAATGATTGTAAATTAGAAATATTTTTAGGAGCATTTTGTGGATTTTTATCATAACCAATATATAATTTAAGATTTTCACATAATTCATTACGATTTTTATCAAAAAATAAATAATTAAATATATATAACATTGTATTAAATGTTTTATTAATATCATCATCACTAAAATTGAATAAATTATCTGGATGTGAATTATTATATTCAGTAATTAAATCTTTTATTGCTGGCAAATTAGTTACAATAGAATCTATAAAATATGTTATATTTCTAATATTAAATGTTTCATATGGCGGAATACCATATTTTTTACCCGTAATATTAAGTGAATAAGTATAAATATTTAAAAATTGTTGTATATATACAAATAATGTTAATTTAACTGCATTAATATATAATGTTAATTCAGATGGATTATATAAAGAAATGTTCATAATAAGATTATTTTGTGCAGAATCATCATCATTATATAAAAATGCATTTGTTATACCATTATATGCTTGTCTAAATACAGATGGATTAGTTAAAAATAAATCAATAATTATTGAATCAAGTTCTTTCAATACAACTTTATATGTTCCATTTAAAAATGCTGTTATTTTTGCTCCAGCATTACCTAATATAATTAAAGGATTAACATGATTATTTGGATCATCGGAAGGGTCATATGGATTATAAGGATGTAAATAATTAAATATATCATCTGGAAATTTGAGTGTAATTGATATTGGAAATATATCATTCATAAATGGTTTGCTATTTATATAATCAATAAAATTTTGGAAATTATAGGTACTTTCATTATTAATTTTAATTAATTGATTAACAACATCTAATTTATTATTATATAAATTTACTAATCTGTTAATTGTGATTCATTTGGATGTAATTTTGTATATAAATTATTATTTAATTGTAAAATAGTATCAGTAACACCTAATTGATCTAATGTATCTAAAATATCAGGAATAACTTTAAGATAATCTTTATTAGTAATATAATTACGCCATCTATATAAAATATTATTAATATTTGTTTGAAAATATGTTTTACCTACATATAATGATTCTGTATTATATAATATTTTATAATCAGAAAATGTAGTATATCCATCAATAAATGTTTGTAAATATTCTCCAAAATTAGGTATTTTACCTAATTTATAATTTAATTCAAATGTAGATAATGTAGATGAATTAGTAATAATTGGAAAATATGTATTTAAACATTCTACATACGCCAAATATAAACCGAAAATTATAGGATGAGTTGGATCTGGTGCAGGACTATCTCCGATCCACGAACGATCAAAAATTGGAAATTTTTCAGGATCAAATGGACCAAAATATTCAGGATGCCAATATTTCTTTAATAATTCAATATAATATTTATAATTAGTATCAGTTTCTATTTTATAATGACCATCGCCTTGCGGAATTGATACAGATAAAGAATTATCATAATCAAGTTTATTGTAGTATCTATACTCATTATTTGATAAATAATTATTATTAAAATTTTGACATAATGATTTTATTTTTGTAAAATCGGTATCAATGCCTCCTATAGAATTGTAAAATTCAATTAAAAATATTTTATTATCAAAATATTCAGTAAATAATTTTGTAATTAATGGAATAAATGATGGTTTTAATTTATCAACAAATTCTAATAAAGTTTCTGTGCAATTTGAATTGTTATTGTATAAAACTGCAACATATGATTTATAATTATCAATAAACGGGATTGTTTTAATATCGCCTTGTGTTAAAGGATTACGATTTACTATAGAAGATAATGTATAATTAACTTCTTTAGTTAAATCCCACAAATTATCATCAATTCGTTTATTCATTATATAATATTATAAACAAAAAAATAACTATAGTTATTTTTTAATTATTAAAATAAAAATTATTAATTATGATGACGACGATGATGTCGTTTCTTGTGTTTCTTTGAAGATGATGATTTAGAACTTGATGATTTTTTAGATTTAGAGGATGATTCATCTGATGAAGAATCACTTGAAGAAGAATCATCTGATGAAGAATCACTTGAAGACGAATTACTTGAAGATGAATCAGAGTCACTTGAGGAAGAATCATCCGATGAATCAGAATCACTTGAAGAAGATTCAGAATCACTGCATGATGATTTATGTTTCTTCGACTTGTGTTTAGAGAAATTAAATTTAACCAAATCAGTTACATTAATCTTAATCACAGTTTGACCTTTATCATTCACAACTATTGAGAATTCAGTATCTTCAATTAATCCTCCTTTAGTTAAGATTGTTTTAACAGCATCTACGTCTTTCATACGATGAATAATAATACGAACATTATTAAATTCAGTTTCAGATTTCTTTGAAAGAGTAACAGTAACATTATGAACAGTGTGACGAATCTTCTTAGACAATTTCATACTTAATTCACTATAATCTGGAGTAGATTCTTTCTCACACCATTCTACTTTAATCTTTTGTTTATAAATAACGACAGTTGCATCGGCATTATTAATAGTTGCACTTGCAGTTAAAGTTGGAATACCACTCAAGTCATTACTAATTTGAATAAGTGCTGGAGTATTAGAAGTAGCAGTATGATAATTAATGTTACGATGTTTCAATTTATGAACCAATTTAAATAAAGTCTTTGACTGTTTAGAAGCAAAATCAAGAACACTTAGGAATAAAGTAGATAATGGAGTTACAGTAGTAATAATATTTGGTGCAGAACCAGAAACTACAATATTATATAATGGAACAACATGTTTTGCTTTTGGCGATGGGGCTAATTGCAAATCAGTTACCTGAGACTTAAATAAGAATTCATGGAATTCAGTATATTTACGCTTACGTAAAGGTTTAATACTTAGATAACCAACATTAGATGCTTGAGCAGGATAATCTGGAGTAGATTGTGGTTCAGAAGTAGTTGTATGACGATGGAATTTAATTTTGCATTCATCTATTAATAGAAAATCTGCTAATTTTCTTTTTAATTGTCGAATTTCTTTTTTATTTGGCAGGCGAATAAGATGCATTTTTTTAATTATAATTATATGTATATAAAAAAATATTTAAATAATTTTTATTAATTATAATCAAATAATTCAGAATTTATTATGAAATTTTCTATTTTACTTTCTATAAAATGTATAAATTTAATAAATAGTATATATAAAAATTTATTTTCTGTATTATTTAATCTTGAACACAGATAAGTAGTTAAATTTGCTATATTAATTGCAAATTTACTATCATATGTATGTAAATCATCCATTTCTTTTATTCTATTAAATATTACAAAAAGTGTATACATCCACGAAGATAAATAACAATCATAATTATTTAATTCTTTAATATTATTTTTAATAATAATATTATTACAGAATAATTCATAAGACGATATATTTAATTTTAATTTATTGTAAATAGTAGCATAATCTTCTGAATATTTTATATTTTTGCTATTTTTTGAGAATAAATATTTAATAATTTGATGATTAATTTGTTTTATAAATGTTTCTACATTTTTAGGTTTATTATATTTTTGACAATAATTATTATTTTTAGTAATATTTAATAAAACAAAATCTAACCATTCTAATAATTGTTTAATAATTTTAATATCATAAATTTTATTTGTTTCATTTATCATATATTTTATATCATTATATGTATTATCATCATAATTATATAAAAGGTAATGAACCTTTGCTAATAATAAATAAATTATTAAAAAATTATCATATTGTGATATATATTCTGCTAAAAATATATTAATTTCACTACTAAAAATTTTAATTTCATATTCATTCAAGTTTTTTAACCATTTGGTATAAATTATAAAATATTTAGTATCACCGTATATATTATTTTTAAGTATATCCAAAGATAATTGTTTTTCATTTTTAATAATTTGTTTTGAAAATGTTCTGAATAATTTATGTAATGGTATTATATTATATTTAGTAACATTATGTGTTGGTATATATGTATAATTATTATTTTGATATAAATAATTATATTTATTTTTATAATGTAAAAAAAAATTAAAAATATTATTATTAAATGTTTTTTGTGTATTATATGCAGTAGTATTATTATTATTTAATAATACTCTATAATAATATTTATTCTTATAGACTGGTCGAAATAAATTAAATAAATTTAGAGTTGACATTATAATACTTAATAATAAATATATTTTTATTAGTTAATCGCATTTATAAAAATTATGTATTCGATAATAAAAAGTAATTTTCTAATTTTCTAATAGTATCTAAGGATATTGGTGTATTTTCAATAGATGTTATTTCAAAAATATTCAAATTTTTAATTGTTTCTTGCCATTCTTGATATTTGTCATCAAGTGATGTAAATTTTTTATATGCATTAACTGATGATATACCTGTTTGTTTATCTAAATTCATAAATTGTTCTAATAAATACATACTTGATATGTTAATTGCTGAATATAATCTATAACAATCCTGAACTAATAATTTTATTGCATATGCCGATATAGGATGTAATGTTTCTGTATCTGCAAAAGGTAATTCGCAATCAAATATTTTCTTATATTGTTCAATCCATAATTTATATGCTTTCATTATAAAATAAATTTCACGATTATCTATTATTTTTATAATAGATTGTTGTTTATATTTTTCAATTGATAATTCTATTAAATAATAAACTCTTGCTTTGTATTTTAAGTATTCGGCATATTTACGAATAAATTGTGAATGTACACCAGCATATGGACCAATCGTAGTATCTAAAAATAATGTTAAATTTGTTAATATTTGTGATTCATTATATATTTGTTTAATAAAAATATCACCACCTACACACATTATTTTATGTACAACACACAAACTTTTTAATACAGGTAACCATTTATCATTATTTGTTTGTAATAATATTAATCTACCAATATTTTTAGTTATATTTTGATTACTTGCCTTTATTAAAAATTCCATATGTTTATATTTTGGTATATCGTCATCATGATAACATGCTTTAACAACTGCTTCTTCAATTGGTTCTAAATTGATTGTAGATATTTGTCTTGTAATTTTATCTAAAAAATCCATTTTATTATATATATTGACTATATTTTTTATATTGGATTAAAACTAAAAATATTTTAATATTTATATAATAAAATGACTGAAGATTATTTAAGTGATTTAGATGTTGAAGATGTTGAAGATTCATATGATGATAAATATAAAGAATTATTTAAAAAGTATTATGAATATAAAAAAATAAATGGTGAAGAAATTGTAATTTGTGATATTTTTATTACAGTAAATAAAGAAGATATTTATAAATTAGCAAAAAATAATCCAGATAATGCAGTTGGATTATTAGTTCAAGATTACAATAAAGACTTGGAAAATATTTATATGGATTATGCTAAAGATCAAAGTGGAAAAAGTAAAAATACATTTATTGAAGAATATATTTTTAATATATTAGAAGAAAATAATAAAAATGATACAGTAACTCTTAAAACAACAAAATATCGTGGTATTTATTTATCAAATGAAAATCGTATTATTATCGATAATCATTTAGAATATGAAATGACGGAAACATTAAAAGAAAAATTTAATTTTTATGATAATTATAAAATTATCATTAAATGTGATAGATATCCTGATATTCTTCCTGAATTAGTTGATTATTTATAAATGTTAAAAAACACAAAAAATGTTAAAAATGTAAAAGTAATAACCATGCTATTATAGATATAATTATTACTTTGTTGTAATAATTTATTTTTATCATACAATGTAACAATTGTATTTCTAAGATTTTTATAATTTGCAGAATTATTTATTTTTTCTAAATAATTATTTCGATGTTGTAAAATATTACATTTGTTATTCAAATTATTTATAGTATTAGTATATTCTGTAATAATTTTGTGTTGATTTACATTACGTTGTTTTTCAATCGCTAATTTAGTATTTAATTGTTCAATTAAAGTAATATAATTATCAGTCATTATTTTATTTATATAAATATTTTTTTATATAAAATTTTGCTTATAATACTATTATAATGTTTAATTCACAATACGACCAAGATAAATATTTAGAAAAAAATATTTTTAAAGGTTATAAAAATGGATTTTATGTCGATGTAGGTGCTCATGATGGAATATCTATAAATAATACTCTATATTTTGAAAAAAATAATAATTGGACTGGTATTAATATTGAACCAATTAAAAAAGTTTTTGATAAATTAGTAATTAATCGACCAAATAATATTAATTTAAATTTTGCAGTTTGTAATAATGATGGAGAAACAGAGTTTTTATGTAATACTGGTTATACCGAAATGATTTCAGGAATTAAAGATAATTTTGATCCAAGACATTTAGAAAGATTACATAATGAAAATATACAACATGGATCAACTACAGAAATCATTAAAATAAAAACAAAAAAATTGGAAACTATATTTGATGAAAATCATGTATCACATATAAATTATTTATCAATTGATGTTGAAGGTGCAGAATTTGAAGTGATTAAATCTATTAATTTTGATAAAGTATTTATAGATGTTATTGGATTTGAAAATAATTATAATGATATAAGCATACCAATTATAGAATATTTACAAAATAAAGGTTTTATATTTATTTACAATTCTGTAGATATTTTTATGATAAATAAACTTTCTATTTTCTATAAAGAAATTTAATTTTTATTTAATATTTTTGCTAACCAATCTAAACCATCATATAAACCATTGCCTGTAATTGCATTTGTATGTTGAATAAAATATTCTCTAAATTTAAATTTTTTGATATCTAATTTTGTTGTTAAATTATAAATACCGATAGAATTTGGTAAATCTGATTTATTTGCTAAAATTAATATTGGTACATTTTTTAATAAATCATCATCAACAATTTTGAATAACTCGTTTTTTGCTTCATCAAAACGTTCTTCATCACTACTATCAATTACAAATATTACAGCCGATGTATTTTTATAATAATGTTGCCATAATCTTCTAATTTTTTCTTGTCCACCTATGTCCCATACAGTTAAATTTAAATTTTTATATTTAATATTTTCAACATTAAATCCAAGAGTTGGAACAGTAGTAAGTGTTTCATTTAATCTTAATTTATATAAAATTGTTGTTTTACCTGCAGAATCTAAACCAACCATAACTATATTTGCTTCTTTATTAAATTTTATAAAACTTGAAAAAAATGATCCCATTTTATATTTTTATTATATTATATTCATATATAAAATAATATCATATTGATAAAATATAAATTTTATTAACAAAAATAAAAAATTTTATATATAATTAAATATATATAAAATGTTAAAATATTCATTGATTCTTATAATATTAAGTATTCTATTTAATTTTACAAATGCTAATAATGTTACAATTGATTCTTCTAAAATAATTGATGACAAAATTGCTTATGTAACTATGCGTGTTAATTTTAATTATTCATTATTTATAAATAAATATCCTAGTAAACAAAATGCAATGTTGGATTTAGAAAATCAATTGTCTACTTTCTTTTTTATTGATAAAACAAGAATCCAAGTATCTGATGTAAAAGAAGGTAGTGTTATTATTGATTATACAATATTACCAAGAATTAAATATACTGATATATATACTACGACGATTATAACCCAATATCAAAATGGACACTATACATTAAATCATCCATTAAATATTATGTGGTTAGCAGGATCAACTGCAACATATACATATGGTGATGCATATATATGTAATCAAGGAGATTTAGCACCAGATAATTATACTTGTGTTTATAATTATCAAATTAATAATAATATTAATAAAGAAGATACTCATGATGGTTACTCAAGAGGTTATGAAATCATGGTATTAACTTTAACATTATTTTTTGTAGGTGGATCATTAATTGGATTATTGGCATGCGTGCGACTATGTTATATTAAATCAAAATTATATCAATCAAGAGTATAAAAAAATATATAAATAAATGAATATATATATAATTATTATAAATAATAAAATGTCAGAAGAAATATTAATTAAGATAAAAAATAATTTAGAACCTAAAAATTCATTTTTAAATTATATTATAGAAAGTGAAAAAAAACGTAAATATTATACTTTTGAAGAAAGACTTGCATCATATTTGTGTTATTTATGTCAATATGGAAATTACGATGATATTAAAGAATATTTAGAAAAATTAAAAAATTATGTAAAAGCACCTATAACGATTAAAGATATTATTAATACTCGAGTTATTGAATTTAATAATGGTACAGCAATGCATGTATTATTATATTGGAATAATGATAGAAATGCATTAAATATTTATAGTTTATTAGTATTACATGGAGGTATTGCCATTACAGATGAAGATGGTAAATATCCGTGGGAACAAAAAAGAACTATAATGATTTCATATGATACAGGAATATTTTGTGGAAGACGTAATATTAATGATTTTACAGATATATATAATATAATTTATAATTACGAACTATTAAGATAATAAATATTTTTTATAATATATATATATTATAAATGGAATATAAACTATATTTACATAATACTAAAAAAACTATTAACCAAAACTACTTATCATGTTATTTATTAAAAAATCATGATGATTATAACTTTAAATTAGTATATAAAAATATAAATAAAGAAGATATAACAATATTAATAATTAAAAATGATAATATAAGTATTTTAGATATTAGTAATGATAATATTACTATTACAAATAATACTGACAATATTTATTTAATATCATTAATAAATAATCATGAAGATAACTCATATGATCAAGAATTATATTTAGAATCATTTTATAAAATTAAAAATAAACATGTATGCTATTATCATAATAATAAATTACATATTAAAAATAAAAAACTTTTTGATAAAATAAATATTAATAATTTTAATAATATTAATGATCTTAATACAATAAGAAATATTTTATTATTAATAGATAAAAATAATAATAAAATCGAAAAAGTATATAATGATATAAAAATATTTAAAAACAAAGTGAATGATATATTAAATTTATTTAATAATCAATTTTTATCTTCACCATTTTATCAATTAACTAATTCATTTAATATAATATATTCATTATTTATTAATGGTATAAATTTATATTTTCCTCAATTAACTTCATTAATTATAATAGTAAATGAAACATTACAATTAAATGAATATGAAATTAATATGGGTAATTTATATGAAAATTTATATAATATAAATGCAATATTAAATAATACAGAACAAATAAATAGTATTAGAATTGGCACATCAGTTAATGTAACATCATTTAATCCTTTAACGCCTGAAACTAATACATTTATAAATTCACAAATAAGTACATTTACTAATATAGGATTTAATATTTTTAATAATAGGGATATTATTCGTAATACATATTTTGGTAATTACATGATAATCGAAAATGAAGAAGGAAGTTTTAAAATAAAATATACGATTAATGAAGGAAGAATATGGTCAGATGGTACACCTATTAATGCAATTGATTTATTATTAAATCATATTATAAGTAGTAGTCAATATTCAATTGATTCTGGTTTAGGTGATCCAAATAATGATGATGAAACACCAAAATTTAATTCAATCGGTTATGGTGGATTTTATGATAAACATATTGTAGGAGATCCTGAAATTAGTGAAGATAAAATGTCATTAACATTGACATATGATACATATTCATATTTATATGAAATATTATCTCCTTCACCATTTCCAGTTCATGCATTAGTACATTTACTTAATGAAAAAATATCTACACAACCAATTATTGATAATATAATTGCAAAAGAATATTTTTTAGAATTATTTGTTAATAAAAATCAAAATACAGATTTAACTGAAAAATTCCGTTTAATTGGTCATATATGGTCAACATTTTATAATTTATATCAACTTTTTGGTGATGTTAATTATACTATATTAGATTCATTTAGTGATAATAATTCAATATTTGCGATATCAAATGGTGGTTATATTTTTAATAAATTAAATTTACCATTTGAAATAGTATTAATTAAAAATAAAAATTATAATTGTGGACCACCATTTGTAGAAAATGCAATAAATAAAATTAAAATTTTAGAATCATTTGATTTATTTTTTGATTTAAAAAATAATGCAATTGATGCTTATTTTGGTAGTTATCCAACATCAACATCAGGAACTAGTATAGATGATTTAAAAACAAATTGTAATGTATATACCAGTGTATCTGCTACATATGAACATTTAGATTTACGGGTAGGTCCAAGTATTCTTAATTCAACTGGACCATATAATGGACCATTTGCTGGAATGTCACAACAAGCAAAAGATTTAAGAAAAGCATTTTTATTAACTATACCAAGAGAAAAGTTTGCACAAGATTTTAATTATTATGATGAATATGATAATTTAATTTATTCTTTTCAAAATCAAGAAAATATATTAAATTCTAACTTTTTATTTCAAGGAGATTCTGGTTATAATGAAATTATATCTAGGTCACATATTAATGAATTTACAGATTTTACACAAGAAGAAAGAATTGCTCGTGCATTAGAACTAGTAAGACAATATTATCCTGATGCATCTGAAAATAATTATGGATTTTCTATAAACTTATTATGTAGAAATAATTCAAGAAGATTAACAACGGCTTATTTAATACAAAAATATGCTAAAAAATCTGGTATAAATGTTAATATAACAGCACGAAGTGATTGGAGTGTTTATTTAGATTTTTCTACTTATGATGCTTCAATTTTTGGATGGGCTGGAAATGGAGGACTTAATAATAATGCACTCGGGGTATGGGTAGATGTAAATAATCATGGAGGTTATATCAATCCAACATTTCAAGATTTAATAAATAGTTTAAATTATCCATTAAGTAAATCAGAATTTATAGATAAATGCATACAAGGTGACAATTATTTAATTGATGATGCTATAACATTACCATTATATCAATGGCGTGTTGATTATGTTATTAATAAAAGAATATTAGGAATACGAATCGATATATATCAAGGTATAATTACTAATTATTGGAATTGGTATGTAAGCAATTAATAATTAAAAATATATTATATATTATAAAATATATAATATTATGATATATAATACATTATATAAACAATATATTTATAACAAATTAACATCTAATGAAAAAAATAAATATAAAATAAATATATCAGATAAAGATTTATTAAATGGGAAATTTATAAAATCATATGAAGAAATTCGAGAAAAAAGAAAAAACAATTTTGCACAAGAATATAAAATAGATATTTTAAATTTAGAAACATATGATATTATAAAATGTATTAACAAAGAAGTAATAACATTAGAAGATATAAGTATATGTTTATTACAACAATTAAAATATAATAAACAAATTACAATTTATCATACAGGAATAATTAATGATAATATACAAAATATTCCAAATATAACTTTTATTTATTGTGAACATAAAAAAGAAAATATTAATAAAAATAATATTAATAAAAATGAAATAATTAAAAAATATAAAGATTTTTATAAAAATGATAATAAATCAATATTAATTTTACCAAAAGGATTAGGAAGAAAAGAAATAAGTTATGAAATATCTAAAGAATATAAAATGATCATATACATAACACATAGTATAGAGGAAATGGATAAAATAAAAGAATGGTATGAAACATATGATAATACAAGAAGTAATTTAATTATTGATAATAAAATAGAAGAAAAAGATATTAACGAATTTATATTATTAACAGAAAAACAGTTATTAATATGCATGCCAAAAACAATAAATAAAATAGAAGATAAAATGGAAGATTGTTTTATAATATTAGAAGATTATCAATATTTAAATAAATTGTTTGATACAACAGAAAGCATAAGCAGAATACTAAATAATAATTACAAAATATTAAGTATATCAAATGTAACAGATTTGAAAAATATTGGAAATAAAAAAAAAATTGGTATATTAGAAAAAATATTTGGAAAAATATTATTTAAATTAAGTATAGATGAAAGTATTAAATTAGGTTATTTTAATAATTATAAAATAGAATATATTAATACCAAAATAAATGATTATCAAATGATTCATAAAATATTTAAAGATATAGAAGAAGAAGGAAATAATAATATATTAATATATACTGACAATCATAAAAAAGAAAATGAAATAAAAGAATATATACAAAA
>Ga0214921_10008392_pt1 | contig 13403 bp, 7 predicted proteins | sample LL1505_MetaG_FD_177992 | JGI IMG/M metagenome (GOLD analysis project Ga0214921, IMG submission 177992) | Freshwater microbial communities from Lake Lanier, Atlanta, Georgia, United States - LL-1505 | ecosystem: Environmental > Aquatic > Freshwater > Lake | place: USA: Georgia | collected 2015-05-28 | reverse complement strand
CCATAGCTGCTTATTCTCCCATGAATGGTTCTTTTTGCCACAGGAAACCCCATCACAGTCAGATCCATAGGGGCAATTGACAGGATTCCACTGCTGCTGTGGAGCCTGCTGCTGTGGAGCCTGCTGCCCTGGAGCCTGCTGCTGTGGAGCCTGCTGCTGTGGAGCCTGCTGTCGTAGAGCTTGCTGTCGTAGAGCTTGCTGTCGCGGAGCTTGCTGTCGCGGAGCCTGCTGTCGCGGAGCCTGCTGTCGTGGAGCTTGTACCACAATGATCTGAGGTGCCGGTTGCAGATTCCATGGAGCTAGAGCTGGCACCACAAAACCTTGGGGTGGCGGCGGCGGATTCCACGGAGCGTGTACTACAAGCCCTTGAGGGAGTGGCTGCAGGTTCCATGGACGCCGTGCCAAATTTGGCGGTTGCTGCGGGAGGAACATTGCACTGGAATGAATACTTTATATTGTTAAATAGGCACTAGTAAACACTTTTTATTTCAATTTTTTTTTATGAGTGGCTTTATAAACATTAAATATATAAAATTACTTGCAATTATCATAATCAATGTAATTACAAATTTAAATATTATATTATTAGGTAATTCAATAGCCATTGTTTTATTTTCCTCAAAAATAGGTTTTAATTCATCTTCATTAATTAAATCAAAAATTAAATTAGTAATTAAATATAAAATAAATAGAATAACTAATTTAATAAAGAAACGGAATTGAAATATTCCACTGAAAACACTTTTACCATTATTTAATAATTCTTTTGGAATATCTTTATTAGCCATATATTATTATTTAGATATTTTATTTAACACTTTTTGTTTTTTTCTTTTTAATAATTGGTGTATTTTCTTTAATCTTTAATTCATACCATTTAGTATATTCTGATTCTAAGATATCTAATTCACTGATCCATATATCTTTTGGTGATTTACTATCAAGTGTATTATATTCTGTTTCTTTATCTTGTTCTTGTTGTTTTAATTCATTTATCTTTTCCATAGTCAAATTATAAATGGGCATTGTTAAAAGATAATCATATGATACTTTATCATCATCTTTTGATCGTGCTAGTTGTGGGAATTTAGCTTTAATTAATTGTTCTTCAATATCACTTCTTTTCTTATTATTAATTTCTAATTTTTTATTAACTACTAATAATATAAATTTAACTTTGTAACTAATAAGTTTTAATTGATGTTCAATAATTGCTAATTGATATGCTTTCCTATCACTATATAATGCTAAACGTATTTTGTAATAATCTTTAATGATATCTTCAACTGTATTATAATGTTTAATATGTCCTTCCGGTCCATACAAATGCATATTTGTAATTGAATACTTTTTATACAAGTGATATAATTTATCTATTTCTGAATTATCTTGTAAATAACCATCTTCAAATGTTAATTCAAAATGCACTGTTGAATCTGTATTATTATCTTTATACGAAATAAATGGATTTTCTTTTTTAACTTTTTTAGTTTTCTTATTATCTACTTGACTTCGTAATGGAATATCATTTAACATTTTCTCTAAAAATTCTTTATAATTACTAGTCCACTCACCCACCGGTAATTCTGTAATAGTTAATTTATTACCATTAATAGACCATGAACCATAAATCTCATAATTATATTCATCTATTTTTGATATAGTTCCATTGAATCCCTGCCACCATGGATCCATTGGTTCACATTCTTTATTCTTTAATATTAATCTCAAATTTTTAATAATATCAAGTGGATTGTATGGTGGTATTTTTGTTGAGAATCCAGTGCCAATACCTGCTGCACCATTCACTAATATCATTGGAATAATGGGTGCATAAAATTCTGGTTCAATTGGTTCACCATCTTCATCTTGTTGTTTTAATACTGGATTATCTAATGGATTATAAATAAGGGATGTTATTTTTTCTAAACTTGTCCAAATATAACGTGATGATGCAGCATCTGAACCACCTTTTAATCTTGTTCCAAATTGCCCAGCCGGCACTAATATATTAATATTATTTGATCCAACAAAATTCTGCGCCATACCTATAATTGCACCATTCAATGACATTTCACCATGATGATATGCTGCTTTGTCTGATACGAAACCTGCAAGCTGTGCAACTTTAACTTCTGTTTTATCTAAACCTCTTAAATAAGCTCCATATAATATTTTACGTTGTGATGGTTTAAGTCCATCTATTACTGATGGTATAGATCTGTATAAATCTTCATTTGAAAAATGAATTAAATCACTATGAATAAAATCATAATAAGGAATTATTTTTTGTTCATAATTAAGAACTACATTTTTATTATATGCCATTAACCATTTTTTACGATCATTTGCTCTTGTTTTATCAAATGCTAATCTGATAGCATCATCATCATCATGAATCGGAATAAATGTTTCACTTGATGCATTATCACTAGTATCCTCAACTGTTTCTGTAATTAATTTTGTTTTACTTTTCTTTTTAGTAGAAATAACAATTGGTGTTTCTGTTTGTTCTGTAATAGTATTTTTCCAAATATAATTTAATAATTTTGTTTCAATATTATCAAAGTATTCTTTTGCTTCAAGAGTTGTTGATGTCCCTAACCCCTTATAATATTTAATTTTAAAATTGTTTGCATCTGGTGTAGCCTTCCAATTATCATAATCAGATAAATTATAAAAGGTAATAGTATTTTTTCCTTTTACTGCTTTAACAATTGGTGTATTTAAACTTTGAACAAATGAATCTTTTTTAACAAGTGAAGGCCACAAACTATGCAACATATTAATAAATAATCCTTTGATATGTGTACCATCGGTGTTGTGCACTATTAAACTTCCAACACCAGCTTGAAAATGATGATTCTCTGTTTCTAAATCATATACATATTGTTCAGTTGTGCCAATATCAATAATTTTTTTAATAGCAATTGGATCTGTTTGTTGTTTGCCTTTAGTTGCTGTTAATGTATATACTTTTGGTTTATTTGGATTAATATTAATTGATACATCATATCCAATAGATTTACATAATAAATACATACCATGAGCTCCAATTTTACCATCAATATCAAAAGTATGACATTCTGTATCTATGTTAATAGAAATACAACTGCAATAACCTTCATAAAATTCTTCTTTAATCATTTTTGAAGAGTTTAATATTTCAATAGGAATTTTTTTATTTTTATTTTTATCATAAAACATATTCTGATATTTTTCATAATCACTATTATTACATAAACCATCTGCCCAAAATTGTCCCATTATATATGCTTCTTCTTTTGTAATATTAAAATTATGTTCTGTTTCATAAGTATCCGGAAAACTATGTAATAATTTATCACCAATATTGCAAGCAGAAGGAGTTATTTCATTATTATTAGAATCAATTAATGAATGATCTTCAGTAACATCAACAACACCTGTATGTGTCAATACTCTATATATTTTTTTTGTTACTTTATGTCTAATAATTTCTTTAATATTAGTCCATCCATTATCTGACCATATTTGGAATGTACAATTAGCTACTTCCTTATCATTACGTTTAGTCCATACATTTGATAAATCATCAATTGTTCTAATTTCTAAAAATCCAACTGTATTTTTTAGTAATAATGGTGTATCGCCAGTAACTGAATCTTGATCTGTAAGCATCAAAACATGACCATATCTAAGAGTATTAAATTTATCTTCTGTTGAATAGTCTTCACCTTGTTTTAATCCTAAAATGATTTTAATATTTTTAATTTCTTCATTAGCAAGTAATTGTGCTGCACCTGCTTCTCGAACATTTAATAACTTACCTTTCAATGGGAATACACCATAATAATCTCTACCTACTACTCCTAATCCTGCCATTGCTGTAGCTTTTGCTGAATCTCCCTCTGTAAGAATTAATGTGCATTTATCAGAATCTTTTGATCCTGCTTTATTAGCATCTTCTAATTTAGGAATACCTGATATTTTAACTTGTTTTTTCCCATCTGTTTTCTTTAATCCAGCATTTTCTTTAAATTTAGCAAGATTAATAACTTGTTCTACAATTCCACATTTTGCAAGTTTCTTTAAAAATGGAACAGATGGTTCATATTTTGAACCAAATTTATCTACTTTACTCATTAATGTATCTTTTGTTTGAGAACTAAATGTTGGATTAATAATAACTGAATTAATAAAAAAGACTAAATTTTCCTTCAATATAGATGGAGTAATTTTAATATCTTTATCTTTCTTCTTAATATAATCATTAATTAATACTTTGATTATATTATCCATTACATGATTACAATGTGTTCCACCTCTGAATGTATTAATACCATTTACAAAGCTGATAACATCACCGCCTGCATCTGGTTTATAAATAACGCCAACCTGCCATCTATCATTAATATCATAATATAATTCACATTGTTTCGGCGGATAATATAATTCAATATAAGATTTAAAATTATTAGCTTCTATCTTTGTATCATTAAAAAATACTTTAAGTTTATTATTACTAGTCCCACTAATATCAATAGTTCTACAATAGAATAAAGATAAATGATCTTCATCAAGTCCTTTTATATTAAACTTTTTAAAGTCAGGATAAAATGTTATTTTAACAGAACTTTTTGTTTTAGCTGGTAATTTTGTAATAGACGGTTTTCCAATTTGATACATGTTATTTGTCCATTCTTGTTTATAACGTTTTCCTCTTTTAGCATCATCTATTTCAACAATAAATCGTGTGGAAAATATATTTGCACATTTACTTCCATATCCATTTCTTCCTCCTGTTGTTCGTGCTTCATTATCATCGTAATTTGAACTAGTTAATAATTCTCCAAATATCATTGTTGGAACAAGTATTTTATGCACCGGATGTTCTTCAACAGGAATACCAATATCTCCATTATTATAAACACTTATATATCCTTCATCCATATTATAATTTACTTTAATTATATCACATGTTGAATCATTTTCAGATGCATCACGAGCATTTACTAATAATTCATCAAATACTTTTCTAAAACCCGGTGTATATGTAACAGTATCTTTAATGATTTTTACCATGTCATCATTATCTTGCGATTCTTTATTATATACCCACATAAGTTCGGTAGTTTGTTCAACATCACCGATATAAGTATCAGGACGTAATAATATATGCTCAACTTGTCCAATTTTATTATATTTCTCAGCATCAGATTTACTTGACATACTTTTTATTGTTGTTATAGTTGATAATTATATTTTTATATATATTTATCAATTTTTTTCTTGCCTTATATATTAATGAATATTTTGTATATTTTTTTATACAAAAAAATAACTTCTAGAGTTATTACAGATTATGAGTTAAGTATAATAATAAGTATATATATCAAAAATAATAATATTTATTTATTTGCATACAATATTGAAGATATAATAAAATTAATAATATATTATCCATTATCGTGTATTCTAATATATAATTATTATAAATTATGTGTTAGAAAAATAGATTTATTACTTAAAATAAAAGAATGGCAATTATATTATAAAAATAATATTTTTTGGAATATATTATCATATGAACAAATAAAAAATAATATATTTTATGGAAGATCAACACCACCAGTATTATTATGTATAAATTATTTATTATCACTCAAACATAGATTTAATAGTATATTTGACTGTGCTAAAGGAGGAAAACAAATTCATCATAAATTATATTATTTATTTGAAAATGAAACATGTCATGAAGAAATTAAAAAAGAACTGGAGGAAAGATTAAGATATATATTAATTATAATTGATAAATCAACATTTATATCATTAAATATACCATTGATAAGAATAAAAGATTTTTATAATTTATCATGTAAAAGTATATTAAAATATATATATATAATTTATAAAAAAATTGGAAAATTATTAGATACTTTGATAGAATTATTTCATTTATATAATATATCATGTGTTAAACTAAATAATATAATAAATATAATATCTCATGAGAATTTATTAAATATGAATACTGTATATTATCTTAATTAAATAATAATTTAGCTTGACCATGTGTCACAATAAACATATCATATACTTTACCAATCATTTTTAATATTAATGTATTTTTAATATCAATAGTGTTAGATGAAGTAAATAATATTTTTAATTGTGTTAAATATTCTTTTAACCATAATGAATTAAGAATTACATTATATTGTTTTCCTTTAATATATCTAAAATTACATGTCCCTGATGGTTGTGTTTCTTCTGGATATAAACAGAATGGATGATAATAAAGTCCATCAGGTAATGTATTATTTAAAAATTTATAAGATAAAACATTTGTATAATAATTATTATCAACATTAGATAATAATACATCTAATTGATTTAATATAAATTGTTGTTTAATTAATATATTTTTATTAGTATAGTTATTTATATCAAATTTTAATTCATAATTTTGTCCAAATGATGAATATCCATCTATAAATAAATTAGGTTGAATATACCATATTAGTTCTTTACATGGATTATTAAAAGATAATTCACAATCAAAAAAATCTGTATTTTTTATTGTGAATGTATCTGACACAAAACGTTCAACAATATATTCTAATTTTCCCCCTGCAAATTTTGTTCTTTCAATATCATCTAAAAATACAGCTTCACATATTAATTTTATATCAGGAACTTCAATACTACTACAATATAAATTATAATTAATATAAGGATAGTAGGACATTATTTTATATATAAAATCTTTATATATATCATTAGTAATAGTCATTAAAAAATGAAACCATTGATCTTTATTCATAATATAATTTAAACCATCTGTTGAACTACCAGAACCACCATATGTCCCATTTGTTTTTAATATCAGTGCGCGTTGTGTGTCATTTAATTCAGGAAATTTTAATAATAATAATTCAGCATTAATTATATTACAAACATAACTAATAGATTTATTATTAATATTAATGGTATAAGAAGTATATTTTAATTTTGTATTTAATGTAAAAGTAGTAAGATTAGATACAGTTACATTTATTACATCTAAATAATTTTTTTCATAATTTTCAAAACATATTATTTTTGAAATATTACTTAATTTAGTATTTATTACAACAGTTGAATATTGCATTGCAACAAGTGGTAAACTTGCCCCTGGATTTTTATTAAACCAAAATATTAAAGGAACTAAAACTTTTCTATTTCCTTTAATATTATTATTATATGTTATCATATCTGGTGTATGTCCTATCATTGTTAAATAATTAGGCATTTGATCAGGTGATACATTATGCATTTGTTGAATATGTAAAATATCTTTTGTATATTTATCAAATTCATTTCCACCAATTTCTAATTTTACATATTCAAAAAAATTATGTCCTAAATATTCTGCAAAATTAAAATTAATTTGGTTAGGTTGTATTAGAGCATCTAATTTAGATTGTGTTTCATTTATTAGATCATTATAATAATTCAAATAATAAACCATTTGATTATAATAAATAGTAATCTTATTTATAATATCTGTTTTTGATATAAATATTTGTGGATCATATGTTGTAGCATTTGTAACTAATAATGTTAAATTAGAAATATATGAAGATATATTAATTTCATTTAATATAGTTTCATCAACTTTAGTTTTATATAAATCTTTTGTTAATTTATTTTTATAATTAAATGATGCTACTTGTTCTTTTAAAAGTGTTAAAGTGATATTTTCTGTTTGTAAAATATTATATAAAATTCTATATAAATTACTTTCAACATCTACAAAACCTTTTAAATTATCGTATAATGTTTTATAAGTATTATATTGTGTGGTTAAATTAGCTATAATTAATTTTTTTCTATCTATATAATTAGTATTAGTAATGTATTTATCTGAGAAACTATATGACGGTAATGTTATTTCAAAATAACATCTATGTATTGCATCACCTTGATTTAAAATAAATGATAACTCATCATTAAAATTAATTGTTTGTTCTGGTAAAATTTCAATTAATTCTGTAGAAAAATTAGTATGCCTTTTATATACTTTCTTAAAAAAAGTTATTTCCGGATTAATAGTTAAATAAATATCTTGTTTTCCGGATATTACCATTTGTATAATTCCTCCAGTCATTTTATATTAATATTTATAATACTTTTAGTTTTAAATTAATATATATTTATATTAATTTAAAATGATTATTTTATTTAGTTGGTGTAATTCTGCAATTGATAGAAATCCCACCCATATCAGAAAATTTCTCTACTGGGACAACTAATTGTTTGGTTAATAAATGGAACACGACGAAACCGGCTAATACACCACCAAGCTCATATACATCCTTGGTTGGAAGAGCCTTCTGCATAACATACACGGATAATAAAGCACCAGTGGAAACTTTAATGAGATCATTTAATAATGGTTGCTGTTTATTGCTAACAACTGGCACATATTGTTTTAGGAGCATGTTAAAGAGGGCATAACCGGCAATGATAGTGCCATGCTGGGTAAACCATGCCTGATTAAATACAATTTGTTCATTCTTCATTAAATGGAGGAATACTTTGCCCGCAGCAAAAATGGTGCCGAATTTAACTAAATCGGCAACAGAGTTTTCAATACCAGCATTCTTGGTGTCAAGCTGGGTATTAATAGTAGCACTTAGTTTATTAGTTACTAAACCGTGTAAAGCAACAGCAAGTAATGTAGCAACTGAAGAATTCATCCATTCATTATCAAAAAGTGTACGCCCGGGGAATAATTGATAATAAACAAGGTTAGATACGGTTAAAACAGTTGCAAATAGAGTCAGATCAACTTTAGTGATCTGTATATCGGTTGGAGATGTCATTAAATATATATAGAAAAAAACTAAATATTTTTAAATTAAATATTTTTTAAATTAAATTTTTATAGTTATTTATAAAGTGAGTTTATATAAATATAAGAATATCTATAAATATTAATATGAAAATTTTTGACTATAAATTTATCATTTTACTGGGACTAACATTAGTTGTATATTTTATATACAGAGAGGTTGAATATTTACGATCAAAAATTAATAAAATAGAAAAAGATATTCATTCTAATAAACTTTCACAAGAACCGATAAAAATAGTAAATGTTAAGCCAACTGAAAAAATAACACCCGAATTACCAGTAGAACAAACAACTAAAGTATCTGTAGAAGAAACAAATGATAAAGTATCAACCCAATATCCAAATATTATTGATAATGATCATTCCTTGTTTGGCGTGTGTTCTGTGAATATTCCGTATATAGATCCTCATTTATTAATGAATTTTAAAAATGAATTTTCTAATATGGAATTAAATATAATTAGTGATACTATCATAAATGCAGATGAATTAATTCAATTACCAGATAATACTAAAAAAATAAATAATTTAATTATAATAGATGAAGATGTGTCAGAACATTGTGAAATTACTAAACAATCTAGTCCCAGTCATCTTGCTGTTTATTCAAATGAAAATGAATCATGTGAAGATAAAATAAATAATACACATGATGAGACACAAGATTTTAATTATGATGGAATTAAAGAATCTCAACCAGATAATAATGATTTAGTATTAGAAAAATTAGATAAATATAAATTAATTGAAATAAAAAAAATAGCGGAAGGGAAAAAAATTAATATAAATAAAAAAGTGAATGGTGCTTATAAACCAAAAACAAAAAATGAATTAATTATGGAAATTATTGAATTAAAAAATATCTAATTATATATATATAATAATGGATAATCGTTATTTTAATTACAAATGTCCACCACTTATGCAAGATGGAAGATTTATAACTAATTATGTAAATAATAGTATTTTTGAGCAATATATTCGTAATGTAAATAATATTAATTCAGCTCAAGATTATAAATACTTTTTACAAAAAAATGGTGATACTATTATTAATCGTGAACGTGCATATTTAGAAAGTATTAATACATGTGCTGTGCATGGTAAATGTGTAGCAATCAATGATAAAATTAGTAATTGTGGATGTGGAAATAATAAAATATAAATTAAGATTTGTCGAGTAATTTAATTTAATTTAATTTAAAAAGTTTAAATTAAATTAAATTATATCATCACTAATAATATGAGTTCATTTGTAAATAAATTTGATAAACCACATATACCAGTTCTAAATTATGAAGTTGGTAAAAAAACAGAAATGTTTAATGCAGTTTTATCATTAGATACACATGAAATATTACGTTGTAATCTTATGTATAAGATACCATTTACTATATTTGATGATGATGAGAATTCATTAATTCACATACTTCTTAATAGTCCTACTAAATCATCAGAATCATCTAAATTAAGTGTTATAAGATTTTTAATTAATAATGGTGTTAATCCAGACAAACCTAATAAATATAATGTAACACCATTACATATTGCATGTCAACAACAATTATATAAAATTGTAAAGTATTTATTAGAAAACTATGCAAATCCAAATTTTACAGATAATATGGGATTGAATGCATTTCATTATTTATTAAGTGGTAATATATTACCTGTTCAATCTAAAGAACCCGCTAAAGATTTTATTCCTCCTAGTGGTAATGCTAATGAAAATCAAGAAAGACAAAAAGAATTAAATGAACTGAAAAAACTTTTAAATACATTACTTGAACCGACATTAACAGATATACCCTTATATAAAACACTTGAAGCAACCATTGATGAATTCATAAAATCAGATAAAGATATTAAAAAAATTACAAATGAAATACATTTAATAAAAAGTTCAAATCCATTTAATGCATCTGAACATATTAAAAGATTACGACCTTCATTAGAAAGTATAATACGTGAGAAATTTTCATTTAAACCATTACAAATAACAATTCATGATACAACATCAGATTCAGGAAAATTATCATGGGTCCCACTAACTGAATCACCTTTAGGGTTAATTAAAGAAGGTAATGTCGAAAGAGCAATTAAACATAAAATCAAAGAACAATATACTAAAGCACAATTGCAAAAAATAGATCCAATAGAATCTAAATCAATTTCTTTAAAGGAAATATATGAAACACGCTATATAACACCTATACTTGAATTTTTTACACAGGAAATTAATGGTTGTCATTTTTTAAAATCACATTATAAGGCAATTGAACCTAACTATACAGAACTTAATAATAAATTACGACACAAATTAGCATTTGATAATGCATCAAGTGTTCTTAATTTCTCATCACTCAAATATACAGGTGGACCGCGTTCATTATATATTATACCTACAAATGCCCATAATATTTATAAACTAATGTATAAGTGTCTTATTATACCTAATGAGGATATTGATAATTTTATTAGGTGTATGACTACTATGGATGATACAGATCTTATTCCTATGGCGAATAACTTAACAACATATATAATTAAGAATAGATTAAGTATTATCGATAGAGAAACATATAGACATCTCATTGATGCATATAAAATGAATGCAGACCAAAAAGTTAAGTCATTTATTGATAAATGGGATGATATCTATTGGAATAGGGATGGTAATAATCATGTTAGTGCATGGTTATTTAATATGTGGTCTGATGCAATTTGTAGATCATCCAGGTCTAATCTTTTAGGAGAAATTTATTATCCATTATTAATGTTAATCAGTGGATTAAATAATTCAAAAATTACAAATATAAGTGATCTTAAAGCAAGTATAATTAATTCATACAAACCATATTTAATTTCACTGTGTACACATACTACTAATAGTGGTAATTATAAAATTATCAAAATGATATTAATATTATTAAAATCAGATGATATTAATAAATATGATTATATTCTTCGTATAGATGACACTGAGCTTATGCGATATATAGTAAATCTTAATAATAATAAAAAGTTTATATGTATATCATTATTAGAACATTTTGGTGTTGATGTTTCCCTTTTATCAAATGAAGATTATGAAAAATATAAAAAATCATATGATAATAAAGATATTAAACCAATACAACAAATATGTAAAATGATTTTAGATGCATCTAAAATATTAAGAGTAGAATTATTAAATCAAACATTAATAGATTTTTTATTTTGTTTAAATCATTATGATACTAATAAAAATATTGATATATTTAATAATATATGTGTATTATATAATACTAAATTAAAAGAACTAGATGATGAAGATCTAAGTGACACTAGTGTTCATTCTTCTTATGTGATTGATCCATTAAAATTTTGGGACGATCACAATATGTTAATACCTAGCAATCATGGAATTTATAATATATATTGTGATATTAATACAGTTTATAGTAGCATTGATTCACCTTTATGGAGTCTAATTGACAATATAAAAATATTAACAGTAGCACACTTTTATATTGCACATACATTAGGATTATATTATGAAGGTTTAATAGATATTACACTACCTGATATTATTAGATATGTTATTAATGGTAACATGTATTGTATTGGTAAGGGTGGTAATGATGGTACTCTTATAAACCCTATTCTGCAAAATAGTTCACCGGGTAAAGGATCCCCTCGTGGAAAAGGTAGTAGTAAAGGTAGAGGTAAAAGTAAAGGTAGAGGTGGTGATAAAAGTAAAGGTATAGGTAGAGGTAGAGGTAGAGGTAAAGAAACATATAATAAATATATTTCTTTTGATAATTATGATTATAGTGATGAGGATTATTATAATCAATCAGGCGGAGTCCTTAACTCAGAAGCACCAGCAGTCGAAGCTGAAGCCGGACCCTCAGTTCCTCCACCAATTCAAGATAGTACACCAATACTATCCCGGAGACATAGTGAAGGAGATATCACTCGTCCAGAAAGGAACCACGGATTCTTAAAAGAAAGTATCCCAGTAGGCAATACACAACACGATATTCTTAATGAACAGTTAAAACAATATTTATATCAAAAAATATTACAAAACTTAAATAGGTGTAATACTGAATTTAAAACACGCTTAAACAAAAGGATTTCGGATGAGGAGGAAACAAATATAAGATCCAAATCAGTCATACAATACTACCCATCATCAGATAATGAAAAAATATTTAATGAAAAATTTAATCAAATATCAACTTTTACAGATAATTTGAAGAAACAAACCACATACAACATATTAATATATTGTATCAATATAATAAAATACATACAAACACTTATTAATACATATTTTGATAATGATAAAAAAAAATATATAGAATCTATACTTGAACAATTGACACCTGGAATCAAAGCCGCTGAAGATTTTGTAGCCACGCACCCACCCGCAGCACCACCCGCACCCGCACCCGCAGCACCACCCGCACCCGCAGCCACACCCGCAGCAGCAGCACCTGCAGCTACACCCGCAGCAGCAGCCACACCCGCA
>Ga0214921_10008391_pt1 | contig 13404 bp, 16 predicted proteins | sample LL1505_MetaG_FD_177992 | JGI IMG/M metagenome (GOLD analysis project Ga0214921, IMG submission 177992) | Freshwater microbial communities from Lake Lanier, Atlanta, Georgia, United States - LL-1505 | ecosystem: Environmental > Aquatic > Freshwater > Lake | place: USA: Georgia | collected... | reverse complement strand
TTCTTTCCACAGTTCACGGAATTTTTCAAATTCCTGTTTTGTTAATTTATCCATAATTAAAAGGGTAAATCATCTTCATCAATAACTCTATTAAGTGTTCCAGGTAATTCATCCATTAAATTTAATTCTGGTTCTCTAAAATGAAAATCTAAGAAATCTTTTGGGTACAAATGTACAATACCTGTATATTTTGGATTTGAGATTTCTCTTTCTTGTATTTTAATACCTGCTTTATAAGCAGCAGCTGCTACTTCTTTTCCTAAATCCGAGCCTGCAGCTTTACCTAGATACTCATATAAACTTAAATATATCATAACTTTTATTTTTGATTAATTATACGAAAAGAAAATATAGACTCCAAATTAAAGTTCATTTATTTTAAACTTCATTTTTAGGGATAAGAAGATAAGAAGTATAAATATCTCTATGAAGATTATCTGGGAATTCTACATTTTTCCATTTTTTCATCCATTCAGGGTCATCACGCATAGGTAAAGGAATATCTTTAATGTTAAATTTTTCACCTTTTAAATTTAACCAATCATAGTAATATCTTTTATTTGCTTCATTAGCTGTAACATAGTAATCTGGATATTTTGGGGAAGTCCATACTGTTACTTCTGAAGGGTAATTTCTATTTAGTAAAAATTGGGAAGTATATACTTCAATAGAGGTTTTTTTCATTTCAGGGTAAAGCAGACCATGTTTAGTATAGATTTCTTTTTTAGGGATATTTTCTATGTTTATATCTTCTGGGTTGCCTGTTTTTTCTTGGGAAAGTGGGGTGTTTGAGATAGGTGTGCCTGAGTATATTTTATAAGGTATATTTATTTTTTCTAAAAGTTCAATTATTTTATCATTTACTTTTTCTTTCTTATTTAAGAATATATCTATTCGTTTAAGATAAGGGATAAAAGGGAATCTTTCCCCGTTTACAATTATTTGTTCTTCACCTAAATCTTCAGCACTACCTTCATCTGCTCCAAAAGCAAATGGACGAACTTTATATTTAGTACTAATTTTATCACCATCTAATGTTAGTCTAGCAATTGAGTTTCTTTTCATATCTTGAAAATCTCTAGTTGACATATTAGGTCTTCTAGAAGTTGATACTTGATATTCATCATTAGAATATAAAAATTGAGTAAATAAAATCTCTTTTAAATTAGATAATGGGGTAAAGTGATATAAAGTACCTACTTGTTTAGCTTCATTTAAATATATTTCTTTTAATAAATTAAGAAGTTTCATTTATATTTTGTAATAAATATTTAAAGTCCATTTATTGTGCGAAACATTTCTACATTAAAATCTACAAGATCCTCGTTAACAAACTCTTTGCTTATATCTTGGTGTTTGTTCATATTGGCCATTGGTTTTAGATGTAATCCCATTTTTGTATATGGCATTTCACCAATTGCTGCCATAATTGGGTTTGAGGTATCAATAGATTCAATAAAGGGCATATTTTTATACATTCCAAATTCAATAGGGGAAGCAGTTCCAAGTAAATGGATTCGATCTGTATTAACGATTGTTTTATCTCTAAACATAGTAGAAATTACCATGAATCTTCCAATAGCTTTACCTAAATCTTGATTTGGATGTGGGCAAATATCATTGTAGTATGAAGCACCATATGAAAATGCAATTTTCTTGTATCCTAAATCTTTATATGCTTGAACACATAAGTTAGCTTCATGTAAACTTTTTGCTTGCACAACAGCTACTTTAGTTGTATTTTCTGGTAGTTGAATGTTTGCCCATTGTTTTGCATTTCTAACTGAAGCAGCATAGTCTTCCCAAACATCAGGTACAATGAATTCATTCGGTTCAAGTTTATTCACCCAATACATTAAACGGTCTGTACTATATGCTTCTCCAAGTTCATGGAGTGAATTGTCCATTACAATATATCGTGCTATGTTTTTTGAATTTTGAAAAAATACACGATATTCTTCGTTTTCATCCATTAAATGGGGTAAACAATAATCATAATCGTTAAATTCTCTACTTTTTGTTAATAGACAAAATGGCACCTCGTGGCTAATTTTTATTTTTTTCATAATTCATTTTTTATTTAAACTATCTGCTATTAATTGTTTGTACATTGTTGTTGACCATCCATGGTCTCTATTTAAATACTGTATAGGAATATCTAAATCATCTCCAGTAAATGGTTTTCCTACATAATCATCACCTAAAAATCGAACATCAAAGTTTCCCTTAATTAAAGCTTCATATAGATCTTCCTCTGTTTGATATGGAAATACATAATCAACTTGTCTAAGTGAAGAAAGGATTTTTACTCGATCAGACCAATGTAAAATTGGTTTAAGTTTTTCCGGTCGTTCAATGGAGGGATCTTCATGTAAACATATTATTAATCTATCACAGTATTTTTTACATTCCTCAAACATAGCAATGTATCCTGGGTGGAGTACATCAAAGTTTCCTGCTATAACTCCTCTTTTTATATTAATTTTCTGCATATGCGTGTTCGTACGATTCTATAGCTATTGATTCTAGGTTTGCAAAACGAGCGGCATCATATCCTATCCAACGTAGTCCCATTTTAGTTGTTCCTTCATTTTTTATTCCAGCTATAATAAACACTCGTTGATCGTAATTGTTTAAAAATTCTTCAACAACTTCATATTCTTTTCCATTTACAACTTCAGCACCCTCAGGTAACTTCCTATCATTGATACAAACTACTTTTTTCATCTCCAATCTATTTTATGATTATATACTCTTTCTGCGTATCCATTTACTCTAGGGTAACCGGTGTTGTAATATCCAAATACAATTTTCCAATTTTTATATTGGTTATGTAACATTCTTAAATATTTCATTGAGGTCATTATGTTATACTTTACATCATTTAACAATATTTCTTTAGATACTTGATCTTTGTTTATCCAACGTGCTGTTGATTTTAAAACTTGCATAGGTCCTAAAGCTCCGGTAGAGGATATTTGGGTGTTTTTATATTTCCAATGAAATGGACCTTTATACCCTGTTTCCAACGATGCTATTCCATATGCATATTGTTTAGGGATATTAAATGAATCTGCATAAAATTCAATGCAACTATATACTTGAATGCAAGGTGGATCAGTTACATTTACTGTAAAACTTTTTCTTATGGGGGTTGTGATGACTTCTTCAGGAGTTAAAAGCCTAAAGGAGGATATAACCGCTAAAAATATAGCGGCTACACCCAAAAATTTTAATTTATTCATTTACATTTGCATTTTGGTAAATTCTATTTGAATACATTTTAAATATTGTCATTCCAATTGAATCTGAGTACATTTGGTAGTTTCCACTTGCACGGTCAATTAACATTAATTCATTTCCTTCATTTACCGCAATTGATACGTTAGAGGTAGAATAAATATTTGAATATGCATTTGATTTTGGTGTAGGGGGATAATTTTGAGTGTATCTTCCGATTACAAATCCTAATACTAATGCTCCTACGATTACTCCGTAACTAAATACTTTTTTTAATGTTGATAATATTAGTTCTTTATCCATAACTGATTTCATATAACTGGTTTTAGGGGGTTACTTTTTTTTAGGTTGTTTAAATTTTACTGAATTTTTTAGTTCATGGTAAATGTGAAGTTCAGATAAAAATGATTGGTTATTTAATGGTGGTTTTTCTACAAATCCACCATGTTCAATTACTTTTCCATCCGGCATAATTGTTCTTGAAATTCGAACTCCTTTTCTAGGTGGTTGAGCTTTTTTACATAACATTCCAAATCTGCGTAAAAATAATCGAAATTTGGTTTTAAATGTTTTTGTTGATGTCATAACTTTTATTTTTATAATTAAAATATACAAAAGAAAATTAATATTTCCAAGTTTTTTTAAATATTTTCGGATTTTTTAGGACGACCACGTTTTTCGGATTGTTTTCCAGAACGATCGAATGTTTTTAAACAATACATATAAAATTCTTCAGTTGTACCATCAAAATCTGTAATATGATCTTCATATTCTTCTTTCGTCATTACGAATTCACGTAAAAATCCTTTTTTAAGGTTTGATAGTTTACTAGCTTCATCTGCATTGAAATCCTCTATTAAACGTTTTCTACGAGCTAGATCTACTCCGTTTTTTTCAAGTAATTTTTGTATATCTCCGTTGTATTCTATATATTTTTCGTTGATTTCTAACTCAGATAATTTCCATTGCCAGTAGTAATGTGAAAATTCATATTCACCGTTTTTAATGCGATCAATAAATTTAACCCCACGTGGTAATGGTTTGAGTTTGGTATCAAAACGTCTCCACCATTTAAATTGGTTGTAATTTAGGGGTTGTAATTTTGATATTTCTTTGAGTACTACTTTTGGATCAGATGTTGTAAATAGCATAACCTTTATTTTCTTAAATATACTAAAAGTATTTTAAAAAGCCAAGTTTACTTAAATTTTCTCTAAAATTTTAGGGATATCAAACATTTCCTCTAAACTGTAATATGGACATTCATGGATAACCCCCTCAAAAGAATAATCAAATAGATAAGCATCAATTAATTTTGTTGTATCTGTAGGAGCATTTGCAACTATGTTATTGTGAAGTGCATATCCAAAGTTTTTTGGAGAAGTTCCAATCCAAAATACTGTTGAGGGAACATTTAATGCTACCGCAGCATGTTGTAAACTAGAATCAATTAATATACGTTTATCACTTACCGCTAACAATGTAAATAGTTCCATAGCAGACAGGGTATAGTCTAAAATTTCAGCTCCCTCAATTTTAAAAGAAGTTGGTTTACATACTTGTATAATGTGGTGAGTTTCTCTATATTTGTTAGCTATCTGGGTTGCTAAATTAAATGGAATATCTCTTGTCCAGGAGTAACCTAAATCACTATTTAATATACCTCCATTGGTTTGAATTAATAGAATTGGTTTTTCCCTATTCCATTTTGTAGAATTTAATTGATGTACAAGATTAAAATTTAAAACAGGAGATTGAAAAGTATATTCAATATCTAATATTTTACACCAATTTGCAATTAAATGTTTATTTTTTAAAATATGTTGTGTTTCATAATATGGTTCATGTTTAAATACTATTGTATCTTTATTTTTAATATAGTCATTGTAAAAATATTGAGTTGAACCTAATCTATATACTCTGTAAACTGACGGTAAATTTAAAAAGATTTCAGGGTAGGAAGCTACTACAACTATTTTTCTTTCTGGGTGTTTTTCTTTTAGGGTTTTTAATAAAGATGTAGCCGCAATATTTTTTCCTAGACCACCTTCAATGTGCCAAACTATGTATTTTTCTTCCATTTTTTATTTTTTTGATCCTATTCTAATGTACTTATACCAAACACGTTCGTGAAAGAAATAAATTACAGGTTTAAGTACTAATTCACCTACTCCAAGCATAGAGGAAACTTCTAAAGAAGCACCTAAAGAATAAGCTATTGTTACTGTAGTTAATGTTCCTAAAATACGATACGATATTGTTTTTAATATGTGTCGAGTCATCACTGATTCTTCTTTGATAGTTACTATGTATGCTATATTATTTTTAATACTAACATACCCCTCACAGCTAACATGCCATTTATAATCTTTAATATCTTGCATCCAATCTTTAGAAGTTGATGTGTGTCCATCTACTACAATGTTAGATACTAAAATTTCTTCACCATCGGTAATTAAACGCCAACGGTCTTCTTCGCATGTAGATACTGTATTAAATCTGATTTGAAATTTTTGTGATTTTGTATTCATAACTTTCCTTCTTTACGCATTTGTTCTCTAACTTTTGTTGCTGAAATATCGTGTATTTCTTGAGGGGGAGTATGTTCAATGACATCGTATCCAATTCCTCTTCCAATATTTACAGATTCAATATCTGGGATGATAATAACTTTAATTCTGCCAGCATTTATTAATCCAGGCATTTCGTTTGTTATATTAATTAATATTTGTTGAGCTGTCCAAGGGTTTTTTTCATCTGGTTCTACATCTCTAATACATAAAAGAACATTTTTGTTTTCATTTAATGCTTGGTCTATTAACCAACGATGACCATCGTGCCATGGTTGCCAACGACCTATAAACATTGCATATTTTTTTGTAGTAGAGGTTGAACCTGTTGTATTTGCTAAATATTTTTTCATAACTTTATAATTTTGTTTATACAATTTTTAACTGAAATATTTGTTGTGTCTATATTAATGTAATTTGAGGTTGGGGGTTGATAATCTTTTACGTGAAAATTTTCTCTGCCTCTAATATCTGTTGTATGAATATAAATCTCTTGAATTAAATCTCCAAGTTTTTCTTTAAATTCTTCTCTTTGATCTTTATATGGGGAAACTAAAGAAACAACTACATTACATTCTTTTTTAGATAGGAAATGGGATATATGTTGAGCTAAAGCAATATTTTTACGGCGTCCATCTTCGCTATAATCTTTATTATCAAATATATCTCGTAAATCATCACCATCTATGTGAAATGTATTTTCTAATTGCTGTTTTAACGCGTTTGCTAAAACTGTTTTTCCAGCTCCTGGCTGGCCTGTAAACCAATAAATCATAACCTTTTTTAAATATAATTAAATGCTTTAAAATACCAATCGTAATGTTGTTTTAATCGATCACTTTGTTCTTGACCTAAAATTTCTACGTAATCATCTTTTACTGGTTTTATTTGAGGTTGGATTTTGTGGTCTCCAAACATACCATGTATGATATCATTTTCTTGAGTTAATTGTTCAACATTATTGAAATCGTGTTGAAAATATGGTAATTCTAAATAATTGTATACTCTTTTAATTTCTGTTTCTGGGTCTATTGTAAAATCTTCAAAACGAATAAATAAAATATTTTTATCTAATCCTCTATGAACAACATCTGCTAGCCATTCCATTGAAGGACCAATTGGGGGAGCAACCGAAAAATGATCTATACGAGAAACCGTAGTCATATTTTTTAATTCAATATTATTGACAATAAGTGAATCTTTATCTGGGTTTTTGCGGAGATTTTTTTCCATGGAAGCAAATACCGCTCTTAAGTCTCGTACCATGCATATGATTTTTGGTTTTTCTTCATTAAAGAATTCAAGGAAATCATAATGGCCTAACCACCCTCTACTTTTTTCCATTACGTAAGGACGATCTGTTATTCCTTCAAAGAAACCGTGCAATCCGTATTTGCAAAAACCTTTAAAACCATTTTTCATAGTTTCAGCATCTTGTGCTTTAAAGGCATCTCCTGTTGTATAAATAGTTCTTGCGTTTAACAAAAATTCTATTATACCAGATGTAGGTGTAGAATAAATTTTTGGGTTTTGCATCATTACATTTTGTAATAATGTAGATCCCGCCCGTGGGAGGGATGCATTGTAAAATATTTTTTTATTCATAAACTTTATTTAATATAAAACTAACATACAGAAATTTTTTTAAATTTCCAAATGTTTTTTTAAAAATTATACTTCTTCAGTTACTATATCTTCTATAATAGGTTCTGCAGTGTATGAATTTCCATTTGCTATACAACTATTGATATCTGTTAATTGTTGTTGTGTTAATGCCTCTGAAAACCATTCTTTTGATAACATTATTTCTAAATGTTGAACATTTCTTGTAACGGTAGATTTATTATTATCATTTACTATTTTTAAAATAGTATTGTTAATTAAATTAACTGAATCAAAAGCTGCATTTATTGATTGTTGAGGGTTTGGTGTGTTTAATTCTTCCATTTTGTTTTGTTTTGTTTTATTTTGTTTTTAATAATTATAGTGTTAATTTTTTCCATGCACTTCCGCTTGCGAAATAAAAATCTCCACTTGAGGAAAATGCTATAGATCCTGTTAAAGAGGTAGTAAATGTTGGTAATGGATTTGAGGGTAAAATTTGAAGTGCATTATTTATGTTTACTGTTTTTAAAGCAAAGTCACCCTTTATAAGTGGTGTACCTGAGCCAGAGGCAATATATAATTTATTACTTTCATCTGTTAATGTTGAAGGGCCTGCTCCAAATCCAATTGCTATATTGTTTGAGGAACTTCCGGTAAAACACTGCCCTGCATTTTGGCCAAAGGCTATATTATTTGATCCAGATGTGTTAAGTTGTAAAGCACATTGTCCTATTGCTGTATTGTTACTTCCTGTTGTATTTTGTTGTAAAGCATTATTTCCTATTGCTGTATTATGACATCCTGTTGTATTACAGCGTAAAACTTGATTTCCTATTGCTGTATTGTGGGTTCCTGTTGTATTTGCTCCTAAAGCTCTACATCCTATTGCTGTATTATTGCATCCTGTTGTATTTAAAACTAGAGAAGCAAATCCTATTGATGTGTTGTAGGCTCCTGTTGCAGAGGAGTTAAAGTTTGTTGATGCACCAATTGAGATGTTTGTAGAAACGTTTCCATTACCTCTGCTAAAAAATACACCATTGATTGAACCGGTTGTTGTTAAAGAACCAGAAATATCTACTGTTTTTGCAGCAAAATCACCTTTTATCAGTGGTGTACCGGAACCAGAAGCAATATATAGTTTATTACTTTCATCCGTTAATGTTGAAGGACCTGCTCCAAATCCAATTGCTATATTGTTTGAGGAACTTCCAGAAAAACATTTTCCTGCATTTTGGCCAAATGCTATATTATTTGATCCAGATGTGTTAGCGCATAAAGCATAACGTCCTATTGCTGTGTTATAGGCTCCTGTTGAATTACAACGTAAAGTAAAATATCCTATTGCTGTATTGTAATTTCCTGTTGTGTTAGCATATAAAGCACTATTTCCTATTGCTGTATTGTTGCATCCTATTGTATTAGCTTGTAAAACTTGACTTCCTATTGCTGTGTTGTAGTTTCCTGTTGTGTTTTTATTTAAAGCACTAAGTCCTATTGCTGTATTGCTTTGTCCTGTTGTATTACATCGTAAAGCAAAACATCCTATTGCTGTATTGTTGCATCCTATTGTATTAGCTTGTAAAACAAGATATCCTATTGCTGTGTTGTTGGTTCCTGTTGTGTTAGAAAATAAAGCACTATTTCCTGCTGCAAAATTATTTCCACCTGTTGCAGAGGAGCTAAAGTTTATTGTACAACCAATTGAAATGTTTGTAGAAATGTTTCCTCCACCTCTGCTAAAAAATACGCCATTAATGGTTCCATTTGAACCGGATGTTGAAATTGAACCTGTTACATTAAATGAACCCGATAATGATATATCATATGCTTTTATACCTGTAAATGCATCAATTGATTGGGTAACATGGTATGCCTCAACGGTACCTCCAGTTGTTATACCAGTTTTATTTAAAGTACTTGCCATTTATATTTTTATTATAAATATGTAAAATAGGTAAAGAATAAATTTAAGCTAATAGTATTTTTTCTAAAACCCCATTAATCATAACTTCCCAATATTTTGTTGAGCTATAACTTGCTGCAGCAACAGTTCCTACATTAGTATATTGTGCTCCAACTACAAATTGGTTATTTGCTGTTGCTGTAGCATCTTTTCCTAAAATTACTGAATAAGAAAAATCACCTGATTCAGCTCGAAATCCTAAAGCTATATTATGACATCCTTTTGAATTATATTTTAAAGCACTATTTCCTATTGCTGTATTGTTGTTTCCGTATGAGTTATAAAATAAAGCCTGGTCTCCTATTGCTGTATTGGCGTTTCCTGTTGTATTATAGTATAAAGCATTAAATCCTATTGCTGTATTACTGGTTCCGTAAGTGTTAGTTTTTAAAGTACGATTACCTATTGCGGTATTATTGTTTCCTGTTGTATTAGAGAATAAAGATCTATATCCTATTGCTATATTAGAGTATCCTGTTGTATTGGTACATAAAGCACAACATCCTATTGCTGTATTATTGTTTCCCGTTGTATTATAACGTAAAGCCATACTTCCTATTGCTGTGTTGTTGCATCCTGTTGTATTAGCGAGTAAGGCACGAAATCCTATTGCTGTATTGTAGCTTCCAGATGAATTATTTCCTAAAGAACGATTTCCTATTGCTGTGTTATTGGATCCTAATGTGTTACTATATAAAGCTTGACTTCCTGCTGCAAAATTATTTGTACCTGTATTAGAAGAGTTAAAGTTTGTTGTTGCACCAATAGAGATGTTTGAGGAAACGTTTCCATTACCTCTGCTAAAAAATAAACCATTAATTGTACCGTTTGAACCGGATGTTGAAATTGAACCTGTTACACCTAATGATCCAGTAATTAAAGCACTACCTGTGTAAGGAAATGCTGCACCTCCTCCACCACTTACGGTGATTGGAAACGTTGTACCATTACCTTTAGTGAATGTGATTGTATTTGAGGATACAGATGCTGTTACTATAGCATTTGGAGTAAATGAAGCAGTCGAAGCAAAGCTTGAACTTACAGCATTTAAAACATATGAAGCCGTTACTGCATTTGATGCAGTTCCTAAAAGTGAACCAGTAAATGATGTTGATGTTAAAGAACCGGAAATATCTACTGTTTTTGCGGCAAAATCACCTTTTATTAGTGGTGTACCGGAGCCAGAGGCAATATATAATTTGTTATTTTCATTAGTTAATGTTGAAGGGCCTGCTCCAAATCCAATTGCTATATTGTTTGAGGAATTTCCAGAAAAGAAAGATCCTGCATTTTGCCCAAATGCTATATTATTAGATCCTCCTGATGAAGAAATTAAAGTATTAAGTCCTATTGCTGTATTATTGTTTCCATAAGTGTTATTGAATAAAGCACATTGACCTATTGCTGCATTGTTGGTTCCTGTTACGCTATAACGTAAAGCATTATATCCTATTGCTGTATTAGATCCTCCTGTTGTATTGCAACGTAAAGCAGAACATCCTATTGCTGTATTGTTACTTCCTGTTGTATTGCGGTATAAAGCTTGAAATCCTATTGCTGTATTGCTACATCCTGTTGTATTAACGCGTAAAGTCTCTCTTCCTATTGCTGTGTTGTATAATCCTGATGTATTAGCACATGAAGCAAAAAGTCCTATTGCTGTATTAGATCCTCCTGTTGTATTGCAACGTAAAGCATAACGTCCTATTGCTGTATTGTTTGTTCCATTTACGTTAGAGAATAAAGCACAACGTCCTATTGCTGTATTGTAGTTTCCTGTTGTGTTATTTTTTAAAGATCCACTTCCTGCTGCAAAATTAAATCCACCTGTTGCAGAGGAGTTAAAGTTTATTGATGCACCAATTGAGATATTTGTGGAAACATTTCCACCCCCTAAACTTACAAATAAACCATTAATGGTTCCGTTTGAACCACTAGTTGAAATTGAACCTGTTACACCTAATGATCCAGTAATTAAAGCACTACCTGTAAATGGGAATGTTGCACCACCTCCACCACTTCCGGTATTAACGGTAATGGGAAACGTTGTACCATTATCTTTAGTAAATGTAATTGTATTTGAGAATACAGATGCTGTTACTATAGCATTTGGAGTAAATGAAGCAGTCGAAGCAAAGCTTGAACTTACTGCATTTAAAACGTAGCTTGCAGATACAGCAAATGATGCAGTACCTAAAAGTGAACCAGTAAATGAAGTAGCTGTTAAAGAACCAGAAATATCTACTGTTTTTGCGGCAAAATCACCTTTTATCAGTGGTGTACCGGAGCCCGATGCTATATATAATTTGCTGCTTTCATCTGTTGATGATGAAGGACCTGCTCCAAATCCAATTGCTATATTGTTTGAGGAACTTCCAGAAAAGAAAAATCCTGCTTGTTGACCAAATGCTATATTATTGGATCCTATTGATGAAGAAAATAAAGCAGAACGTCCTATTGCTGTGTTGTTTAATCCTGTTGTATTACTAAATAAAGAACAATATCCTATTGCTAGGTTGTTACCTCCTGTTGTATTATTAAATAAAGTATTTATTCCTATTGCTGTATTACAAGTTCCTGTTGTATTATTATTTAAAGCACTTTGTCCTAGTGCTGTATTGTGGCATCCTGTTGTATTACCGCGTAAAGCACTACGTCCTATTGCTGTATTATTGTATCCTGTTGTATTAGTGCATAAAGCTCTATATCCTATTGCTGTGTTGTTGGATCCTGATGTATTACTACATAGAGCTTGACATCCTATTGCTGTGTTAAAGTTTCCTACTGAATTTGATCTTAAAGCATAACGTCCTATTGCTGTGTTGTTGCATCCTGTTGTGTTAGCGCATAAAGTACAATCTCCTATTGCTGTATTGTAGGGTCCTGTTGTATTACAAGCTAAAGAAGCACGTCCTATTGCTGTATTATGAATTCCTGTTGTATTTTTATTTAAAGCAAAATTTCCTATTGCTGTATTATTGTTTCCTGTTGTATTAGAGGATAAAGCATTAGCTCCTATTGCGGTATTGTAGCATCCTGTTGTATTAACGTTTAAAGCAAAATTTCCTATTGCTGTGTTAAAAAATCCTATTGTATTAGTACATAAAGCAAAACATCCTATTGCTGTATTGGAATTTCCTGTTGTATTAGAGCATAAAGCACTATTTCCTATTGCTGTGTTGTTGCATCCTGTTGTATTTTTGCTTAAAGATCCATTTCCAGCTGAAAAATTATCTGTACCTGTTGCAGAGGAGCTAAAGTTTGTTGTTGCACCAATTGAGATATTTGTGGAAACATTTCCACCACCTCTGCTTACAAATAAACCATTAATAGTTCCGTTTGAACCACTAGTTGAAATAGAACCTGTTACACCTAGGGAGCCTGTTATAATTGCGGATCCTGTGTAGGGGAATGTTGTGTCGGGTGCATATGAGGCACTTACAGCATTTGTAGCAAAGGATGCCGTTGTAGCAAAGCTTGAACTTATTGCATTTAAAACATAGCTTGCTGTTTGAGCATTTTGAACGTAAGATGCCGTTTGAGCATTTTGAACATATGAAGCAGTTTGAGCATTTTGAACATAAGATGCAGTTGTAGCAAAGCTTGAACTTACTGCATTTAAAACGTATGAAGCTGTTTGAGCATTTTGAACGTAAGATGCCGTTTGAGCATTTTGAACGTAAGATGCCGTTTGAGCATTTTGAACATATGAAGCCGTTGTAGCAAAGCTTGAACTTACTGCATTTAAAACATAGCTTGCTGTTGTAGCGGTTCCAAGTAAAGATCCGGTAAAATTTCCTGTAAATGACCCACTAAATGATCCAGTGTTTGAAAGGAATGTATCTACTCTATTTGCTGTTAAAATTAATGATGGGGTTCTAGGATGGGTTGGAGAAACACCCGCTGGTATTGTTTCTAATGTAATTACATTAGCTGTTTCAGCATGCCATAATAATTGAATAAAATCTCCAGCTGCTAATTGTAAGAAAAAGTTCCAAGCTGCTATAGTTTCTCCAGGATTTC